>Ga0310829_1000520_pt1 | contig 31438 bp, 22 predicted proteins | sample WT_ome_4_FD_202244 | JGI IMG/M metagenome (GOLD analysis project Ga0310829, IMG submission 202244) | Sorghum-adapted microbial communities enriched on wild type (WT) sorghum from Joint BioEnergy Institute, Emeryville, California, United... ...
TTTAGAAAAAACTGACGAGATCGGATCGAATTTCAAGGCCGGAGTACACCGGTTTGAAATTCATCCTTAAAAATCTCAGTTTAATTACTCACTCGTTGTTCAGTTTTCAAAGATCAACTTCGTTATCGTCTTATCGGCGACAACTCTTATATTATATCAAGTAATTCGTTCGAATGCAAGAACTTTTTTCGACTGTCCGGTTCATGCATCGTCGTAATTACCTCGTCGCTGTGAGCGACTTTTATAATATATCAAACCTCTCAAACAAATACAAATGAAATACTTGGAAATTGCCCCCTGCACTCGAGAATCTACTATTATATAAATATATAAAAAAAGAAAACCTGCAATCCTCAAAGGGACTGCAGGCTTGAGAGGCCGTTAGCTCATCCTTAACCCTGGCTGCCAAGGAAAATGTAACGAAGAATGATCAGAACGAACAATACCCACATTAACCAGTGGATGTCGTATTTCTTTTTGCCAATCAGATTGGCCGCGAAGGCCAGCACCACATAGAACACGACACCGAACGAAATCCCGTTCGCAATATTGTAGGTGAACGGCATCATCGTTACCGTCAAGAACGCAGGGATAGCGATAACCATATCGGAGAAGTCGATCTCTTTGATCGATTGCACCATCAGAACACCAACGATGATCAAGGCTGCAGCCGTTGCAGCACCAGGGATCAAAGCGGCGATCGGAGCCAAGAACAAGGCCGCCAAGAAGCAAACCCCCGTCGTGAGGGCAGTCAACCCTGTACGTCCACCTTCTGCTACGCCAGCTGCACTTTCAACATAAGCCGTCGTCGTGGAAGTCCCCAGCAATGCACCGCCAGTAACAGCCGCTGCGTCAACCAGCATGGCTTTGCCGACGCGTTTTTTGCCTTCTTCTGGATCCTTCATGATTCCTGCACGAGAAGCTGTACCTACCAAAGTACCAAATGTATCAAACAATTCTACGAAAGTGAAAGTCGCAATCGCGGAAATAATACCTGTATGCAAAATACCGTCCCAGTCAAAGCGTGCAAAGTTAATTTGCGTGAAGTCTGGAACCCAAGGCGTTTGCGGATTGGACAAAGTACCGAAGTCCACTACCCCCATCAGCAAAGCGATAACCGTCGTTCCCAGGATCCCCAGCAAAATCGCGCCGCGAACGTTCAGCACCATCAAAACCCCGATCAGCAACAAACCAATCAAAGTAAGCTGTACGTCCGTGTTCTCCAGACTGCCTAAATGAATGACCGTTTCAAAGGAAAGTACATCGGTGAACGTATTCGCCGGAATATCGCTGCCAGCTTCAACGCCGATGGTCATCAGCCCGCTGTTTTTCAGACCGATAATCGTAATGAACAACCCGATCCCGACCGTAATTGCATGCTTCAACGAATCTGGAACGGCATCCAGCAGCATTTGACGAACTTTCGTTAAAGTCAACAGGATGAAGATCAACCCGGAAATGAATACAGCCGTTAAGCCCATTTCCCAAGTAAACGGATGATCCGTTGTCGCAGATGACAGAATGACGGACGCAAAGTACGCGTTCAGACCCATCCCCGGCGCAAGCGCCACAGGAAAGTTAATGAAAAGGCCCATGGCAATCGTGAAAATCCCTGCGGACAGCGCCGTTGCCAAGAATACGGAGTACCAACCCATTTCGATCTGGCCAAACGCCGTCAACGTGTTCGGGTTCACCGTAAGGATGTAGGCCATCGCCATAAACGTGGTCAGGCCCGCCATAATTTCCGTACGTACCGTCGTACCGTTCTGTTTCAGTTTAAAAAACCGATCCATGATAAAATTACTCCCCCTTAAAAATTGACAATCCTGGTTCAAACAACTGGCATCACAGCACCACTTTGCCTGCATTCCCTTCGGAAAACGACAAAAAGCCCGAGGCGACATCCCTCGGGTTACCGTACATCCAGAAGAAACGATCGTTCGGATCAGTCAACAGCCCTAGGCTTTCGTTCAAAGCAAGCTTTCGCAGCAGGAGCATTCATCCGAGCAACATCCCCGAACTTTCCCCAACTCGCTCCAACGATACGTTCGTTTCTTCCTTTCGTAGCCAGATCATTTACGGTGACCTCGTAGAGACTTCCGGGCCAATTCCCGGAATTATACGAAAAGAACTATGCGGTTTTGTCGATATCCAGACAAGCCATGTCAGCAAGGCTTATTACATGATTTATTCTAGGCGGAGGGTCCTAAAATGTCAACAGAAAAAACGAATATTCGATTCAATTCGTGATATTATTGTTCGTAATTTGAATTATTCGTGAAAATTTACACTGATTTCAAAGTAAACAAGAGACACAAAGCAACAGATACAACAGTAAATTAACCAAAAATGCTCTCCTTTATTTGCCTGAACCGGCATCTAAAGGAGAGCATTTGTGAGTTTGATAACCTATTCCCATTCAATCGTCGCCGGCGGCTTCGACGTGATGTCGTACACAACGCGGTTCACGTTCTCGACCTCATTGACGATTCGTACGGAGATCTTCTCCAGCACGTCCCACGGGATACGCGCCCAGTCGGCGGTCATGCCGTCGATGGACGTCACCGCGCGGATACCTACGGTGTAGGAGTAAGTACGAGCGTCGCCCATGACCCCTACGCTGCGCATGTTCGGCAATGCCGTAAAGTATTGCCAAATCTCACGATCCAGCCCCGCCTTGGCAATTTCTTCGCGCAGGATGTAATCGGAATCCCGAACGATTTGCAATTTCTCTTCCGTCACTTCACCCAAGACGCGAATCGCAAGTCCCGGTCCCGGGAACGGTTGTCTCCACACGATTTCCCGCGGCAGCCCTAATTCTTCGCCAACCTTGCGCACTTCGTCTTTGAACAACGTTTTCAGCGGCTCAATCAGCTTGAACTTCATATCTTCCGGCAGCCCGCCCACGTTATGGTGGGACTTAATCGTTTGAGCCGTTGCCGTGCCGCTCTCGACAATGTCGGTATACAACGTCCCCTGCGCCAGGTAAGTAAAGTCATCGAACTTCGCCGACTCTTCGTCGAACACGTAAATAAACTCGTTACCGATGATTTTGCGCTTCTGTTCCGGATCATCCACGCCGGCCAGCTTCGAGAGGAAACGCTCGCGCGCATCAATCTTGACGACCTTCATATCGAACTTGCCCACGAAGGTCTCCATGACGCTCTCCGCTTCGCCTTTGCGCAGCAGACCGTGATCGATGAACATACAGGTTAACTGATCACCAATTGCTTTATGAATCAGCATAGCCACCACTGAGGAGTCTACACCGCCGCTCAACGCACAGAGCACTTTGCCGTCGCCGACTTGAGCGCGAATATCACGTACCGCGTCTTCGATAAACGTCTCCATGCTCCAGTTGCCTTCGCAGCCGCAGATGTCATATAGGAAATTGCGGATCATTTCATTCCCATGTACAGAATGCCGCACTTCAGGATGGAATTGCACACCATACATCTTCCGGTCCGGATTGGCAAATCCGGCGATCGGCGCATGCTCTGTCGATGCATCAACCACGAAGCCGTCCGGAAGCTGGGTCACATGGTCCCCGTGGCTCATCCATACGGTCTGCTTCGAATCCAGACCGCGATTTAGGGCCGAATGTTCGGCAAAATCCACGTCCGCTTTGCCGTACTCGCGTTTTGCCGCCCGTTCAACCTTACCGCCAAGCTGGTGAGCCATCAACTGCATCCCATAACAGATGCCGAAGATCGGCACACCGATGTCGTACACGGCCGGGTCAATGTGTGGGGCATCCTCCGCATAAACGCTGGATGGACCCCCCGAAAATACGATGCCTTTCGGCGCGATTTCCCGCAGGCGTTCAACCGGCGTATTATACGGCAGCAATTCGCTGTATACGCCTAAGTCGCGGATTCTTCTTGCGATTAACTGATTGTATTGTCCTCCGAAGTCAAGGACCACAATCATTTCATTTGGCTTATTCATGACCGAGCCTCCCTCAAATTATGACACCTATTATACGAAACGACAAAAGAGGTCGTCAAGGAAGCCCAAGCGCCAATTTCAGCCTCGGCGAGAGGCCAACTTCCGGCATTGTTCAAGGAATTTCACGCTTTCCTGTCGATCCGGTCGCAAGCCTCCGTAGTAGATCTTTTCCCAGGTCCGTACGAACTGCTCCGCACACTCCGATTGCGCCTGATCTTCGCTGAACGCGCCCTGAATATATTCCCGGGCTGTCATGGACGCGGGCTTGGGACCATGCAGCAATGCCAACTCGCGCCAAACCCGATCCGCTGAAGCAAGCAACTCGCGGCGTCCAGGAAACGTGCTCCCTGGCCGCAATCGTCCGAAGGCAAGCAGCAGTAAGTATCCGCGCAGCCTCAGTTCTCGTGCGAACAGTAAGGCGAAACCAGCAGTTAAAGCCAAAACGGTCCAATCAAACGGGCGCAGCCGCGGGGTCATACGGGTAAGTTTTTCGTAAGCCAATTCAGTAAGTCTCGGTTGCAGGTGCTTAGCCACTTCAACAGCTTTGGCTAACCACGGAAAAGCCGCTACCGTATCTGCTTCACCTAATCTATAATCCGCTAAGGTGCTGACGCTCAAGGCGATGGACTCGCCAAACCCTGGCGTCGGATCAAAGGCAATCCAACCCGTTTCGGGAAAATAAACCTCGACCCACGAATGCGCATCCGCATAGGCTACGGTATATCGGTGCATCTCTGCCGAGCTGGAGCCTGTACCGCTTGCTAGTGAAACGGCCTCCCCCCTGCTCCCCGTTCCTCCGGAAGTCGAAGCTGCAGACGGCGCAGGGTCCCCGGGCGCGAAGCCTTTGACCCAACGAGCCGGAATTCCGCCGCTGCGCAACAGAATGACCATCGCCGTCGAGAAGTGATCGCAATAGCCGATGCGGTCGACGAACAGGAAGTGGTCAACGAAATCGGCCCCTTCCGGCGGCTGCCGGGAATCCAAGCTGTAAGTATAGCGATGCTCTAAGTAGCTCTCGACCGCGGCTGCCGCATCATAGCGGTTGCTCTCTCCGGCGACAAGCCGCTCGCCCAGCTTCCGCACCCGCTCCGGCAGTGCATCCGGCAGCTGCAGAAAGCGGTCACGGACCTCTGCCGGGTCCGGCCCCTCTTCTTGGCGCAGCTTGTCTGCAGACGCTGTTGACACCGCCGACGTCAGCTCATAGCTGTAAATGCGCTCCGAGGGAGCCGCATAGTCGACGATCAAGGCATCGGCCCAAGCGTCGAACCTAGGTTCAATCTCCACCGGTTCTTCCCCGTCACCAGCGATGATCCGTTCCGCCTGGACCGGAAGCCCGCCGGACAGCAAGGCGACCCTTCCCGTTAACGGGGCTTCAAACGTTACCGTTTGGCGGATCAGCTTGCGCCCGGTGTCGACCTGGGCTGCGGCTGGGATGGCCGCGTCTTCAGCCGCCTCGCCCGTCACACCGCCCGTACGCTCCGCCCCGGCGATCACCGGCGCGCTATCCCCGACCGGCTGAATCCAGCCCCGGCCGGTGTACACGCTTTTGCTCTCGCCGCGCCAGTACGTATTGTACGGGGACAACGCCGTAAAATATGGATCAAGGCGCAGGCGCAGCGGCCCGCCCAGCTTGGAGTCGTCCCGACCGTAGCCGGAGACGTTGACCGCCGCGGCCCGGCCCGCCGTGGCAGGCAACTCGGCTCCGCTCCACTCCGACAAGCTGCGGGCGACCTGCTCCCACGAGATCGCCCGCACCGGCTGCAGCGGCAGCAGCGAGCTGAGCAGCGCTGCGCCCGCCACGCAGGCGAGCACGACGACCCCGCCGGCGAGTCTCCCGGCTCCCCGGCTCGGTCCAGACTCGCCGCGATGGAACGCCGCCGCTTGCAGTGCGAGGCCCAACGCTGCCGAGCGGATGACGCCCAAATACAGCTCCAGGCCAACGGCCGCCTCCAGCGCGAGCAAGTAAATCACCGTGGCGCTCAAGAACAGCAAAATACTTTGCCGCGATAACGCCAGCATTTGTACGGAAACAACCAGCAACGTCCAACCGATCAACAGGAGCAAAGCCCGCGTCTCCATACTGATGGAGAACAGCCGCCCTGTATCCCAAAACACCTCCAAATCAGTAGAGACCGTATGGGCGTAGCCGATAAACCAGCCAATCCCCTCTCCTCTTCCAAACAGATACAACATGGCACCGGCGATAAGCAGCGGCGGCACCGGTGCATACAGGACAGACGGCAGCCGCAGGCAGCCAATGAGCAGCAAAGCACCTGTGAGAACGAAAAACAGCGGAAGCAGCTCCGTCTGCCTTTCGGGAATCATCGCGTGCAGCGGATACAACCATTCCCCAAATAAAGCAAACAACAACAGCGTGATTAAGATCCGCAGGCCGATGGAAGGCGCTGAATGTCCGCTTCGTCGGGAGGATGTCATCGGTGCCGACAGACCGCTGGCAGGGATCACTGACGCTTTAGGCGCTGACATGCTTGATCGCCCCTTTCCGCGGAGTTTTCGTCCGATACAGCGTCAGATCCAGCACCGTGACGCCCCTCTCCCGGAGATGGGCAACCAGCCGCCCCAGATCCGATCCGCCGAGTCCGCCGGCACACCAAACTTCCGTGGCCACGCCCAGCTCAGCCAAATGCAGCACATCCCCCGCCAATTCAGGCGTCAGCTTGCCGGTGATGACGGTGAGGCTTTGCCCTTGGGAGAACACCTCGGACCAATCCCGGCGCAGTATTTCACCCGCAGACAAACCGTTCCCCAAGCGGAGGCCGGCAAGCTGCTCCAGACCGCTCATCAAGCCATCGCGACCGTTCACCTGGCAAGCGCCGTCCATCCCGCCATGGCTGAACCGAAGCTCATCGGACCCAGAATCGCCGCCTGCTTCGCGCGTTAGCCACGTTGCGGCTGCCGACACCGCCAGCTCGAAGCCAGCGGAGGAAGCGTAATCGCCGTCACGCGTGCTCAGCAGCAAATAACGCGGCATAATCCCCTGCTCCTCGGGAATGCGGGAGAGCAGCTCGCCTTTTTTCGCCGAGTATTTCCAGTGGATTCGCCGCAACGGGTCCCCTTCAACATAAGGTCTTAACCGGCCCGGAGCTGGAGAGGATGCGACCAACTGAGGCTGCCATGCTCCGCCGCCCTCTTGCTCCGCACGTACCTCTGCCTTCGGGGGATTTCCTGCCAGCGGCAACGGATGAACGACCATCACCTCTGGGGAGGCCGCAAGTCGGCTCCGCTTGAACCAGCCAAACGGATCGCCCCAGGTCAGCTTGACGGACGCTTGCTTATAGACGCCCCGGGGTAAGCCCTGAATCGTATAAGTCATCCGGTAGTCCCGGCGAAATCCGGTAAAAAACAAACTACCGCCCCGGCTCCCCGGGCGGTTCTTCCCATTTTCTGAACCCACGGTGTCATCTGCCAGTTGGTCCTCGATCTGCAGCCAAACCGGCGGCAGACCTCCCTCACAGCGAACCGATAACGTGACCGTGACCGGTTCGCCGGCAACCGGATAGACCGGCTGCCAAGCGCGCTCCACCTTAAAGCGCTTTGGGCCAAACGCTTGGACCAAGATGCCCTGCAGCATCATGAATCCGACCAGCAGCAGCAAGAATAAAGACGACACCCCGCCGCGCCAAGCATACCAACCTCCCAAAGCGCCGGCGAAGGCGACGGCGATCAGCCACGCCCATCCTGCGTGCTTCATGATGAAGCCCCCGCTCTCCGTGCAAAAATCGGCACATCCACCTTAGACAACACCTCTGATAGCGCCTGCTCGCCGCTGACTCCGTCAAGCTTCGCTTCCGTTCGCAACACGATCCGGTGCGTGAGCACAGCGGGCGCGACCGCCTTGACATCGTCCGGCGTGACGAAGGAGCGTCCTCGGTAATACGCCATCGCCTGCGCCGCCCCCATCCAAGCGAGCGTTGCGCGCGGGCTGAAGCCCAGTGCGATTTGCGGATGCCGCCGGGAGACGTCCGCAGCGCCAACCATATAGCGCTTGATGACGTCGTCCACAAATACGCTGCGCACCTGACGCTGCATCAGGGCAATTTCCTCCGGTAACAGCACCGGCTTCAGATCGGCAAGATCAGGCGGATCTTGCATTCTCCCGAGTAAATCCACCTCCTGCTCCGGATTCGGGTACCCGAGCGTCAGCCGCATCAGAAAGCGATCCAACTGCGCCTCCGGCAAGCGATAGGTTCCTTCGTATTCCAGCGGATTTTGCGTCGCCAGCAGCAAGAACGGCTTCGGCAAAGCCCGCGTCTCTCCGTCAATCGTCACTTTCCGTTCTTCCATCGCTTCCAGTAAGGCCGACTGGGTTCGCGGCGCTGCCCGATTGATCTCATCGGCCAATACAACATGGGCGAACACCGGCCCTGGCCGAAACTCAAACTGACCGCTCTGCGCATGGTATACCGTTACGCCGGTGACATCGGACGGCAGCAGGTCCGACGTGAACTGAATGCGGCCAAACGTCCCGCCGATGCAGGCAGCTAACGTACGGACCAGCATCGTTTTCCCCACTCCGGGTACATCCTCCAGCAAAATATGACCGCCGCTCAGCATCGCCACTACCGCGAGCTCGATCTCCGCTTTTTTTCCAACGATCACCCGATCCACCTTGTGGACGAGCCGCTCCAGCAACGTCTGCGCTTGATCGTGATTCATCCTGACTTCCCCTCCATTTCTAAAAACCATGGCCGTAATCTATCAACCAGTATCTCCAGAAACTAGTGGAAATAGACATGGAAGAAAGGGAGAGAAAGTTAAGCGTTTGTCCCAAAAATCTATCAAAACAACTAGATTGCCGAGACCCGTCGCTCCCCAGCAGTTGAAACAACTCCGACAATCGGATGACCTAATGCCTCCAAGAGCGGACGCAGCGGAATCCATAACGCCTGAGCCTTGCGCTCAAACGTCACTTCCCATTCCACATTGGTTCCGTCTTGGCGTACAGCCGTCAGCACCCCGCGCCGGGTATCTGCCACCATGTAGGCGTCCCCCCAGTTGATGAAGGCGCTTTGCGTAGCCTCGCTCCAATAGACTTCTGCCCCTAACCGCTCCATCATTAAACGGACAGGTGCCACATACTGACCGTCACGCAACTCGTATTCCCCGGGCTCAAGGCGCGTTTGCAACCCGCCAGCCTCCACGGTAAGCGGCAGCTCCGGTTCAAACAAAGCCGCATTCGGAACGACGTTGGACGCGATCCATTCGGCGGAAGGCGCGGGACGGTTCTTTTTCTTGCTTATGGAAGGGTCCAGCGAAAATTGTACGGGCTGTTGCTCCGCAGATAAGGTGCCAAACTCGTAACCTAGTTTTTTATAGTAATGAATAATTTCCGGCAGCGCCTTAACCGTCTGTTCATGACCTCCTCCGTCATGCATCAACACAATGATTTGATCCTGCAGCTTCGTGTTCTTGACGTTGGCTATAATCTCGCTGGCCGGAACGCCTCTACGCTTGGAATCCCCGCTGTCTACATTCCAGTCAAACACTTTATACCCGCCCTGCTCCATCAGGTTGAAATACGTCTTGTCAAAATGACCATATGTCCCGCCCGGCGCGCGTACCAGCGGTGTACGTGTTCCCGTAATCTCCCGCAGCACCTCTTCCGTCGCCTTGACCTGCTTCCAGAAATGGCCGAAGCTGTCGTACAATGCGTCATAATCATGGTTATACGTATGATTCCCGAGGACATGGCCGTCGTCTACGATGCGTCGGATCACCTCCGGGTAGCGCTTGGCTTGCTGCCCCAATACGAAGAAGGTCGCGGGCACCTCCTCTTCCCGCAATATCTCCAGCACTTGATCTGTATGCGGGCTTGGCCCGTCGTCAAATGTTAAATAAACCGTTTTGCCTTGCTTGTCTTTGTTGTTCGCTTGCGGCGTTTCAGACTTCTTCGCCTGAGATGCCGCCAAAGCCGCCGATGCGCCAGCCGAGCCAACGGCCGACGTATGGACAGGTTGCACCTTCTCAGCGGCAGGTGCAGCGAGATTTACTGTATGCGTCGCGGATTCCCCCGCGGCTTGTTCTTTCATCGCCAGGGCTTTGACTTCAGGCATGCCCTTGTGCTGGAAGCCAAGCGGCGTGCAGATTGCCGCAATCAGTACTACCGTAAGCAGTAGCAAACGTACCAGCATTTGTCCGGATAACTTTTTTGGTTGTTTCATCGACCTTCTACCTCCGCACTAGGATCAATTTCTTTTCTATGAATCCTTTAGCTTTCTGGTAGATTGTATGAAGGTAGAGATGAAGATAGACGTCATTCGAGAAAATATTGCCGAACCCCCGCCGGCGCAGATATAATATGTTGCAAAACTATCCAAAGGAAGGTGTAATTGCAACATGAAGAATTCAAAATCTAAATTCATTGCCGGCTTCGTTGCAGGCTCCCTTCTATTCGGAGCAACAGGAGTTTATGCCGGCAGCAGCGGAAAGCTGATCGAAGTGTTTTACAACGTCAAAGGGATTACCGTCAACAAAACAGCTCAAAAGTTGAGTGAGGATAACAAACCGTTCCTCTATAACGGGACGACATACGTACCTCTTCGGTTTGTTGCTGAAGCGCTGAAGCTCCCGGTGAAATGGGACGCCTCCACGCAAACCGTATACATAGGCGAGACAGAGGGGAAAACGGATATTTATCCAGAACGCGATATCCAGCATTCGAATGCGCAGACCGCATACTGGAGCAGATATGAATACGTATACAATGCGAACGAACCGATTGAAGATAACTTGGGGAACACGTATACCAGCTTCCTGCGCTTTGAGTTCCCTAGAAATGATAACGGCTCAGACAGTCGCTGGGTCCATATTCAATTTCCGCTTAACGGACAAGCCAAAAAGGTGGTCGGCAAAGTGGGGTTGACCGGAAAATATAGAGATTCTGGGGCTTCGGTGACGCTGCGGATCCTGGTCGATGATCGTGAAGCTTACTCAGAAACTTTCAAACCGGGAGACTTCCCTAAGGATTTAGCGCTTGACGTCGCTCATGCAGCGAAAGTCGAGTTCCGTGCAACAGCCGATCAGGAGAACATCGAACTAGGCCTTTTTGATCTGCATTTTGAAAAATAAGTAAAGGTAAACGCCTCATCCCACTTTAACGTTAGGATGAGGCGTTTTGATCAACTCTCTGGCGAAGACACCTATTTTATTGGCCGGCTTCTCGCAGTGCCTCCAACACTTGTTCCGCGTGCCCTTTGACTCGAACCCCGCGCCATTCACGGAGCAGCTTCCCCTCCTCGTCGATGAGGAACGTCGAACGGACGATGCCTTCGTATTCGCGGCCGTACATTTTTTTCAGCTGCCATACGCCAAACATTCGGCACACCTCATGAGACTCGTCCGATAAGAGCGGGAAATTCAGCCCTTGCTTCCCGGCGAACCTGGCGTGAGATTTCACCGAATCCCCGCTGATGCCCAGCACCACCGCCCCATATTCACCGTACACCTCAGCAAGATCACGAAAATCGCAAGCCTCCTGAGTACAAGCCGGGGTAGCATCTTTGGGATAAAAATAAAGAACGACCTTCCGGCCGCGAAATTGCGATAACGAGATTTCCTCCCCGCTGTCGGCGGACAGTCGAAAATCCGGAACAGGCTGACCGATTTGCACTTGTTGCGTTTGTTTCGACATGCTCCTTCCTCCTCTGGCCTCTCCAACCCTGAAATTGATTGTATTTACAAAAGAAATTATAATGGAAAGACATGTAGTATATCTATAATAGAAACCGAATTTATCGCATGCCTTGAAAGGAACGAACCCAATGACGAAACGCACAAAACGGGCGATTCTCTGGTCTGTGATCGGAGTGGTTGTCGCTCTCGCCGGCTTTGCAGCCTACTATTTTACCGCCCTCTATAACCAAGTCGACAATTTTCAAAAAGAAGGAGAACAGTCTCCTTTCTATAACGTGCAACCAACCGAAACGAAAGTGCCGGAACCGCCCAAATGGGAAGGCAAGGATCGCGTCAACATCTTGCTGATGGGCGTCGATGCGCGCGGTTTGAAGAAAGGGGAAATTCCTCGTTCCGACACCATGCTGGTCGCTTCCCTGGACCCTGTGAGCAAGAAGGCCTACCTCTTCTCGATTTTGCGCGACACATACACGCAGATTCCAGAGCACGGTTCCGATCGGATCAACACGGCGATTACGCACGGACCGAATACAGCGATGCAAGCCGTCTCCGATCTGCTGGGCATCCCGATACAATATTATGTGTATACCGACTTTCAAGGATTCATTGAGTTGGTGGATGCGGTCGGCGGGGTTGATTTCTATGTGGAAAAAGATATGCACTACACCAGCAAGGCGGATAATCATGAATACGACATCGATCTGAAAAAAGGACAGCAGCACTTAGATGGCAAAACGGCGCTGCAATACGTCCGCTTCCGGCACGACGCTCTGTCTGACTACACCCGGACCGAGCGGCAGCGCAATTTCCTGAAGGCGGTGGCGGATAAGCTGAAGTCGACGACTTCCATTATGAAGCTGCCTTCGATTCTGGAGAAAATCAATCCTTACATCGACACGAACTTGTCGGTTCAGGATATGTGGAAGCTGGCTACTGTCGGGTATGACGCAGACATGGTCGCCAGCGAGCAGATTCCGCCGATGGAACTGTTGGTGGAGAAAACTGTTGGCGGCTCGTCCGTCCTTGGCGTTCGCAACGAAGACGACTTAAAGCAATACGTGCAGGACGTATTTAATAAAGCGGAGGAAAGCGGGACGGACAGTGGCAACGATGCTGACGGTACCGAGAATAACAGTGACAGCAGTGGCAGCTCAGGCCGTACTGGGGCGAACGCCGGCAGCAGCAGCCGGAACCTAGAGGCGGCCAGCCCTTGAGGCTGAGAGCCTTTTGGGGCGGAGGGCCCTAAGCCTGAGGTTAGCGAAGTCCTTGCCTGCTTAGGCGGCGGGCGGGAGTCCGTGAGATCGGAGGGCGTCTCTCGAGGCAGGCTCGGCCCTGTGGCCAGGCCTTAATCGAGAGGCGGCCTCCTCTCTTTTGGCCGGATAACCGCCATTTGGGGCGCAAGTAACTGTATTTAGTTGCACCACTCCTGTCCTTTGGGGGCACAGGTAACTGCCTTGGATGGTACTACTGCTGTCTTTTGGTGGCGACAGTAACTGCCTTTGCTAGCCCCCACTCTTACTGCCTAGTTCGGCATCACGAACTGCCTTTTTTGATCGCCGCCTACCGTGAATCCGCGCTATTGGGCCTGTCAGCTGTAAAAGTGCAGTTCATATTGCCCAAAATCGCTCTTTTTCAGCATTCAAATGTAAAAATGCAGTTCATTTCTGCTGAAAGGTCGCTTTTGAGGGCATATCGTGATGTCTGAGATGTACTTTTGCAGTTGATCGCGCGTAAGAGTCGGTTTTTCGGACAAATCAAATGTACTTTTGCAGTTAAATCGTAAGCTGGCTGGCACAATAACGAGTTCATTCCAGTAATTCAATTCAGAAAGGAAGTTTATTGAGATGAATCGATCACAATCCGAACGATTGTATGAAGAAGCGTTGCAACATATTGTAGGCGGCGTCAACAGCCCCTCCCGTTCCTTTAAGGCGGTTGGCGGCGGGGCGCCTGTTTTTATGAAAAAAGCGGAGGGCGCGTATTTCTGGGACGTGGACGGCAATCGCTACGTCGATTATTTGGCGGCTTACGGGCCGATCATTACCGGACATGCCCACCCGCATGTGACGAAGGCCATTCAAGAAGCTGCCGCGAACGGCACATTGTACGGGACTCCAACCGAGCTCGAGATCCGCTTGGCTCGCATGCTGAAAGAAGCGATTCCTTCGATGGACAAGGTGCGCTTCGTGAACTCCGGTACGGAAGCGGTCATGACGACGATCCGCGTCGCGCGCGCGTATACGAAGCGCAACAAAATCATCAAATTTGCCGGGTGCTACCACGGCCATTCTGATCTCGTGCTCGTGGCCGCCGGGTCCGGCCCGTCCACGCTGGGCATCCCGGACAGCGCCGGCATCCCGACCAGCATCGCGCACGAGGTGATCACCGTGCCGTTTAACGATGCTTCGGCGCTGAAAGATGCGCTCGACAAGTGGGGCGACGACGTCGCCGCCGTCATGGTCGAGCCGATCGTCGGGAACTTCGGCATGGTGATGCCGAAGCCCGGATTCTTGGAAGATCTCTGCCGGCTTGCACGGCAGTACGGCGCCCTCGTCATCTACGACGAGGTTATTACGGCCTTCCGCTTCCATTACGGCTCGGCGCAAACCTACGCCGGCCTCTCCAACCACGAAGCGATCCGGCCGGACCTCACCGCCCTCGGCAAAATCATCGGCGGCGGGCTGCCGATCGGCGCGTACGGCGGCAGCAAAGAGATCATGGAGCAGGTAGCACCGTTGGGTCCGGCCTATCAGGCCGGAACGATGGCGGGCAACCCTGCTTCCATCTCCGCCGGCATCGCCTGCCTTGAGGTGTTGCAAGGCGCCGGGGTCTACGAAGAGATGGACCGCCTCGCCGTGAAGCTGACCGACGGGCTGGCCGACTCGGCCCGCCGCCATGGAGTGCCGCTGACCATCAACCGGATTCGCGGCTCGTTCTCAACGCATTTCTGTGACCATCCGGTCACGAATTATACGGAGGCGCAAGACACTGACAGCGAAGCGTTCGCTGCCTTCTTCCGCGCCATGCTGAACCGCGGGGTCAACCTCGCCCCGTCGAAATTTGAAGCTTGGTTCCTGACCACGGCGCACACGGAAGCCGACATTGACTTCACATTAGAAGCCGCCGAAGCGGCGTTTAAGGAAATCGCTAAAAGATAATAGATAAATGCTATCCCAAAAGTAAACTTTTGAACATTCTCAGCAACAAGATAGGATGGTATTAGTAAAAAACCAAGGAGCTAAGCGAGAACAGACCGCTTAGCTCCTTGGTTTTTGGCGTCCACCGCTGCTTTCTTGAGCAGATTGTGGGCAAGGGAAAGCCACCCGACTTCAAAAGCTTACTTTTGGTAAGCCTCGAAGCAGGAATCGTTTGAAGCCCCGATTGTTTTTCATATCTCCGAACACAGGCTCCGGCTCAATCATCCGTCTGACGGCCAAAGCATAACCTTCTTCACTGCGAAGCTTCTGCCCGGCTTGATTTTTGAGCCGCAAATACTTCATGCTGACTTTGATCTCCCGATTTACTTGGGCCTTCGTACACTGCGGCTTCAGCGGACAGTCCTCACAACCGGCACTGCGGTAATGCCGGTACTCGATTTCGCATATGGTCTTCTTTCATGCGCATGAACGTGGCGTCGTGATCTGTTTGCTGTAGCTGTTTCGCTTGCCTAAAATCTCTCCATGCGTCTCGTACTTCTGGAGTCGTGGCAAAGAAACCTCTCCTTTGGGTTTATGGTTGAGTGGTACCTCCATTTTACTACTAAAGAGTGGTTTCTTTTTGTTTGACGAAATGAAAAGAGGGCGTCCCAAAAGTCATCATAGATGACTTTTGGGACGCCCTCTTTCATATCTGTGTTATGGCTTATAAGTTTGTAAGTAGGAGGCGACGGCTTGGACTGTTTGTTGCATATTCGTAAAATTCAAGTCACCTTCCGGCGACACCTGGGTTACTTTAACTATAATATTGTTGTATGAAATCATGCATTCATCATACTTGTGCAAGAAGTTTTGCTCTCTGTAAGTATCCGTTTGTTTTGTGGGCCAAAAAATCATATCTTTACCTAGCGAAGCATTTAAATAAATCAAGTCAATTATCGTAATGATATGATTTTCATCTTGGTAATATATTCTTTCCTGCGTCTCGGTATCCGATTGTTCTCCATCCACCGTTAACACTGACCTTTTGCCCAACGAAAACTCCTTGTCAATAGCTACCAGATTTATATCATCTGTCTTTTCGATCATCTTAGATGAAGGTAATTCCAATTCAATAGCCATATTTTTAAACAAGGACCGATATTGTTCATATGAAATTAAACTTTTGTCAATCTCATTCGGGTGTGATGGTTGCTTGGAACAACCAAAAAGAATAAGGAAAGTTAGTAAAAACAATATTACTTTTTTTTTCTTACTCATAGTTTTATAGTTTGGTTTCTGAGTATTCAATGGTGACATCATTTTCATTCACAGCCCATCCCGATTCTCCAGTATAGTACATGCCAATCCACGAGGAGGAGCCTTTAGGGTATTTCTTCCACTCAGCCTGCCCTGCCCCATAACCGCCAGCCCGATATTTAGTATATGATGCTGAATATCCCGCAGGAATATTCTTAGGGCCTGCTTCGACGGTAGTACTTGAATAAGTAGTTTTGGAATAATTATAGGACCCCCCAAGTTTTGCATTGAGGCTAGCAAGAAATTTTACTTTAAACTCAGCTTCTGCTTCAATATTTGCTCCTACTTCCCATTTTGTGGTTACCGATTCCTGCTGAACATACTTCAATGGAAGCGTGCCAGTACTTCTATTTTCGACCGTCACTCTTGAAACAAAAAATCTCTTTTTATCGATTTTAGTACTATTTAATGTCCATCCGTTAAAGACGTATGTGTAATTAGAATCACTCCATGAGTTTGTTCCGATCCCACTTTCTTTATTCGGAACAATATATGGTACATATTTCTTTTTTCCCTCTAAATCAATTTCCCATGCTAGAGGAGTATCAAGCTGATATTGTTTTTGGCGTTCTAGTTCCTCTTTACTAGGGGTAGTACTAAAAACCCCAAAATCATCGTTTTCAGTTTCCAATAAATTGGCATTTGCGACAACTGGTGAAATGGAAGCAAACAATCCTAAGGTAAGTAATAATGTCAGTATCCTACTTTTTTTCATAAATCAATTCACTCCTTAACTATTAATAATGTCTTTGCCATTTGTTATTTTATCCCATTTTCTATTCTATGTAAATACAAAAATTCCAATATATTCAATTCCGTTGGTTTATACATTAATATTATTGAGCAAACATTTACGATTCTCCGCGAACGTTCTATACTACAAGAAGCTTATCAACCAAAGGATGTCGTGCCCATGCTGCAAACGCTGAACCGACAACTGAACAGATTAATGCCCTTAATTACGCCTACTAGCATAATGATCGGCGTCCTTTGCGGGAGTCGTCTTGCCTCCTATACCTACCTGTCTCCATGGCTGTTTGCCTTCATGACCTTTGCCGGGAGCATTAGTCTCAGCTTCAAAGATTTCCTGAACGTGCTCAAAAAACCGCTCCCCCTGGTACTCTGCCTGTTCATCCTCCACCTGGCGATGCCGCTGGCGGCGATGGGAATGGGGCATTTGGCGTTCCCCGGGGATTTTTATACGATAACCGGCTTTATTCTCGCCGCAGCAATTCCAACCGGAGTCAGCAGCTTTGTCTGGGTCAGCATCTACAAGGGCAACATTGCCTTGACGCTGTCGATCATCCTGATCGATACACTGCTGGCTCCCTTTGTCGTTCCCGGCATTCTGGCGTTGCTGGTGGGCACCAGCGTTCGGCTTGATGCTGTGGCGATGATGACCAGCCTATTCTGGATGATTGTTGTCCCGTCGCTGGTGGGCATGCTGCTGAACCAGTGGACCCAAGGCAAAGTGATCACCACCTGGGGGCCTTGGTTGAACCCGTTTTCGAAGCTTGCCATGGCTTCGGTCGTGGCGATTAACGGCGCGGTGGTCTCCCCTTACCTGACCGATTTCAGCCCGCGGTTGCTGGGGCTCGCCGCCATCATCGTCCTGCTCGCGGCTATCGGCTACGCGCTGGGCTTTGGCTTGTCCCGGCTGATCGGCCTGAACGAAGCCGACAAAGTCGCGCTCGTCTTCAACGGCGGCATGCGCAACATCAGTGCCGGCGCTGTGCTGGCTGTCACCTACTTTCCCGCTCCGGTGGCTGTCCCGGTCGTGCTGGGCATGGTATTCCAGCAGGTGATGGCCTCCCTCGTCGGCCTTGTACTCGGACGGCAAGCCCGCGCGCATCAGCCAACGGACAAAACAGCAACGTCGGCATGATTTAGGGCTCGGGAGGACGCACCGCCCTCCCCTCTCCCGTACGCGTCCCCGCGCCAGCGCTGTCCTTTCTCGCGCTTCCTCTCGCGAAAACGCCTCCGCGCCTCCCCCCTTCGCACCATCCTTTCCACCTCCCGTCCCTTCTAACGGAACCAGATGACCTTATTCGCTCATTTCCCGGCTATTTCCCATCCTAACGGAACCAAATGCCGCTATTTGGACAAAATCCGTGCTGAACTCCACGCCCAACCGTAAATAACGTCTCTCCGTTCCGTTAGATTTCAAACCGCGCCGAAAATCGCAAAATAACGTCTCTCTGTTCCGTTAGCGGGCCAGGACAACAAGGTCCGTGACGTTGACCCTTGAGCTAGGCCAGGACAAGGTGCCATGACCTTGACGCTCCAACTAGACCAGACAAAGGCGCTGACATAGACGCGCGCATTCGTACTGGCGTTGACACCGATGTTATTGCCAACATGAAGCTAATAGGGTTGGCGCTGTTGACTGGGCTAACAGCGAAGTTGACCTACACCAATCGCCATCGCCCCACTAGCATCGTCGCCAGCATGACTAGCCCTAGAGTTGGCTGGCATTCCCCCTAGCATAGGGGCAGCGAATACTTCAACAAGACAGCGCCCCCCAACACCCCCCAACGCAAAAAGATCTCCCCGGTCCAAACTGAACCAGGGAGGCCTTATACAACCCATTATTGCGCTTGAATTTTATCAAAGAAATTCTCTTGCACGTACTTCGCAGCGATATCCAGCTGCTGCTTGGAATCGGTGCCCTTCTTCGAGAACGACTCCTGGACGACGTTGGACATCGTAGCGTAGTAATCCTGCGTACCAAACTGCGCTTCCGGCTTGCCTTCGAGCAGAGTGAAGAGCTGCGGATCGTATTTGTATACGTTGTCGTATTTTTCGTAGATAGCTTTCACTTTGCTGGCGTATTCGGAATCATCGCTAAAGTACTCCAGCGGTGTCGGCACATAATACTTGCCTTCTGCTTTACGGGCTTGGATCGTATCTTCTACGGCTTTCAAAGCATCGTCGGTGAAGTAATCAAACGTAATATAACGGAACGCCATTTCTTGTTCGTCTTTCGTCGCATTCGGGTTAATGACGAGGTAGTTGCCGCCGAGCACCCCGTAATGCTTGCCGCCTTTCTCGGCTGCAGGCATCGGATAAGCGACCACATCCTCCGGCTTCATACCGCCTTCATTCAGCGCGGCTTGAACGACGTCAAATGCACCGGCGATGACCATCGCTGTCCGTCCTTGTTGGAAGGAGCTGACGGCATCGCCCCAGCCCAACGCCCAGTCTTGCGGGATGGCGTTAGCTTCCCATCTCAGCTTCTTGTAGAAGTCCAGCGCCTTCACCCCAGCCTCGGAGTTGAACACGGCAGTCACTTTGCCGTTTTCGTTCTTTTGAATGTCGCCGCCGGCTTCAAACAGGAAGTTGGTCCAGTTCCAGCCTGCTTCGTTCCCTTTTCCCATCGGAGCGATCCCCGAAATCCCTTTCTTCGGATCGGCAACGCCTTTGGCCACGTTGTACATATCATCCCAAGTCCAGTCGAACGGAGGAGCAGCGATGCCCTTTTCGTCCAACAGCTTCTTATTCACTACTGTCGAAGTGACGTAACCGTTTTGGGTGATCCCGTACACTCGGCCGTCTACGATAAATTGATTTTGCAGCACCGGGTTAATTTCGTCCTTATACTCCCAGTTGTTCCACAGATCAGTGATGTCAGCAACCCAGCCGCGTTCCACCAGGAATTGAGCTTCTGTGGCCCACGTATTGTAGAAGGTTGGCGCTTCGTTGGAAGCCATTTTTACGCCGATTTCATTGACGCTGTATTGCCAGTCGTCCTTCACGATTGTGACGTTAGGATACTTGGCTTGGAAGCGGGCGATTTTATCGTCCTCCTGTTGGCGAAGCGTCGTTTCGTCCGGCAACGGATAGTGGATCTTGATCGTGACCTTGCGCTGCGTGATATCATCGGCTTCAGCCGACGACGCGTCCGCATTGCCTCCCCCGTTGTTGCTTGTAGCCGCCGTATTTCCGCCGTTGTTACCGCCGCCGTTATTTTGGGCTTCCTTGTTCCCGCCTCCGCCGCAGGCCGCGAGCAGCGAACCAAGCAACATCAGACACATCAACACCGCTGAAAACTTGCGCATTGAAACTCCCCTTTTCATAAGTTAGGTAATCTTGCATTTTTATCATAAAAGAGAAACATTTAGCATTCGATGTGTGATCTTATGACTTTCGTGTGCAGGCCTACGATTTTGTAACCGTTACCACTATCCCTTAACCGCAGACAGGCTCACACTGCGCATGATAAACTTCTGGAAACCCAGGAACACGAAGATCGGCGGAATCATCACCATAAACAAAATGCTGAACTTCACACTGCTATCCATGTTCCGCGCGTTAATGACATATTTGTAGATCGCGGTGGCCAGCGTGTATTTGTCTTCCGTGTGCATCACCAGCGATGGCCAGAACCAATCATTCCACGCCGTAGAGAAAATAAAAATCGCCAACGTCGCGAAGATCGGCACGGACAGCGGCACCGCAATCCGCAAGTAACTGGTCCACTCCGAAGCTCCGTCAATCCGGGCCGCTTCGAAGATTTCCGGGTGGATGCCGTCGAAGAAATTTTTCATCAGCAGAAAATAATACGCATTCGCTCCCGCCGGCAGCCAGAACGCCCAATAGGTGTTCAGCAGCCCCAGCTCCTTCAGGTTCACGAAGTTCGGGATCATATAGCTCGACGCCGGGATGAACAACGTCAGCAGAATAAAAAAGTAGATCGCCCGGCTATATGGCACGCGGATCCGCGAAATGCTGAACGAAGCCAGCCCCAGCACCAGAATGGTCATCAGCAGGTTGCCGCCGAAGATGAGCAGCGTATTTTTCAAAAACATCGGCAGATCGATATAATTCCAAGCTTTCGGGAAATTGTCCCAATGCCATTCCTTCGGGAAGAATCGCGGCGGAAACGAGTTAACCTCCTGGTTACTCTTCAATCCGTTGAACATCGTCATCGCGATCGGATACAACATCGTAAACGTCATCACCGCAATGCACAAGCACATCAATCCGTAGACCACTTTATTCAGCGGCTTCTGCAGATCGGAGGGCGACAGGATGCCTCTTTCTTTCATATCAGTACTCCTCCTTGTTCAGCTTGTATTGCAACACGCCCAGCACGCTTAGCACGATGAACATCAGAACCCCAAGCGCAGTCCCGGCCCCATAATCGAGCTGGGTAAAGGCGTATTTGACGGTCAGGAGGGCATAGGTTAACGTGGCCTTGTTTGGCCCGCCGTCCAGCAATGCTAGCTGCGATTGGTACGCCTGAGATGTGCCGATCAGCTGCAAAATCAACATCAGCACGATCAGGTTCCGCATCGACGGCAGCGTGATGTATTTGATCCGGGCCCAGACGCCGGCTCCATCGATTTCCGCCGCTTCGTACCAATCCCGCGGAATGCTCAGCACCCCAGCCAGGTAAATCAGCATCGCTGAACCAAACTGCTGCCACGTCTCCATAAAGACGATCGAAACCATCGACCACCTGCCGTCGGAAATAAAGGACACCGGATCGGCCCCAAACCATCCGAGCAAGGCGTTGATTGGTCCCACCGGATCGTACATCCAGCGCCACATCCCATACAGGACAACGCCCGGTACGACGAACGGCAGGTAAGCGGCGATCCGCGCAAATCCTTGGAACCAGCGCAGCTCGGAAATCGCGATTGACGCTGCGATCGGCACCCAGAAGCCGATAACCAAACAGAGGAGCATATAATACAAGGTGTTGCGAACCGACAACAGCACGTCTGGGTTATGAAACACCTTTACGTAATTGTCGAATCCGACAAATGTGTTGCCTTTGACGAAATCGATATTGTAGAAGCTGTAAACCATCCCTTTGATGATCGGGACCCACAAGAACACGATAAAGATGGCAATCGCCGGTACCAGAAAAAGATACCCCCACATGTACTGCTTCCAGTTCGACCCCCGCCGCGGCTTCCGCGAAACGGAGGCGGATGCTTTAACCGTGTTCTGCTGCATGTTCCCCGGTGAAATCACGGGTTCCCCCATCGTTCTCCCTCTTTTCTAAGTAGTGTCTCTTCTCATTGTAGAAAAGAGGTCCCCGCGCGAACATGTCTAAAACTCCGTGAACTATGGTTGTTCTTACTTCATCGTTATTTCTTCAGCTCGGTAGGACTGACGCCAAAGTATTTCTTAAATATCTTGCTAAAATGCTCCGGCGACTCATATCCCACACGTTCGGCGATCTCGTAACGGCGCAGATCCGTGTTCAGAATCAGCGCTTTGCTCTCTTCCATCCGCAGCTTAATCACGTATTCCCAGAGGTTGTAGCCGGTATTTTTCTTGAACAAGTAGCTCAAGTAATTGGGGCTGACGTGATTGTTGCGGGCCACCTCGTGGATAGTCAGTCCCTTCTGCCGGTAATTCTCCTCGATATACTTCTTGGCGCTCTCCACAATCCGGTTATTCTGCTTGGTCAGCTCTTCTGTGGAAGGGTCCTGGGAATAGTTGTGCCAGTTAAAATCGCCATAATAAAACACATGATGATCCCCGTGCTCGCCTCCCCACAGCATCGCTTTGTCCGCCTGCCGGCTGAGCAAGCTTAGGAACCCCGTTCCTTTAAGAATCTGGCTGATCCCGACCGTGCACCGCAAGCCAAGATATTTATGAATGTGATGATGCAAGCTGCGGCCAAGCATTTCGAGCTGATTGATTTTGTTGAGATTCGGCTCGGCATACTCCGTTTCACTCCACTGCAAGATCAAAGCGATCTCCAAACTCTCGGTATAAAAAGACGCTGCGCGCCACTCCTGATGCAGCAGCTCGTTCAAGATATTAAGCGCCGCGTAACGGAACAGACAGGCATCCCGATCCCGATCTCCGGATTGCTGCTTGTCATCGGGGATCAGCAGTTTGATTTTGATGACCGAAAAATACGGCCCCGTCAGCCCCAACCGCTCAGCTTCGGCAAACCGCTGCTCTTCGTCCCCCTCCGCGAGATCACTTAACAGACGGTTCAGTCGTTCGCCGTATTCCGGAAGCGGCTCCTCCATGCGGAAATGCTCCGCACCTCGGGCCAAAATCTCCTCGCCCTGCGGCATCGGTTTATCCATTTTCAACAGCGCGTTGCGCACCGAGTCCAGGAACTGCTCGCTGTTCAGCGGCTTGATCAAATAGTCCTTGGCACCCAGCCGGATCGCCATCTGGGCGTATTGGAACGTTTCATGCGCAGAGATGATGATCGTCTGCACCCAAGGCTTGATCAGCTTCGCCTGCTGCATCAACTCGATCCCGTTCATTTCTCCCATCTGGATGTCGGTGACGAGCAGATCCACTTCCTCCATTCTTACGTAATCCAGCGCTTCGTGCCCGTTATACGCGGTGTAGATCTGACCGATATCCAGTCCTGAAGCGGTTAGAAGTCCGGATAAGCCTTTGCAGATCAACGGTTCGTCGTCGACGACCAATACGTTGTACATCGTAGTTCCCCCTGTTCGTTTTATTCGTTCCGGTTCACCGTGAGCGGCAGGGTAATGGTGACGAGGGTTCCGCCTTCAGGGCGGCCCACATAGTTCAAGCCGTACTCCGGCCCAAAATGCAGCCGAAGCCGCTGATGAATATTGCGGATGCCGTAACCAAACGACGGACTTGGCGTTTCATCGTTCAGCAGCTTGTCGATCGCATCGAAATCGACCGGCTTATACCCATTGTCCGCGATCCGAATGTAGACCCGGCCCAGCGCTTCGTCCGCCTCGGCACAAATCTGGATTTCGCCGTCCTCTCCCATATGTTTAACACCGTGAATGATAGCGTTCTCAATCAGCGGCTGCAGCGTGATTTTGGGAATGATTGTGGAATGTAGCTCCAAGGGAATGTCCCACGTCACGCGGAACCCGTACTCGTAACGATGCTCCTGCAGCTTGATGTAAGCCGAAGCATGCTCCAGCTCTTCCTCCAGTGTGATCAGCTCTCGGCCGCGGCTTAGGCTGATTTTCATCAGCTTGGACAGCTCCTTGATCATTTCCGCGGAGGCGGTGTTCCCTTCCATCGCGCTTTTCCAATAAATACTCTCCAGCGTGTTGTACAGCAAATGCGGGTTAATCTGCTGATACAAAATTTGCAGCTGGGCTTCCTTCTGCTTGATGTCCATCTGATATTTATAATGAATCAGTCCATTCAGCCGGCGCGCCATCTCGTAGATCGTGGAAATCAACACGCTAACCTCGTCGTTGCGATCCCGGTGCGGCGTCTCCGGCACCACATTGCCCGGCTCGTAACGGCGGACGAAATAAACCAATTTTTGAATCGGGGTCATCAGCGACCGCCAGAAATATAAGATTAACACCAGCCCCACCGCAAAATAAGCAATGGAAATAAGCTGAATAATTCGTTTGATTTCGTTTTGCTGTTGCAGCATGGCCTTGATGGGCACTTTGTACACCAGCTTTTCCTGCAGAACGTAATTATAATTAATCACATAAATGAAATCCTCAGTAATGACATCCTTTACCCCAATCAACGAATCGCCTAGATCCGCTTCCGGCGGCAAATCCAATATGGAACCCGTTGGCGTGGACGAAAGGTTCGGTGTGGAGGTCAGGATCCGGTTGTTCCAATCGGTAAAATACAGCTCGCCCTCTGGAATCGAGACGGTTTGCAGCGATTCGCCGATGCGCCCGTCTACATTGGACACGACCAGCACGCCAATCGTCCCGTTTTTGTAAATGCTGTTGATCGCCCGGATATAAGCGAGCGTTTTTTGATTTTGCAAGCCTTGACCAGAGGGGGACAGGTGCTCAATGATACGCAGATAACCGTTCCCTTTTTGCGCAACAGCTTCATCAAACCATTCCGGTTTCTCGTTCTCAAGAAAAAAATAGACGCCAGCTTTCCGCGCATCCGGATAGTACGGAGCAAAGAAATATGCGTTGTCCGGATCGTAAACGTACAGCGAATAATACACCGGCTCGCGTTGATCGGTTTCCTGCGAATAATTGAGCAGCAGGTTCTCCAGCCTTTCGTAATTTTTGACCCGATCCAGAACGGTCTCCGAGCTTTCACCGCTAGGGTTCAGTTGCTGAAGCAACGGATGCTGGAAGACGGTTGATGTCACTTTGTTAATCGCCTCGATATCCCGGGTGATGAGCCGAAAATTCTGCTTATTCAGCTCGATATAGGCGTTGGTGACATTTCGCTTCAACACTTGATCCGCTTTATAGTTGCCGTAGGCGTTCAGAATAAATAACGGAATGACCATCACAATGAAGAGGAGGATCATCTGCTGTTTCACATTTAAATTAGCTAGCGGGTTCCTAAGTTTTAGCTTCAATGGTGTTGCACCTCCGGCAATTTAACTATAGCAATTCTAAAAACCGGCAAGTATGCGCGTTTCTACGAAGATCGTGGCGGTTCCTCCTGTTCTCGCGGATGGCGGGCCCCTGCCTAATTCTTAGTGTAGGGGATTTTGGAATTCTTGCCAGTTAAAAAAACAAAAAGTCCCTCGGAAGTTTCCGAGGGACTTACTTCAGTGTCGGGCCAAGCGATCAAACGTGCCCATTACACCAGTTCATGCAGCCCGCTGACGACAAGGTCGGCGTCAGCCAGAATGTCCGGGCTGCCGATGCCAACGACGCGGCAGCCTGCGGCTTTGCCCGCCTGCACGCCCGCCTCTGCATCCTCAAACACGACGCAGTCAGACGGCGGCAACGCCAGCGCGGTGCAGGCCGCGAGGAACACCTCCGGGTCCGGCTTCGCCTTGGACACCTTGGTGCCGTCGATCACCGCGTCGAACAGCTCCGCGATGCCGAGCCGGGATAAGATGAACCCGGCGTTTTTGCTCGCCGACCCCAGCGCGACCTTGACGCCCCGCTCGCGCAGCTGCAGCAAATACTCCTTCGCCCCCGGCAAAATTTCCGAAGGCTCCAGCTTCGAAATATACTCAACATATTCGCGATTTTTCTCGGCTGCCATCTTCTCGCGTTCTTCCTCCGTAGCTTCCACGCCGCCCACCTCGAGCAGAATGCGCAGCGATTCCATGCGGCTGACGCCCTTCAGCCGCTCATTGTCGGCTTCGGTAAACTCGAAGCCTAACCGGTGCGCCAGCGCCCGCCAGGCGAGATAGTGGTATTTGGCCGTATCCACGATCACGCCGTCGAGGTCGAAGATCGCACCTTTCATCGTTTCTAACATAATGGATTCTCCTTTAATCTCTTAGGGTAGCTTCCAAATGGCTCTTTTTCTACGCGATGTGAACTTCGTGGCCCGGCGCCACCGTCAGCTCTCGGCCTCCCACGATAAACCGCAGTGCAGCCGGATTATCGCGAGGTGCCGTGATGGTCACCCCTTCCCGGCTGACCCGGATCCGATAAGAACCACCGCCTAAGCGTACCGGGAATTCGATTGCCTGCCAGGCCGACGGCAACGCCGGTCGAAGCACCGCCTTGTCCCCGTCATACCGCAAGCCGGCAAATCCCAACACTGCCGCCATCCATGCCCCGCCATTCGCCGCGGGATGCGTCCCGCCAATGTATAAGTCACCGACGTATTGCTTAGAATCACCGGTTAAGTCAATCGTCGCCGTCCGCATAAAGTAAGGGTAACCCCAATCCGGTGATCCCGTATCCGCCGCCACCAGCGCATAAATGCAAGCGCTGAGACTCGATCCATGCTCGGTGCGCGGCTCGTAGTATGCCCAGTTCGCTTGTTTAACGGCTGGATCGTAATCGTCCTTAAACAGGTGCAGCATCAACACGACATCGGCTTGCTTAAGAATTTGCGTTGTCGTCGCAAGTCCGTTCCCTCCGCCGAGATATTCGTGGGGATGCAGCATGCGCGACTTCAGCTGTGTGAGCGTAACATCCTCCAGCGTATAATAGCGATCAAACTGCTCAATCAAGCGGCTTTGGGCATCCGGCTCGGGAACGTACAACCGTTCATACATGTCGCGGATATGCTCCGGCTGTATAGGGCTGTCTGCCAGCAGCTGCTCATAACGCTCAACGTTACCCCGCTTCAAAATCTCCATCGCATCCAAAGCGATACGCAGGCACTCCTTCACCATCCGGTTCGTGAACGCGTTGTTATTCACCCGCTCATGATATTCGTCCGGCCCCGTCACGTCGAGAATTTCGTAGCGCTGCTTCCGAGGATTGAAATATCCATACGAATAAAAGAACTTCGCACACTCCCACGCAACCTCTGCGCCGCCATCTAACAGCAGACGGTCATCGCCGGTAAACGCGTAAACCTGCCAGATTCCGTATGCTACGTCTGCGCTGATATGCACCTGCTTATCACGGAAATAGGTTCGCATCGGACGGCCGGTGAACACGTCATTGACGTTAAACAAGGTGCAGGCGTCGTCCCCTGCTTCTTGGCTCTCCCAGGCATAAAAGGCACCTTCATAGCCGTACTCGGCTGCTTTGCGCTTCGCCCCGGCCAGTGTATGCACCCGATACATCATCAGATTCCGCGCCACCTCGGGCTGGGTATACAGGAAGAACGGCAGCATAAACATCTCCGTATCCCAGAACACCGCACCCTTGTACACCTGGCCGGACAACCCCCGGGCCGGAATGGACACTTTCTCCGAGCGATCTGGTGCGATGATATGCAGCTGATACATGCTATAGCGCAAGGCCAGCTGGGCTTCCTCATCGCCTTCAACGAGGATGTCGGAGGCGCTCCACTTGCGCTCCCAATATTCAGCGTGCTCGCTCAGCAGCTGATCATATCCAAGCTGCCCCGCTTCCCGGGCCCACTGGATCGCAGCCGCTCGAACCTCGTCAGCCGTTTCACCTTCCAGGCCGGCCGCCACGGCGACAGTTTTCTCAAGCACGACCGGCTCCCCAGCCCGGCAATGCACATGAAACCGGCGGCGGATAGATAGATCCTTCCGTAAAACTTCATGCTCCCCGCCGCTCGCCACCTCTGCCGCTTCCGCTACGGTGATCGGCAAGCCAAGCTCCTGCGTCGAAGCGCTAAGCGATACGACTTCCCAAGCCGCACCGCCCTCTGCCCCGTCCACGTCGCTCTCCATCCGCACAAGATGCGGACCATTAATGTCCCATACGTCACCGTTAATGCCGGTGACAATCGTTAGTTCGCCATCACGGCTGCTCTCCACGGTGAACCGGCATACGATCAGTTCTGTGCGCGCCGCACTGCAGAACCGCTCCGCAGTGATCGCGACCTCCGCACCATCCGCGGTGCGGAACACCGACCGTCGGCGGTGCACCGCCTGACGCAGGTCCAGCGACTGTTCATGGCTCACAAGCTCTACTCGGCTGTGATCAAGCTCTCTGCCTACATTTACGCTGTTCACCGCTTTGTCTCCTGCAGCCACATTTCCGGCCTCGAACACGCTTAGCCTCGTGCCGTTCCAATAAACTTTCGTATCCAGCCCGTTAGGAGCATTCACCGGCTCACGCCACTTGCCCCCCACTTGGTCGTACAGTCCAGCGACGATCGTTGCAGTCAGCTCTTTTTTGCCAAACTCCTCCAATGTCCCCCGGTATCCGAGAACCCCGTTCCCGATCATAAACTTGTTGCCGTGATGTGCGATTCGTTCCGGGTCAAACCCGCTTTCACGAATGATCCAGCTCATTGAACGACCGCCTTTCGCAGCGGCAACTGAATCCCGGCTTCATCGATGCTCACCAGGTTGCCGTACACCTGAACTTCCGCCACGCCGCCGGACTTTGCACGGATGCTGACCTGGTTCTGATCCACTTCAACTTGCAGCTTCGTGCCGCGATACGTCACCATAAATCGATAGCTCTCCCAACGTTCAGGGATGCTTGGATTCAACGCAAGCAGCTCCCCATCGGACCGCATCCCGCCGAAACCGTACACGATGTTCATCCAAGCGGCAGCGATCGACGTGGTATGAAGACCTTCCCGCGTATTGCGGTTGTAGTTGTCCAGATCTAACCGGGTCGCAAATTCGAAGAACTTATACGCCTCATCCGAACGTCCGATTTCCGCCGCCAAAATCGAGTGGATCGACGGCGACAACGACGATTCGTGGATACAGCGCGGCTCGTAATAATCGTAGTTGGCGCGCTTCTCCTCGAGCGAATATTCGCTGCTGTACAGGAACATGAACATCAACACATCCGGTTGCTTAATCATGTCGTAGCGGTATAAACGGTCATACGACCAATGCGAATACAGTGGGAACTCCGTGACCGGGATCGAATGGATGTCCAGATGCGGCAGGTCAAAAAAGCCATCATGCTCTTCAAAAATTCCCGTCCGTTCATCCCGCGGAATTTTCATATGCTGCGCTTTGTTTTGCCAATCCTGCTGTTCTTCTTCCGTCAAGCCAAGGCGGGCTGCCAGCTTGTCATAAGCAGCGGAAGCCTCATTCCGCATCGCTTCCAGCACCTCCAGTGTATACTCGAACAGCTTCTTGGCCATCAGGTTGATATAACAGTTGTTGTTTACCATCAGCTGGAACTCATCCGGGCCCATGACGCCGAAATAGCCGTATTTGCCCGACTGCTGTCCCCACTGACCGCGTGACGCATAAAAACGGCTGATCTGAATCAGCATTTCCGCACCTTTTTCATACAAAAACGACTTATCGCCCGTCATCTTCACATAATGGCGCAACCCGTACGCAACCGCCGTGCCGACATGCAGCTGCAGATTCGAGTGTTGCCACAGATCGCAGCTTTCCGTTCCGTCGATGGTCGCAATCGGATAAAACGCTCCTTCACAGTCCAACTCCTTGGCCCGCTTCAATGCCTCAGGAAGCGTCCGGTAACGGAATTCAAGCAAGCTCCGCGCCGCCTTCGGATTGTTGAAAATATAAAACGGCAAGCAATACGACTCCGTATCCCAGAAAGCCAGCCCGCGATACGCCTCGCCGGTCAGCCCCTTCGCCCCGATGTTAAAGCCGGGGTTATCGCCATGGTAAGTCTGATACAGCTGAAAAATGCAAAAGCGAATCCCTTGCTGATTCTCCGGATCACCTTCGATGGCAATATCCGATTCCGCCCATACCTGATCCCAGTATGCCCGCTGGTTGGCCGCAGCCGCATCAAATCCAGCCTGTATGTGTTGCGCTGTCAGCTCGATCCCTCGCAGCCAGAGGTCATCATTCTGGGTGGAGCGATCTTTATCAGCCACGTTCACTACGAGTTTATCCAGCGTACTGCGCTTGCCTTGCTCCAGCGTCAAAGTCAGAACCCGGCCGATGTAGCTGTCTTCCTGCACCAACTCGTCCGTAACCGCGTCCGGTGCAACGACATGGAACCCGGAAAACAACCGGTTCCCCGTGTTCACTGTCTCCCCTAGAATTGCTGCGATCGGGGTTCCATCGCTCGCCTTGGCTTCATCTTGCTTCAGTTCCTTCCAGTAACACCGTTGCTGATCCTCATGGATCACCTTGAGGTTCAGGCCGGTTCGCACCTGGATTGAACCAGAGAAGTTGAGCGGCGTCAATGTGATTCGCTGTGCCCCGAGATGAGACACCTTCATGCTGACGAGGCGTTCAAATGTGAGCTGAACATCTTTCCCGCTGGCAGTATGCCACACGAACTCCCGAGTATAGATGCCCGTGCGGAAATCCAACTCCCGCCGAAAGCCGCTGAACCGGCTCTCCGCTAGATCCAGCGTTTCTCCGTCCAACGTAATCCGCGTATGCAACCAATCCACTGCGTTTACCATAAAGCGCAACGATTTGATAATTCCCTTGTAATGAGCTGTCACCGGGCTCTCCTCAAACAATCCATTGAAATAGCTGCCCAGCAACGTATCACCGCTATACCCTTCCTCCGGGTAGCCTCGGACCCCCATATATTCATTCCCCAGTGAAAAAATCGACTCGCTGACCCGGTTACGCCCCGGATCAAAACCTACCTCCACGACCTTCCAAGGGTCGACCTGTAAATATTTGTCCGCGATTTTCGGCATGTTCCGCCATCTCCTTCTATGTGTATCCATAAGATAAACCTCTCCCACTTAGCTTAGCGGAACGCCCGTTGCGGCCAAATGTCCAAGACTAAGGAGCTTATGTGCGATCGTACGGATTTGGCATCCAGCCGCCCAACCCGCCGTATCCCTTGGAACATCTCTCCCCCTCAATTCCACGATTATCCCTTTAGCTCAGTACCTTTTTACATGATTATCCCCTTCATTCAGACTCCACCCTTTTACACCTTTATCCCTTTGTGTCAGGTCCTGCTGATCTTCTGCACCATTATCCCGTTCATTCAGGCCTCTCTTATGGCTTTATCTTCCCTTTTATTCAGTTGCCGCTTTTATTCAGTCGCCGCTTTTTTCACTCGTCCCTCTTCTTCTACTCCCCCCCTGACTCATCGGGATAATGTCGAGAAGAACCGGCCGCCATATATATCCCGCCGAGCTCGCGGCACCCGCAACGCAAAAAAACCGGAGCGTTCTCCACGCTCCGGCTGATTTGTTGGCCAACT
>Ga0310829_1000521_pt1 | contig 31400 bp, 29 predicted proteins | sample WT_ome_4_FD_202244 | JGI IMG/M metagenome (GOLD analysis project Ga0310829, IMG submission 202244) | Sorghum-adapted microbial communities enriched on wild type (WT) sorghum from Joint BioEnergy Institute, Emeryville, California, United... ...
ATTCTACAATCGCAAACGAATCCATTCGGCGATCGGGTATCTTACACCCATTCAATACGAACGTACGTACGATATGACTGCGTAATTTTCTCGATTCTATGTGTCCAATCTATTGACAGAGGTCCAATACTTTGACGGAGGTCCACCCATGCCCTTACCCAAGAATCGAATCATACCGGAAAAGAAAATTTACTTCCGTCCTGAAATCCGGCACTGCCCACATTGCGGAGCGAAACTCAAACGCCGTCACACAGCCTGGAAAAAGAACATCATTACCCTGGGCGGCGTCATCCAGGCATGGAGTACGGCTTACGTTTGCAGCGCCGCGGATTGCCCATACCCGAAGGCATACTACAAATCGGCCGAAGCAGAGCAATTGTGCATGAAGCATACGTCGTACGGCTTTGACGTACTGGCGCTGGTCGGTCAACTTCGTTTCAAACACCATATGACGGTCGCTGAAATTGCGGAAGAACTCAACAAAAGAGGCGTGACGACCTCTGAACGAAATGCCCAAAGGCTGTACGAGCGTTACCTGATCTTGCTTCGTGCCAGTGTGACGGAACATATCCAGCAAACCCTGAAGCAGGTGGTCGAAGAACATGGCGGCATCATGATTTCCATGGACGGCGTGCAGCCGGAGAAAGGCAATGAAACACTCTACGTCATCCGGGAAGTGTTCAGTGGAACGATACTGGCCGCCCAAAACCTCAAAAGCGGCTCGGCTGAAGAACTGAAAAAGCTCATCCTTCCCGTAATCGAATTGGGTTATCCCATCATTGGGATCATTACGGACGGTCAACAATCGATTCGAAATGCGATGGAATCGTTATTGCCGGACGTGCCGTACCAATACTGCCAGTACCACTATCTGAAAGACATTGCCAAGCCCGTTGTCGATTTGGACCGGAAACTGAAAACCGGAATCAAGAAAAGCCTTCGCGGCATTCGCGAAATCGAAAAGCGCATTGAGCACGACTCTTCGGCTGAGGCGGAAGTGGCCAAAGATTACATCGCCGCTATCCGCTCGGTGCTGCTTGAGGATGGTAATCCTCCGCTTGATTTGCCAGGTATACGCGTGTATGAACATGCCAAAGCCATTCAGGCTTCCCTAGCACGATGCCTGAGTAAAAAAGGGGACCTCGTTGCTGAAAAGTTTGATCAGAATATTCGGTAAATTAGACGGTTTTGAAGAGCATTACGTTACCGTCAAGCGCTGGGCGCAACCGATCTACCATGTCGCCGAGATCTTAAGTCCCCATATGGATAAACGCAGTGAGACGGTTAAGTTTCACCTGAAACATTTACTGGACTGGGTCGAGAAAACGTATATCCACGAAGACGACAAGCCTCTCGTATCCAATCTCATGACCTACACACGCGGGTTTTGGAAAGGTCTGTTTACGTGTTATGACCATCCGCATGTGCCTCGGACCAATAACGAGCACGAACGTTTCTTCCGGCAGACCAAAACCCGACACCGACGGATGACGGGCTTGCGGAGTTGGAACGAGTACATTCTCCGCAGCGGTGAGATGGTCGTGTTTGTGGATGATGCTCTTCGTCAAGAGAATGTGATTGCCAGACTACAGATGGTTACGTACGACGTATTTCGAAACGAGCGTTCGCGTTGGGCTGTCAGATTGAATGAAGCTACCAAACGCAGACGCTTTAGGAGCAACCCCGAAAAATACTTGCTTGGGTCGAAAAGAGGTTTTGTATGTTAATTGGTCTGTCGTAGAAAAAAAAGGCGCCGGATCAGCGGGCCGTCCCGCGATCCGATGCCGCACAACGCTTCCTTATTCAATCGTGAATTCCGCCGTCAGTTCCGCGGTCAGGTCGAGACCTTCCGCCCACAGCGGCTTGACCACCCGGTATTCCCCGGGTCCGAGTTCGCGAAGATCGATCCGCAGCTCATGCGACTCGCCGGGCCACATCATATGGGCGATGTCGATGAACGCGAGATCGAGCGGCACGGCGCGCCATTCGCCATCCGCCTTCTTCTCGATCCGGTAGTCCACCCCGAACACCAGCACGGTCGGGCCGTCGTTCGCCAGCGTCAAAACGGCGGTTCCGTCCGAATCGCCGTATACCGACCGGTCCAGCTGTGCCGAAGCGTTGATCTCGGGCGCCGGCACGCGGATCAGATCGGCGAGGGTATCCTCCACGGCGCCGTCCGGCCCCACGATCTCGGCTCCGAGCGCGTACAGCACATTCTCCCGGTCCGGCAGCGCGCCCGTGTACACGATCTCATGCGATCCGACCGGTCCCACATGGACGGTCTCGTCCACGACGACCCCGGCCGGTTCCAGATCCTCCGTCAACTCCGTGAGCCGGATGCGGATGTCGCGGTCGAGCCGGAAATCCGCCTCGTGCGCGAACAGCGATACGGAGAACTCATCGCCGGGCCGCTTCGTGCCGCCTGTCAGGCCGTACCCGAGATAGCCGCCGCCGTTGTGCAGGAACCACCTGCCGGTCGGTTCGCCGTATCCCGCGCCGGTCCGCCATTCATCGGACAACATGTCGCCAGGATGGCCGGGAGCCGACATGACGCTGGCCGAAACGCTTGTGTTCTCCGACGGTTCGCCATTCCCTTGAGCCGTCGACAGTTCGCCGTCCCGTTCGCCCGCGCCGCATCCGGCGAGCAGGGCGAGCGCCAGCAGCGGCGCGGCAAGACGACGCATCCGGTTGCGCGAATGCTTCTCCATCGTTCGCACCCCTCCCTCCGATTTCTTCACCTTCCGGACGGAAGAGAACCGGAGGAAGTTGCACGCATTTCCGGCATCACCCCGGAATCGGACTCACAGATCCCGCACAAGCCCGGCCGCGCCGATCACGCCCGCGTTGTTGCCGAGCTCCGCGGCGACGATTTCCACGCCTTGCCGCGCCCGCTCCAGCGCGTGCGCATGGAACGCCTCGCGCACCCGCTCCAGCAGAAATTCGCCCGCCTTCGCGACGCCGCCGCCGACAATGAACCGCTCCGGATTGACGATGAGCGCGACGAGCGCCATCGACTTGCCGAGATAATGCGCCGCCCGGTCGACGATGCCGAGCGCCGTCCCGTCTCCGGCCTTCGCCGCGTCGAACACCGCCTTCGCGGTCAGCTCGCCGGCGTCCGCGAGCGACGTGCGGACGCCCCGCCCGACCGCTTCGCGCGCCATGCGGACGATGCCGGTCGCCGACGACACCGTCTCCAGGCAACCGGTCTTGCCGCAGCCGCAGCGTACCGCCTCGGAATCGGCCACCAGCGCCATGTGGCCCAGCTCGCCGCCCATCCCGGAGAAGCCGTCGATCACCCGGCCGCCGATGACGATGCCGCCGCCCACGCCGGTGCCGAGCGTGTAGGTCACGCTGCTCGACACGCCGCGGCCCGCGCCGGACCACGCTTCGCCGAGCGCGGCGACGTTCGCGTCGTTGCTGATGCGCGCCGGCCTGCCGAGCGCCGATTCCAGGTAATCCTTGAGCCGCACGCCCGTCAGCGGCAGGTTCGCGATGAATTCGACGACGCCGCGCTCCGCGTCGATCTGGCCGGGAATTCCGGCGCCGACGCCGGCAACCCGCTCCCACGAAAACGGCGACTCCTCGACGCACCGTCGGGCGCAAGCGGCGATGTTGTCCAGCACCCGCTCGCGGCCGCATTCCGTCTCCGTCGGGCCTTCGACCAGATGGAGCAGCTCCCCGTCCGCGCCGCACAGTCCGGCCTTGACCGCCGTGCCGCCGATGTCGAGGCCGATATAGAGTTTGTCCGTCATGTCCAGCACCCCGCGATGCCCGTGTTGATTGACCGCCTAGGCGCCGAGCATCTGCTTGCGGAAATCGCTCGGCGAAATGCCGTAATATTTCTTGAACGTCGTCGCGAACGTGGAAGCGTTCAGGTAGCCGACCCGCTCCCCGACTTCCGCCACGGACAGGGTCGTGTTGCGCAGCAGCTCGCGCGCATGCGACAGACGCACCTTGCTCAGGTAATCCACGAACGTGACGCCGAATGTTTTCTTGAAGTAGTTGGAAAAATACTTGGGCGTCGTGTTGAACACTTCCGCCATATGGTCGAGATACAGATCTTCCATGTAGTGCAGCTCGATGTACTGGCTGATGAACGCCGGGTTCAGCTTGTCCGGCTTCGCGGCCCGGACATGGACGGCGATGTGCTCCGCCGCCTCGACCAGCAGCCGCTCCGCCAGGCCGAAGTCTCCGTCCTCCTCGAGCCCGCGATGGAACCGCCGTTCCAGCTTCCGCAGCTCGTCTCCGTCCAGCCCGGACGCTTCCGCGAGCCGGTACATGTGGTAGAACAGCGTCCGTGCGACGTGCTCCATCTGGCGCAGCCCGACGCGATGCTCGGCGTTCTTGCGCAGCGTGTCGCGAATGATCGCGCCGGCGTCCATGGTCTTGCCGCCCAGCAGGCAGTTCGACAGCTTCTCGAGCTGGTCGAGCGGCAGGTGCATGCCCCGCTGCTCCGCCCGCTCGGCGGCGTCGAGGATCGCCTCCTCCGCGTTCACCGGACGGTTGTACATGCTCTCCCGCACTTCCTCGTACGCTTCGCGGAAATGCCCGAACTCCGCGCCGTACGCCTTGCCCAGGCAGCCCCGGATGCGCCAGCCCTCCAGAGCGCCCTGCTCCATGCCGCTCACGGCTTCGCGCACCTGGCGCAGCAGCTTCGGCCGCTCGCCGGTCTCGCGCAGCGGGAAGAGCGCCAGGAAGCGCAGCGCCCGCACGTGGACGACGATCGCGTCCGGCCGCGCGTTCCGCAGCTCCTTCTGCAGCATGGCCGACAGCGTCTCCGCCGGGATCATCTCCCGTTCGGGCGACGTGCGCTCGAGCAGCAGCGCCCCCATGACGAAGTGCCGGTGCGGCAGCAGATCGGGCTTGAACTTCTCGAGCTCCCGCTCCTGCTCCTCCGAACAGGGCGGCTCCTCCAGCGCGCGCAGGAACGCGACGCGGCGCAGCTCGTTCTCGAGGAACTGCTGCTGGCCGCGGAATTGCTGGTTCTCCGTCTGCAGTTTCACGATGCCGCTGTAGATTTTCCGAAAATCGTTGCCCTTGCTGCTCCCTCCGCCGAGCAGGCGCAGGATGTTCCGGACCGGCCGGTGCAGGTAGACGCTCAGCAGCGCGGACAGGATGAGCGCGCTGGCGATCGAGGTCAGAATGATGGAACGGTTCGCCCGCGTGACGGAATCCAGATTCTGGAACTGGTACGGCACCCGGTCGATGTAGATGAAGCCGTTGTATTCCGACTGATAGACATGGTACTCGTAATTTTCCCGCGTGAGCGACGTCTCGCCCTGCGCGTTCGGTCGGGTGGTGTTGATCACTTCGACGAGATCCCAGTTCGAGCCGGTCCCCATCAGCACCTGGCGATTCTGGTCCATGACGACCAGCGACGCGCCCGGAATGAGCGAGACCCGGTTCACCTGCTGCAGCAGCGCGTCGACATCGACGAGCACGACGATGTTCTTCTTGGACAGCGACATGCGGTTGCCGCCCGTGACGACCATCAGCTTCTTCGTCCGGTATTCCTGCGTCTGGCCGGTGAGCACCGTGTAGTCCTCGGCCGGGAACACCTGCATGTCGTGTTTGCTGCGCAGGAACTTCAGCCAGTACTGGCTGTCGTAGACCGGATGGCGGTATTTCTGCTCGAACAGATGCTTCAGACTGCTCGTGCCCGTCGACGTGATCGCGAGGGGAACATTGTCGTAGAAGACAATGACGTCCTCCACCACGTCGTGGGAGGACATCAGGGACTCGACCTGACGCTGCAGGGTGTACACCCTGGACATGTCGATCGAGCCGTCGCTCGCGAGCAGGTTGTCGTAGGGCAGGCTGTGGATCGTGTAGATCAGATTGTTGACCGCCCTGAAGCTGTCGTCGAACGTCTGGATCATGTATTTGACGGACAGGGAGTTGTGGTCCACCATCTGATCGTAGATGTCGGAGATCGAATTGCGGTGAATGACCCAGTTCGACGCCGACATCACGAGGATGACGAGCAAGAGCGCCCCGAACACCTGCAGCACACCCAGACTGGAAACCCATCTCTTCATGTCAGTCCAAAAACCCCCCCGGCTCGTCGCGCGCTTTCCGTCCAACCGTCAAACCGCCTCCGTACCGCCTCTCTTACCCTTTCTCCGCTCCGAGCATGACTCCTTTTGCGAAATATTTCTGGGCGAACGGATAGATCATCAGGACCGGAATCATCGACAGCACGATCGTCGCGTTCTTCAGCGCCTGCGGCGCCAGCGCGGCGGCGTCGACCAGGTTCGAGCGGTTGCCCTCGTTGAAGATCAGCATGTCCCGCAGCACGACCTGGAGCGGATACTTGAGCGAATCGTTCAGGTAGATCATCGGGATGAAGTAGCTGTTCCAGTGGCCCATGAAGTAGAACAGGCCGATCGAGGCGAGCGCCGGCTTGGCCAGCGGGATGATGATGCTGAACAGGATCCGGAACTCGGACGCGCCGTCGATGCGCGCGGCTTCGCGGATCTGCGTCGACATGCTCTCGTAGAACGACTTCAGGATGATCAGCTCGAATGTCCAGATCGCGTTCGGAATGACCAGCGCCCAGAACGTGTCGATCATGCCCAGCTTCTGCACGAGCAGATAGTTGGGGATGATGCCCGGGTTCAGGAACATGGTCACGATGATGAGCAGCATGAACCATTTCCGTCCGAAGAAATCCCGCTGCGAGAGCGGATAGGCGGCGACGGCCGTCATCAGCAGGTTGATCGAGGTGCCGAGCGCGGTGTAGAAAACCGAGTTCAGGTACGCCCGCGGAATTTTGCCTTCGGACAGCACCTTCGCGTAGGCGTCCAGGTTCAGGCCCTTCGGCCAGAGGAACACCTTGCCCTGCACCACGTACGCCGTCTCGCTGAGTGAAACCACAAGAATATACCACACCGGGTAGAGCGTTGCAATGGCGACGCAAATCAGCAGCAGCCCGTTGACGAGGCTGAACAGCGAGAATCTGGGTTGGCCTACCACAATCCCCGACCTCCCAACCGTCTGCTGACGAAGTTCGCCGCGAGGAGCATGACGAGCGCCACGAGCGCTTCGAAAAGACCGACCGCGGCCGCGTAGCTGTAGTTCGACTCAAGCAGCCCCTTGCGGTAGACGAAGGTCGAGAACACGTCCGCCACCTCGTAGGTCATCGGGCTGTAGAGGAGCAGCACCTTCTCGTAGCCGACCCGGATCATGGAGCCGGTCTTCAGGATGAACATGACGACGATCGTCGCCATGACGCCGGGAACCGTGATGTGCCGCATCATGTGGTAGCGGTTGGCGCCGTCCACCCTGGCCGCCTCGTAGAGCGTCGGATCGATGCTCGCGATGGCCGCCAGGTAGATGATCGACTCGTACCCCATGTTCGCCCAGATCTCCGAGATGATGTAGACCGGACGGAACCAGGCCTTCTCGCCGAGGAAGTAGATCGGCTCGAAGCCGAACGCCTGGATGATCCGGTTGACGATGCCGTGCGTCGGCGACAGGAAGTCGATGATCATGCTGCAGATGATGACGACCGACAGAAACGCCGGCAGGTAGCTGAACGTCTGGACCGATTTCTTGAACCATTTGAGCCGGACTTCGTTCAGCATGAGCGCCAGCAGGATCGGGAACGGAAAACTGCAGATGAGCGTCAGGAAGCCGAGCAGCAGGGTGTTGCGGAACAGAAGCGCGAAGTCGTTGCCGCCGAAAAACTTCTCGAAATGCTTCAGACCCGCCCACGGGCTGTCCCAGATGCCCTGGAACACGCTGTAGTCCTTGAACGCGATGAGGAGTCCGTACAGCGGTCCGTAACGAAAGATCAGATAGAATGCGAGGCAGGGAATGAACAGGATCAACAGCTGCCGATCCCGCTTGATGTGCTTCCACGCCGCGGCCAGCCTGGAGGGCTTGCTCACGGCGTTCCCGGCCTGTCTGGCAGCGGACTCCATCCTGTCTCCTCCTTGGGAAAAAGAAAAATCGATGGTCCGTATCGGAGAACCGCTCCGCGTTCCATGCTCCGCGCCCCGTCCTTCACAACGCGGGGGACACCCGGGTCCCTCGGGATTCCGGGCGCCCCCGATTGCGTATACTTGCGGCCGGAGTCCGATGGCGCTTCGGACCGGTTATTGCGCAACCATGGCGTTGTAGCGTTGCTGCGCCGTGTTGAAGATTTCGATGAATTCGTCAACGCCGAGCTTCTTCGCGTTCTGCAGCCAGGCTTCCCATTCCTTGTCGCCGGCCGACTTGTCGAGGATGTAGTTGGCGTTGAATTCGGCGGCCGCCTTCTCGAGCGAAACCTGGAGCTCGGCGATCCGCGAGTTCTCGTCGTCGGTGAAGTTCAGCTTCGGATCGAGCGGCTCGAACTTGCCTTGCGAGATCATCATGTCCTGGGCTTCCTGCTCGCGCTCCGTGAAGTTGTAGTAGACGCTTCTGTGGTCCGGACGCAGGTACATGCCTTCGAGCCAGAGGCCGTACTTCTGCTCGAGCACCTTGATGTCGATCGCCTGGCCTTCCAGCTCCGGATAGACCGGCTTGCCGTTCTCGTCGAAGTGGAACGTCTCGCCTTCGACGCCCATCGTGACGAGCGAGCCGCCGGACGGGCTGGTCAGGTAGTCGAGCAGCTTCAGCGCGACTTCCTTGTTCTTGTTGTTGGCGACCGCGATGCTGAAGTCGTCGATGCGCGGCAGCGTGCGGATGTTGCCCGTCGGACCGATCGGGTTCGCGTAGCGCAGGTCGTAGTCCGGATTCTGGTCCTTGACCTGGTTGTAGAACAGTTCCATCCGGCCGATCCAGTCCCACGTGACGAACGCCTTGTCCGTCGTCATCTGCGCGCTCCAGGAATCCTGCGTATCCGTCAGGAACTCCGGATCGAGCAGGCCTTCGTTGTACATCTTCTTCATCAGGTCGAGCATGTCTTTGTGCTGCTGCGTCGTCGGCGCGAACTTCCACGTGCCGTCGTTCTCGTCGTAATACGCCGGGTAGCTTGCGCTGCCGATGCCCCAGCCGTATGCCCAATCCTTGAAGATCGTCTCCTTCGTCTTCGACGCGTACGGATAGGAGTCCGGATACAGTTCCTTCAGCTTCTTCAGCGCTTCATAGAACTCTTCCGTGTTCGTCCACGGCTGGATGCCGTGCTTGTCGAAGATGTCCTTGCGGTACATGAAGCCGTGGTTCACGGCGCGCTGCATGTCGTAGATCGGCCAGGTGTAGATCTTGCCCTGCTCGTCGCCGTAGGAGGCGATGACCCACGGATTTTCCTCGATGTACAGCTTCCTGAAGTTGGGCAGCATGTCGAGGTAGTCGTTGATCGCGACGACCGCGCCCTGCTGGCCGAGCTTCCGCAGTTCGGCCTGGGTCAGGCCGTGGAAGATGTCCGGCAGCTTGCCCGACGCCACGGTCACCCGCAGCTTCTCGGCGTAGGTTGCGGACGAATAGACCTGGAAGTTGACCTTGATGCCGGTGCGCTTCTCGATTTCCGTCGCGATCAGCTTGCCGTCGACCGGCTCGTCGCCGACCAGCATCCAGGTGATTTCCGTCGGCTTGTCAACCAGCGGCAGTTGGAGCCCGCCGGTGTCGCCGTATCGGGATTCGGTCCCGGCCGAACCGGAGCCGGCGTCCGACGTGCCGGAACCCGAATTCGACGAACCCGAACTGGAAGAACCCGTATTGGAAGAACCCGTTGCGGAAGACGAATTGCCGCTTCCGCCGTCTTTGTTGCCGCCGCCGCCGCATGCCGCGACCAGCAGGGCGATCATGGACAGCAACAGGAGTACCACCAGCAGACGCTTTTGCTTGTGCATGCTTTCCCCTCGCTTCTGTTATGTGTGAATCTTCAAAGCTTCCGTTATGAGCGTGTGGACCTTCAGAACGGCTTCACTGCCGTCGAACCGCGACCTTTCTTATCTGTTGATCTGTAGCCCCGCACACCCCCCTGATGATCCGGCGCTCCCGCTGGCCGCTTCCGTCAAGCCGGAGGGCTTGACTTTTTTGACGCGGGCTTGCCGTTGCCGTCGACACCCATTGTAGCGACGGGGGGTGGAACGGGAAATAAAACGTTTTCATCAAGCCGGCAAAGCCGCAAACCGCGAAGGGGCGAAAAACCGAAAAACCCGCTTGCATCAACGGTTTTCGGGAGGTGGAAAAAGCAAAAGCGGTGGAAATAGCGAAACTTCACACCACCATGACACCCTTTTCGGTCACATTGCGACAGGTCCATTTATTGTCTCTAATAGAAACAAAAAGCCGGGCGGACCGGCTGTTCGGATGCGGCTGTTCGGCAGGCGATTCGCGGCGGTTTTCGGTGATTCGCGACAGGTTGCTCCGGGTTGCGACGGGTTGCTCCGGGTTGCGATGGTTTGCACCGGATCGCGGCGGATTGCACCGGGTCGCGGCGGGTAGCTCCGGGTTGCGGCGGGTTGCTCCGGGTTGCTCCGGGTTGCGGCGGGTTGCTCCGGATTGCGGCGGCTTGCGGCGGTTTGCGCCGGAATGCGCCGGTTATTCGGATTTTGCCGCCGCCGGAGCGTTTCACCTGCCGAGCAGGAACGTGAAGCGGTAGATCTGGCGCGGGCGGCCCCTGGACAGCTTCTCCATGTCGACGACCTTGACGAGTCCGTTGTCCGCCCAGGCCTGCAGCAGCCGGTGCGCGCTTCGGATCGTGATGCCGAGCACGTCCGCCAGTTCGTGGGCCTTGTAGTCGTATTTGCCCGTTTTCGACGTATGAGTGAGCAACTTGCTCAGGTACGCGCTCGTCATGCCCGCGTTCTCGGCCTTCCGGATCAGCTCGGCGTCCGTCGGCGGCAGCACGGCCTGCACGGGATCGGACATCTCGAGCGGCCCGATCAGCGTCTGGTCCTCGCGGATGATGAAGCACGCGTTGCCGCCCGCCTCCCGCGACTTCCTAAGCGCCGCGCGCGCGTTCATGCCGGCCTCGTTCGCCGACGCGCCGAAGCCGACGCCGAGGCTCAGCGTGATGCCGTAGGACGACCGGGCGTCCTTCGCGAGGTAGATCGTCTTGTAGCCACCCGTCTCCCGTTCGAAAATGCCGCGCGTCGTGAAGAACAGGTACTCCCCTTCGCCGATCTGCGTCAGGTACCCGTCCAGCGACTCGACATAGTTCAGCACCATCCGGTGGATGTCCAGCTTCAGCTTCTGCACCTCAAGCTCGCTGCTCTTCTTCAGCACGAGGCTGCCGAAGTCGTCGACGGCGAGCATGCCGACGACGATCTGCGATTCCTTGTTGCGGCGCGACTCCGTCGAGAGCAGCGCCCGCTCGAGCGCCACGATCATGTCCTGCTCCGACGGGACGAGATGCTCCACCGGAATCTGCCGGGCCTCGAGTTCCTCCGCGACCGCGGCGACGCCGGTGACGGCCAGCGAGCTCGCGCCGGACGCCGCCTGCTGGATGTGGAACGCGGCCAGCTTGTCCGGCGACGCCCAGGCGGGCCCGTTGTAGACCGTCACGCGGATGTCCTCGAGGCCGAGATCCCGCAGCGTGCGCGACACCATCGTCTTCGTCAGCGTGTCGACGGAGATGCCCACGCTCAACCTGCCCGTCTGGAGCGCGCGGAACAGCGCCTTGTACAGTCCCGCCCCGGTCAGCGGCGCCTGGACGACCGGCACGGACGCGTGCACCCGCTCCTTCACCAGCCGGTGCGCCACCGGCCCGAACACGAAGAGCACCTCCGTCTCCTTCGCGAGCGCCTCGGCGTGCGCCGGCGCCTCCTCCACCTTCCCGATCTCGCGGACAACGGGGCGCAGCGTCGGAAATTCCTTGATGACCGCCATCAGTTTCTTCACGACATCGGAGGCGCCGATGACTCCGATTTTGATTTGCATGTATGCCCGTCCTTTCCAAAGCATTTAAGGTTGAAATTTATTTAAGACAAGATAAAGACTGTGTCATTTTATGATATAATAGGTTTCGGACGAGTTGTCAAACGCAATATTTTCAGGACAGGACAAGGAGCGTGTACCGGCTTGAACATTCAGGTATTTGCATCCGGAGAACAACTGGACGAGGCTTGCGCCGATCTGATCGGCGGCATGATCCGCATCAAGCCGCGCGCCGTGCTCGGACTGGCGACGGGAGGAACGCCGCTCGGCGTCTACCGGCGCCTGATCGACGATTACCGGAACGGATTGGTCAGCTTCCGGCACGCGACGTCGTTCAACCTGGACGAGTACGTCGGTCTGCCGGAAGACCATCCCGAGAGCTATCACGCCTACATGCGGAAAAATCTGTTCGATCATATCGACCTGCCGCTCTCCCGCGCCCATCTGCCGAACGGCAACGCCGCCGATCTTGCGGCGGAATGCCGCCGGTACGACGCGCTGATCGAGGAGGCCGGCGGCATCGACCTTCAGCTGCTCGGCATCGGGCACAACGGCCATATCGGCTTCAACGAGCCGGACCGGGAGCTGGCGACCGGCACCCACGTCGTCGAGCTGGCCGAGGAGACGCGGCGGGCGAACGCGCGGTTCTTCCGCTCCATCGACGAGGTGCCGAGGAAGGCGATCACGATGGGCGTGGGGACGATCCTGAAGGCCCGGACGATCGTGCTCATCGCGAAGGGCGCGGACAAGGCGGACATCGTGCGGCAAGCGCTGGAAGGCCCGATCACGACCGATTGCCCGGCCTCCCTGCTGCAGACCCATCCGCGTCTGATCGTGCTGCTGGACCGGGGCGCGGCGGCGAAGCTGTCGCCGGCTTCGCTGAACGCGGCGGCATTGCCGGAGGAAAGGAAGGTATGACCGTGAGCGGCATGCTGATCGAGAACGCGCTTATCGTGCCGGAAACGGGGGAACCTTTTGCCGGTTGGCTGTACATGAAGGAAGGCGTCATCGCCGCGCTGGGCGGGGCGGATCAGCCGCCGCCGCCCGAAGCGGCCCGCGCGGACAGGATAGACGGCGAAGGCGGCTGGGCGCTGCCGGGATTCATCGATCTGCACGTCCACGGCGGCGCGGGCTGCGACTTCATGGACGCCGATGCGGCGAGCCTGCGCGCGATCACCCGGTTCCACGCCCGCCACGGGACGACCGGGATGCTGGCGACGACGCTGACCGCGTCGAAGGAGCGGCTCGACGCGGCGCTCGAGGCCGCCGCCCGCTTCATGGCTTCGCCGATGCCGTACGCGCAGCTGCTCGGCGTCCATCTGGAAGGGCCGTTCGTGAACGTGAAGTGGAAAGGCGCGCAGAACCTTGCCCACATCGTTCCGCCGCGCCTCGACTGGCTCGAGGATTGGACGAACCGCTGGCCCGGGCTGATCAAGATCCAGACGCTCGCGCCCGAAATCGAAGGCGCCCTCGAATACATCGGGCGCCTGAACGAATGCGGTATTGTGCCCGCCTGCGGGCATACGGACGCGCGGCTGGCCGACATCCGGGCGGCCGCCGCGTACGGGCTGCGCCACGCGGTCCATACGTTCAACGCGATGCGTCCTTATCACCATCGGGAGCCGGGCACCGTCGGCGCCGTGCTGACGGACGACCGGATCAAGGCCGAGATCATCGCCGACGGCCACCACGTCCATCCCGCGGGGCTGGAGCTGCTCATCCGCGCGAAGGGCGCCGCGAACGTCATCCTCGTCACCGACGCGATGGCCGCGGCGGGCATGCCCGACGGCGAGTACGAGCTGGGCGGCCTGTCCGTCGTCATGAAGGGCGGCGTCGCCCGGCTGCGCGATTCGGACCATCTCGCGGGCAGCACGCTCACCATGCTCGACGCGTTCCGCTTCGTGATCGAGCGGGTCGGCGTGTCCGTCGCCGACGCGAGCCGGATGGCGAGCCTCAATCCCGCCCGGCAGATCGGGGTCGATCGCGTGACCGGGTCGCTCGCGCCCGGCAAGCGGGCGGACGTCCTGCTGCTCGGCGCGGATTTCGGGCTCCGGCGCGTCTGGATCGGCGGTCAGGAGCCCGGGCTGTAGCGCAGCAGCGCGCCGATCGCCCCGGGCGCGCCCTGGGCGCAGGCGGCGTACGCTTCCTCCGCGCGCTCGAGCGGCACTTCGTGCGTGATCAGGGGCGCCACGGCGATGCGTCCTTCCGCCAGCAGGCGGACGAATTCCGCGACGTTGCGCCCTTCGGTCCAGCGCACGTAGCCGATCGGGTAGTCCTTGTTCTCCTTCTCGTAGACCGCGTCATAGCGGCCCGGTCCGCCGGCGCGCGAGATGAGCACCCGCACTTCCTTGTCGAACATGGCGGCGCGGGAGAACGACATGGAGAGGTCGCCGACGATGACGATTTTTCCCCGGTCCCTGAGCCATTCCATCGCCTGGTTGATGAGCGCTTCGCCCGGTCCGCCGGCGCACAGCAGCACCGCGTCCGCCCCGGCTCCGCCGGTGATCGCGGGCAGATCGCGCGCAAGATCGGCCGGATCGGTGTAGACATGGCGGACGCCCCGCTCCCGCAGACTGCCCGCCCGCTCCGCGCGCACGTCGATCCCCGCGGTGCGGAGCGCGGCGGCGTTCGCGATCTGGGCGATCAGATTGCCCAAGATGCCCAGTCCGACGACGACGACCGATTCCCCGAACTGCGGCTCCGCCGTGCGCAGCGCGTGGATGGCGATCGCGCCCAGCCCCGCGAACGCGGCCTCCCTCGGGTCCACATGCTCCGGCACCTTCGCGGTCAGGTTGACCGGCACGGCCAGCCGTTCGGCATGCCGCACATAGGGCGCGCCGTAGCAGGCGAGCCGGTCGCCGGGCCCGATCCCGTGGACGCCCGGACCGACGCGCTCCACGATGCCGACCGCGCTGTAGCCCAGGACGACGGGTTGGTCGCCGCTTCTTGCGGTCATGGCGAGCTCGGTGCCCGGGCTGACGGCGGAATACTCGGTGCGGAGCAGCACATGGCCGGACGCCGGCTCGGGCTCGCCCAGCTCCGTGATGATGATGCGGCCGTTCCGGGCCGCGACGGCTTTCATCGAACGTCTTCCTCCTTCTCGTCGAGGCCGAGCTCGGCCCCGTCCGACAGCAGTTTCTGTTGCAATTCGCGGATCGGCACTTCCGCGGCCGCAAGGCCTCCAGCCGCCGCGATGGCCGCCGCCGTTCCCGCCGCCTGGCCGACGGCCATGCAGCTCGGCGTGAGCCGCGCGGTCGCCTGCGCCTCGTGGGTCGCCGACAGGCAGCGGCCGGCCAGCAACAGGTTGTCCACGCCGAGCGGCACGATCGACCGGTACGGGATGTCGTAGGCGCCGCCGTTGCGGATCATGCCGGTGGTGACGCCGCCGCCCGACGGATTGTGGATGTCGATCGGATAGCCGCTGCGCGCGACGCAGTCGTCGAACCGCCGGCCCGCGAGCACGTCCTCGCCCTTCAGCGTGTACAGGCCGCGGATGCGCCGCGTCTCGCGCACGCCGATCTGCGCGCCGACCTGGGCGAGCTGCGCCCGGCCGAATCCCGGAACGCGTTCGCGGAAGAACCGCTCCAGCATGAGCGCCTGCCGGCGCCCCTCGAGCTCCGCCTCCGTGAGCTGCTCCGCGCGCGTCGGGTCGAGCCCGGACACGCGCGACACATTGATCAGCGCCTCGTCTTCCCGCGGCCCGATGAAGAACAGCAGGCCTTCCCGCGCGATCGGCAGCTCCGCCCGCTTCCAGATCGAGTAGAATCCCATGACGCCCGTCAGCGGAATCCGGTCCAGCTCCGCGATCAGCGACCGCTCGTAGAATTCTTCCGGATGCCGCTTCATGTAGGCCTTGATCTTCTCGACATCCACGCCCCGCATGCGGAACTTCATCGTCATCGGCTGCACCCGGCCTTCCCGGTTGCCCTGTTCCCAGGGCGCGCCGGCCATGTGCGCGATGTCGCCGTCGCCCGTGGCGTCGACGAACATTTTCGCCCGGAGCGCCATCGATCCCGACTTGTTGCGCAGGGTGACGCACTCGATGCGGCCCGCCCGCGCCACGACGTCGTCGGCCCATGTGTGAAGCAGCAGCCGCACGCCGGCTTCCTTCAGCATCTCGTGCGCGAGCACCTTGTACGCTTCCGGCTCGAACGGCGTCAGCGTATGGACGAACCCGATCGTGTCCCGCAGATGGCCGGGCGAGGCGCCGCGTTCGACCAGCCGGTCCACGATCTCCTGCGCGATGCCGCGGATCGCCTGCCGGCCGGATTCCGTGTGGAACGTCATCCACGGATAGACGAGAGCGGCCGTCGACATCCCGCCCAGGAAGCCGTAGCGCTCGACCAGCGCCGTCCTCGCGCCGGCGCGCGCCGCGGCGATCGCGGCCGCGATTCCGGCCGGGCCGCCGCCGAGCACCGCCACATCATACATGCGCGCTTCGCCTCCTTCCAGCATGTCGCTTGCCCATCGTTACCCGTTGCCCAGCGCCTTGCGCGCGATGTTCGCGTGCAGGGCGGCCCCGGTCGGGATGCAGTCTTCGTTCAGCACATATTTCGGATGGTGAAGCCCGAAGGCCGTCTCCGCGTTCCGCGCGGGCCCCGAGCCGAGCCAGAAGAAGCAGCCCGGCACCCGCCCGAGGTAGACCGAGAAGTCTTCACCGGCCATCGTCGGCGCGGCCGGTCCGCGGTTGGCTTCGCCGATCGTCTCGTCCGCCGCCTCGTCGACCACGCGCGTCTGCGGCTCGTGGTTGACGAGCACCGGCGTCTGGTCGATGACGCGGACCTCCGCCTTGCAGCGGAACCCCGCCGCGATTCTCGTCACAAGCCGCTCCACACGCTCCGGCATCCGCGCCTTCACCCGCGGGTCGAACGTGCGGATCGTGCCGGTCAGCTCCGCGCGGTGCGGGATGACGTTGTTCGCGTCGCCCGCCTGCAGGCTGCCGATCGTGACGACCGCCGCGTCGAAGGGCGACAGCTCGCGGCTCGCGATCGTCTGCAGCGCCATGATCACATGGGAGGCGCAGACGACCGGGTCCACGCATTGGTCCGGAATCGCGCCGTGGCCGCCCTTGCCCTCCAGGCGGATCTCGAGCCGGTCGACCGAGCCCATCATCGGGCCGGCGCAGGTGGCGATCCGGCCGGCCGGCAGCGTCGGCAGGTTGTGCAGGCCGTAGATCTCCGCGACGCCTTCGAGCGCGCCGTCCGCGATCATCGCCTTCGCGCCGGCGTTGATCTCCTCCGCGGGTTGAAAAATGAATCGCACGTTGCCCTGCAGCCGGTCCGCCATCCGGACCAGCAGCTTCGCCGCGCCGAGCAGCATCGCCGTGTGCGCGTCATGGCCGCAGGCGTGCATCACCCCCGGCCGCGCGGACGCGAATTCCAGGCCGGTCTCCTCCCGGATCGGCAGCGCGTCCATGTCGGCGCGGAGCGCGACCGTCTTGCCCGGGCGGCCGCCCGCCAGATCCGCGACGACGCCGTGGCCGCCGACACCCGTTCGCACCGCGAGGCCCAGCTTGCCGAGCTCGCGGGCGACCAACGCGGCGGTCTCCGTCTCGTACAGGCTCAGTTCGGGATAGCGATGCAGATGGCGGCGGATCGCGACCAGCTCGTCGGCCAGCCGCATCGCGTCAAAAAGCGTTGCGTCCATTATACCTCATTCCTTCTTTCAGCCGGATCGCTTGCGTGATCTTCTGTCCGGTCGGCGTCCGGGCGAGGCCGCCGCGCGCGGTCTCCCGGTAAGCTTCGGGCATCCGGCTGCCGACCTCCAGCATGACGCCGATCACTTCGTCGGACGGGATGACGCTCCGCACCCCGGCCAGCGCCATGTCGGAAGCCGCCAGCGCGGTCACCGCCCCGAAGCCGTTGCGGACGATGCAGGGCACCTCCACCAGACCGGCCACGGGATCGCAGATGAGGCCGAGCGCGTTCTTCAGCGCGAGTCCGACCGCGTGCACCGCCTGCTCCGGCGTGCCGCCGCGCAGCTCGGTCAGGGCGCCGGCCGCCATTGCGACGGCCGAGCCGATCTCGGCCTGGCAGCCGCCCTCCGCGCCCGAGATGAACGAATTGTTCGCGATCACGTAGCCGATGGCGCCGGCGCTGAACAGGCCGTACACCATCCGCTCGTCCGTCCAGCCGAACCGCTCCTGGACGCTGACGAACACGCCGGGGATGATGCCGCACGAGCCGGCCGTCGGCGTCGCCACGATCCGCCCCATCGAGGCGTTCACCTCGGACACGGCCAGCGCGTACGCCATCGCCTTGCCCGCCTCCGGACCGAGCGAGGACGCGCCGGCCCCCAGATAGTCCCGGACCCGCCGCGCGTCGCCGCCCGTCAGGCCGCTGCGCGAGACCGGAGCCTCCTCGATGCCGCGGCGGACCGCTTCCTTCATCACGAGGTAGTAGTCCCGCATCCGGCCGAAGACTTTTGCCTCCGGCTCGTCCGTCTCCCTCGCCTGCTCCGCCAGCATCAGCCGCCCGATCGTGACGCCTTCCCGCCCGCACAGCCCGACCAGTTCATCCAGACTCGAAAATCTCATCCGCCTCACCCTTCCTTATCGCGCCTACGCCTTGCCCGCCGGCGGAACCATGCGCACCCGGCCGACCCCGCGCAGGCCGGCGATGCGCCCGATCTCGTCCGGACCGGGCCGCTGATCCAGCTCCAGCACGGTCAGCGCGCTGCCGTGGCGCGACGTCCGGTCGACCTCCATGCAGCCGATGTTGACCCCGGCCGCGCCGAGAATCTCCGCGATCTCCGCGATCATGGCGGGCCGGTCGTCGTGGAACACCAGCAGCGTCGGATAATCGGCCGAGAACTTCACTTCGAAGCGATTGACTTCCGTGATCGCGATGTTGCCGCCGCCGTGGGAGCACCCCGTCACGCTGTCCTCGCGGCCGCCGCCGCGCAGGACGATCGTCGCCGTGTTCGGATGGGCGTTCGGGCGGCTCGCCGTACGGAACGAGACGCGGATGCCGGCCCGCTCCGCGTGCCCAAGCGCCTCCCGGATCCGCTCGTCGTCCGGGCCGAAGCCGAGAATTCCCGCCACGATCGCGAGATCCGTGCCGTGGCCGCGCCCCGTGGCGGCGAACGATCCGTACAGCGCGATCTCCGCCTCCTCCGGCAAGGCGCCGAATATGGCCCGGGCCGTCAGGCCAAGCCTGACGGCGCCGGCGGTGTGCGAGCTGGACGGACCCACCATGCTCGGACCGATGATCGAGAACACATCCTTGTAACGCATGCCCGATCCTCCCGCGCCGCGTCGCGTATCAGTCGCCCAGCCACTCGTCCAGATGCGCGGCGACGAAGTCGTCGTCGTTCAGGTGCGGGTAGTCCCGGCAGACGCGGTCGATTTCCTCCGCCTGTCCGGGGGACAGCGTCTCGTGCGGGTTCAGGCACCAGGTGCCCTTCATGAGCCCCTGCCGGCGGAGCACTTCGTGGATGCCGGGGATGCAGCCCGCGAACCCGTGGGCGGGATCGAAGAAGGCGGCGTTCGCATCCGTCACCTGGATCGCCCGGGTGAGCAGCTCGCCCGGAATCGCGTCCCGGCCGCGCGCCGCCTTGATCTCCTCGAGCAGCTCCACGGCCTTCCGCGTCCAGACCGCCCAGTGGCCCAGCAGGCCGCCGACGATGGACTTGCGGACCTTGGCGCCGTTCACTTCGAACTCGCAAGTCGTCAGCAGATCGGCCACAATATTGTCGTCGTTGCCCGTGTACAGCGCGATCTCGTCGCGCCTGTCCGACGCGCAGACGGCGCGGACGACGTCGATCGTCTGGTAGCGGTTGAACGGCGCGATCTTGATCGCCACCACGTTCGGGATGTCGGCCAGCCGCCGCCAGAAGTCGTAGGTGAACACCCGGCCGCCGACGGCGGGCTGCAGGTAGAAGCCGACGACGGGAAGGACGTTTGCCACCCGTCGCGTGCGCTCGAGCAGCGCCTCCTCGCTCCAGCCGGCGAGGCCGCCCATGCTGAGCAGGCCGGCGTCGTAACCGAGCGAAGCGGCGAGCTCCGCCTCCTTCAGCGCCTGCTCCGTCGGGCCGCAGACGCCCGCGATCTTCAGGAACGGCCGGCCGGGATTCGCCCGGTCGACTTCCTCGGCGGCGAGCCGCAGCACGGGCTCGAGCAGGTTGTGCCCGGGGTCCCGGATTTCGAACTGCGTCGAGTGGACGCCCACCGCGACGCCGCCCGCCCCGGAGGCGATGTAGTAGCGCGTGAGCGCCCGCTGATGCCGCTCGTCCAGCTTCCGGTTCTCATCGAGCGCGAGGGGATGGGCGGGAATGACCAGTCCGTCGTGCAGCGCCCGCAGCTTCTCGGGAGACAGCGTTCTCGCAGCTTGCGTCATCTCAGAATTTCCCCTTCCTCTCCTGGAAATGCGTCGGCTTGTTCCACGTCTTGCCGCCCGCCTGCACCCATTCGGCGATCCAGTCGATCATCTGCAGCAGCGACACCCGCGGGTAGCCGAACAGCTGGAACGACTTCGCCGCGTTGGAGAGCAGCGCCGTATCCGATTCCTGGCCCTCGAAAATCGGCTCCTTGCCGAACCGTTCGCCGAATTTGCGCGCCGCCCAGCGGATCGACATCGTCTCCGGCCCGGTCACGTTCAGGATCGCCGGCGGCGTCTGGCACGCGGTGAGGCAGCGCAGCGCGATGGCGTTCGCGTCCCCTTGCCAGATGACGTTGGCGTGGCCCATCGTCAGGTCGATCGCGCGCTCCTCGCAGACCGAGCGGGCGATCTCGAGCAGCACGCCGTACCGCATGTCGATCGCGTAGTTCAGCCGGTAGATGAGCATCGGGGTGCCGTTTTTGTGCGAATGGTAGGTAAAAATGCGCTCGCGTCCCAGGCACGACTGCGCGTACTCGCCGATCGGCTCCGGCGCCACGCTCTCGTCCGCGCCTCCGCCGTGGATCGACGTGAACGGGTACACGTTGCCCGACGAGAAGACCACGATGCGCGAATCCTTGTACCGCTCGGCCACCCGGCCGGGCAGGTACGCGTTCATCGCCCAGGCCAGATGCTCCTTGCCCGTCGTGCCGAACTTGTAGCCGACCATGTAGATCACGTTGGCCGCGTCCGGCAGATTCTTCAATTCGTCTTCGTTCAGAATGTCGGCGGCGATGATCTCGACGCCGCTTCGCTCCAGATCCTCGCGGACTTCGGCGTCGGAGAAGCGCGACACGCCGATGACCCGCTTGTTCAGCCCGCCTTCGCGAATCGCGCGCACCGCGAGCTTCGCCAGGCTCGGCCCCATCTTGCCGCCGGCCCCCAGAATGATGATGTCGCCGTCAACGCTCGCCAGATCCCGGATCAGTTCCTCCGAAGGCTCCGACAGCCTGGCTTCGAGTTCCTCGACCGTTCTCATGATTTCTCCTCCTTGACGCTGTGCAGCGGTTGTCTCAACGTTCCCATCCCCATCATAGCGCCCATGTTGATATAAGGACAGGACTTTATTGTGTCTTTATATTGGCGCAAAAAAAGCCGTGCCCCGGCCGCGCGGCAGTTCAGCTTAACGCCGGATTTCGGTCGTCTTTCGACGCTCCGCGGCAACGCTGTAACGCGGTATCCTTGTTGCAGCGCCTGTGCGCGGGCTCCGGACCCCGCTGTAACGCGGTATCCTCGCTACAGCCCGACGAATTTGAGGCTGCCCGGCCGGACAACCCCAACCATCAAACCGCTCCGAAGCGGATCATCTTCCCGCCGGACTCGCGGCTCTCGTTCGCCGCCTCGAGAAAGCGGATGATCTCGATCGTCTCTTCCGCATCAACTCCCGGCCGTCCGGTCCGGAACATCTCCAGCACCCGCCGGAGCATGGCGGCGTAGAGCGGCATCAGATCGGCGGGCGCCTCGACGAATTCGATGCGGTCCGTCCGGTGGATCAGCGCGCCGAACGCGGAGCTGCCCGCCCGGTTGCCGCGCACCGTGCCGATCCGGCCGTCCGCCCAGGTGCCGACGATCAGGTCGTGGTCCTCCACGGCGATCGCGCTGACCCGGACGCACCCCGGCCCGAGTATCGCGTACAGCATCTCCACCGCATGGATGCCGTACCAGAAATACCCCGGCAGCGGCGGCTGAAAAGGCATCGGGCCGAAAACGTCGGCGCCGACGACGGCGGTCTCCTTCGTCCGGACGCCGGACGCGCCGTCCTTGCCGACCACGGACGAGCCCATCTTGCCGGCCTCGGACACGCCGTCCTTGCCGACCACGGACGAGCCCATCGCGCCTGCAACGACGGATTCATTCGCCTCACCAGATGGCGAACCTGCCGAGCCAAAGGCCGCTCGCGGCGACGTCAGCCCGTCCGCGAACCGCAGCGCCGAGCAGCTCATGACCGGCACCCCGTGCCGCTCGGCCAGCCGCAGCATCTCCTCCGCGTCCCGGGAGGCGACCGCGAGCGGCTTGTCGATGAATACCGGCTTGCCGTACGGCGCGATGCGCCGGAACAGCTCGAGATGCGCCCGGCCGTCGGCCGCCTCGAGCATCACCGCGTCGCAGCGCTCGGCGACCTGTTCCGGCGACTCCAGCATGCGCACGCCGAACTCCGCCGCCAGCTCGCGGGTGAACCGTTCCACGCGCGAGGCGCTCAGCGCAAAATCCGGCGAGCCGCCCGGCCAGGCGCAGGTCACCCTGCCGCCCGGCACATGAAATGGATGATCCGCGTCGTGCAGGAGTCTCGTGAACGCCGGCGCGTGGCTCGTGTCAAGCCCGATCATGCCGATGGACAGCGCGCCCGGCTCCCTGAACCCGGAATCAGACACGTTCCCACAACCGGCGGACGTTCGCCAGCGACAGACGGGACGCCTCCAGGCAGTCCTCCATCCCCTCGAATTCGATCGAGATATAGCCGTCGTACCCCGACTCCTTGATCACTTTCAGAATCGACCGCAGGTCGAGGTCGCCGTATCCCGTGATCGCGCCGCGGAACCAGTTCCCCGCCGCCGTTTCGAACCAGCCTTCGCCCATCTCCATCCACGCCGGCCGCACGTAGAAGTCTTTCACATGCACCATGGAGGCGTACGGCAGGTTCTTTTTCACCGAGGCGACCGGATCTTCGTCCACGCAGATGAAGTTGCCCACATCGAGCGTCGTCTTGAAGTTGGGCCGGTCCACCAGCCTGACCAGCCGCTGCACCCGGTCCGCGGCCTGGACGAACCAGCCGTGGTTCTCGACGCTCGTCACGATGCCGTTCTGTGCGGCGTAGTCGGCCACGCGGCGGCACCCTTCCACCAGGCGCGGAAGCTCCTCTTCGAACCGGTGGATCGTCGCCTCCGGCACGGGCACCGAGGCCACGTCGTGGCGCATCCGCTTCACGCCGAGCCGCGCGCCGATGTCCACATGTTGCTTCAGCTCCGCGATCCGCTCCTCGAACGCTTCCTTCGTGTCGACGATGAAATTGTTGCCGACCGTGTAGCTCGAGATCGCGATGCCGCACGCCTCGGCCGTCCGCCGAATCTCATCGACGAGCTCCGGATTGTTCCGCAGGTCGAAGCCGATCGGCACCACCTCGAAATGCTCAAACCCCTGCTCCGCCGTCCACCGCACCGCGTCGACGACCGTCATCCGGCCTTCCCGGATCGCCTGCCACAAGCTGTAACTGCTGAGGCCCAGCTTCAAGCCCATCCACTCCCCGCTTCAATGTTGTGTTCAAGCTTGCCGGTACGCCCGGATGAACTGCACCGCCTTGCGGATGTCCGCTTCGGGATCGGCGCCGACCTCGCGCTCGATCGTCAGGTACCCGGTGTAGCCGATGTCGACCAGCGCCTGGAACCAGCCGTCGAAGTCCACCTTGCCCTCGCCGAGCGGCACTTCCTCGAAATACTCGCCGCTCGCGAGCAGCTCCATGATCCGGTCGTGATCCGGCGAGTCGAACCCGACCGCGCCGTAGACGAGCCGCGGGTCGATCGGCTTGTGGCGGACGCCGTCCTTGACGTGGGTGTGCACGATGTAATCCTTGAGGATGTGAACGCCCTTCACCGGATCGTCGCCGGTCACCATGACGAAGTTCGCCGGATCGAAGTTGACGGCCACGCCCCTGCTGCCGAGCGTGTCGAGGAAGGCGCGCAGATGGGCGGCCGGCTCCGGTCCCGTCTCGATCGCGAAATGCGCGTTCAGCGAGTCCGCGTACTCCGCCAGCTCCCTGCAGGCCGCCTGCATCGTCGCGTAGGTTTTGCCGCTTGCGTCGTCCGGCACGATGCCGATGTGGGTCGTCACGACGTTCGTGCCGAGCTCCACGGCAAGATCCAGAATGCGCTTCGACTTCTCGATCTTCCAGGCGTTGGCCGCTTCATCCTGGAACCCGTGCCCGCCCAGATCGCCGACGAGCGCGGCAATCTCGAGACCGAGATCTTCGATGTATTTTTTCAGTTCCTTGCGCGCGTCCGCGGACAGGTTGTCCGGGTCCATCTCGCCCTTGACGGCGTAGATCTGCACGCCTTCCGCGCCGACCGCCTTCGCCTTCTTCAGGCCTTCCCGCACGCCGACGCCGAAGCTGTCGACGATGACGCCGATCTTGTTGTTCAGCTTGACCATGCTCGTCCGTCCCCCCGTCGGGTTGTGATGTTCAGAACCGGATCTCCTTGCCGAGCCGCGCCGACTCGTAGATGCCGGTCAGAATCTTCATCAGCTCGACGCCGTCCTCCACCGGGCTGAGCGTCTCCTTCTCGCCCGCCATCGTCGAGACGAACCAGGCGATTTCATTGGCGAACGCCTGGTTGAAGTCGAACGTGGGATGGTCCATCTGCGGCGCGATCTCGAGGATGGTGTCGAACTTTTCGGAGATGATTTTCAGCTCGGGTTCCAAAATGATTCCGCCGCGCTCGCCGTACAGACTGACCGCCACCCCGTTCTGCTCCCCGTGCAGCGTGAAGCTGACGTCGACCATGAGGGAAGCGCCGTTCTCGAAGCGGACGAGCGCGTTCGCCAGATCTTCGACCGTGTTGAACGACGGATCGTAGTCGGCCGCCTTGTAGTACTCGATATGCTTCACGTTCGAACGGTTGCCCAGCTTCTTGTAGGTGTTGCCGCTGACCGACTTCACCTTCGGCTTGCCCATCAGGTACCAGCAGATGTCGATCAGATGGACGCCGAGATCGATCAGCGGGCCGCCGCCGGAGCGCTCGACGTCGGCGAACCAGCCGCCCGGGTTGCCCAGCCGGCGGAGCCACGAAGCCTTCGCGTAGTAGATTTCGCCGAATTCCCCATTGTCGATGAACCGCTTCAGGATTTCCGCGTTCGCGCCGTACCGCCGCACGACGCCGACCTGCAGCACCTTGCCGCTGCGCGCGACCGCCTCCTGCACGCGCAGCGCCTCGTCCATCGTCTTGCAGAGCGGCTTCTCGACGAGGACGTGCTTGCCCGCCTCCAGCGCGGCGATCGAGATCTCGGCGTGCGTGTTGTTCCAGGTGCAGACGCTGACGCCGTCGATGTCCGGCTGGCTCAGGAGTTCCCGGTAGTCGGTGTACACGCGGGAAGCGCCGTATTTTGCGGCCTTCGCCCGCGCCCGCTCCTCGTTCACGTCGCAGATGGCCGCGATCTCGACATCCGGATGCACCTTGTACGCGTCCAGATGAAACTCGGATATCGAGCCCGCGCCGATGACGCCGATCCTGTACTTCATCCGTATCCAGCTCCTTCCCGGTATGCTGAGCGGCTGGGCTGATCCGGCCGTTCAGTCGTATTGTACCACGAAATTAATGATAGCCTTGGTCTTATATAAAGACAAGGCTATAAAATGTCTTTTATTATGATGTCCGAGACGGGGCGTCTTGTGACGCGAATACTTGACACCCTGCGGCCAATTGTGCCAATATCTTGAGAACGAGTGCGAGTTGTTCGAAGTTGATTGAAGCAGGTGATGGGGCATGGATACTTTCGCGCGGACGGAGGAGCAACGCGAACGGCTGGCGCGGCTCGGCGAACTGGCCGACCGCTTCATGGCGGACGCGCACGCCGCCGATGCGGAGAACCGGATTTCCGAGGGATTCGTGGCGGCGCTGAGGGAGATCGGCTATCCGGGCTGGCCCGTCCCCCGCGAACGGGGCGGCCAAGGCATGACCGTCTACGAGATGGTGCTGTATCAGGAACGGATCGCCCAGGGCGACCCGGCGACGGCGCTCGGCATGGGATGGCACGTGAGCGTGCTGTCGGAGATCGCGCAGCGGCGGCCGTGGCCGGACGAGACGCTGGACCGGATCTTCGGGGACATCGTGAAGCGCGGCGCGCTCATCAACAAAATGGCGTCCGAAGCGGCGACCGGCAGCCCGTCCCGGGGCGGCAAGCCGCAGACGTACGCCGTCCGGGTGCCGGAGGGCTACCGCATCCACGGCCGCAAGACGTTCTCGACGTTTTCGCCCGTGCTGGATTATTTTATCGTCACCGCCGTCATGCAGGACACCGGGGAGATGACGGAGTTCCTCATTCCCGCCGGCGCGGAGCGGATGACGATCGAGCCGACCTGGAACATGGTCGGGATGCGCGGCACGGCAAGCCACGACCTTGTGCTGGACGGCGTCGTCGTGCCCGAGGAGGCGCGGGTCCGTCAGACGTCGAAGCAGCCGGTCCACGCGCCGAACCCGTTCCTGCTGCACGTCCCGGCCTGCTATCTCGGCATCGCGCTGGCCGCGCGCCGCGAAGCTTTGAAATTCGCCGCTTCGTACCAGCCCAATTCGCTCGACAAGCCGATTCTGTATGCGCCGAATGTCGGCCAGCTGCTCGGGGCCATGGATCTGGAGCTGACCGCGGCGCGGCATTTCCTGTACGCCGTCGCGGCGAAGTACGACGACGGGACGTACGATCCGGAAGTGTATCCGGCGGAGATGGCCGCCGCGAAGTCGTTCGCCGTGCAGACGGCGATCGCGGTCGTCGACAAGGCGCTGCGCATCACGGGCGCCCACGGACTGTCGATGAACCACCCGCTGCAGCGGCTGTACCGCGACGTCCGGTTCGGGCTCTCCAACCCGCCGATGGACGACGTGACGATGCGGCTGCTCGCGCAGCAGGCGATCCGCGAGGCGGAAGCGACGCGGTGAAGCGGAACGGCCGGTCAGGAGCGATTCAGCGGACTTCCCGGCCGGCCTTATTATAATGTAATGCAAAAATACATTACATTTGGACGATTTTTCGCAAGTCGGGAGAATATACTGCATTTTTGCAGTATATCTGGCGGTACCGGCGTTTTTCGGCACAATATGATGTAAAAATGCAGTATATTGCCTCTCCGCACCATCCGCTGATTACGCCAGCGCCACCACGGCCCCGCCGGACACCTCGAACAGCCGGTCGTCGGCGTAGAGCCACACGGACCGGGCGCTCGGGTTGCGGACGACGCGGCAATCCGCCGTGAACTGCAGCCGCCCGAACGCCTCCATGTAGTCGAAGATCTCGATGTTCGTCGCGTACCAGATGTCCGCGCGCCCGCCGATGTGCCGGCAGAACGACTCGATCAGGTCCCAGTTGTTGTCCAGGTCGAACTCGTAGCTGTGCCCCCACACGTACAACAGGTACAGGTATTGCCGCTTGTCCAGTCCGACAAAAGCCTCCGCCCGTTCCATCAGCCGATCCTTGTGATGGCACGTCGGCATCCACTCGTACCAGTCGTCCGGCATATTGAACCCGCCCGATGACGGCACGACGCGCGAATAGGCGATGCCGAGATGGGACAGCATCTCCCGGATCATCCGGTTGTGCGATCCGTTCTGATACGAAAGGCCGCGCACCGGCTCGCCCGTGATCCGCTCCAGCGCCTTGCGGTCCTCCATGATCTCGTGGACGATCGTCTCCCTGGGACAGCGCGCGATCGTCGGATGCGTCAGCGTGTGCGCCGCGATCTCGTGTCCGGCGTACAGCCTCGCCGCTTCCTCCGCGCCGATCCGCCCGTCCTCGCCGAGCAGCCCGCCGTTCAGGTGAAAAGTCCCCCGCACCCCGTGATCATTGAAAATCCGGACGAGCCGCCGATCCGCCTCCCGCCCGTCGTCGTAGCTCATCGTCAGCGCCTTGTGCCGCCCCTCCGGAAAAGCCAGCACAATCCTCGGCATCCGTCCATCCCCCCGCACGCTTCCACCGACGTCCGGCCGGCATTCGCCAGTCCAATCGTCGCTTGTTATCTAGCCATCCAACACACTTTTCAATATCTTTCTGCCGATTACAATGCAACTTTCCAGGCTTTCTCTGAATTCTTTTCCCAGATAGTCCTTGAACGTTTGATAAATAAATGTCCCCAACTCCGTTTCATCCAACGGTTCCGTCTCTTCCACATATCTGCATATTGCCCTGATTTCGGAATGGTACTCGTCATCAGGACAATGCATGGCCAACAATTCGACCGGGTCCCAGTCATTTATGATCGATTTAACCTTGTCAAACAATAATGGCTTCAAGAAACGATCACTTCCGCTGCTTCGATTCATTTGTTCATGGTTTTCCATTCTTCTGACAGCATGCCATATACGACATGGTCCACATAATAGTCGTACAGCCACTCTGCTTGTCTGATGATCCCTTCCTGCGTAAAGCCAAGCCTCTCGGGTATCGCTCTGCTTCTCGTGTTGAACTCTGCGGCTCTGATCTCGACCCTGTTCAGACCCAGATCATGAAGGCCATAATTCACGATCGCTTTGCATGACTTTGTCATGATGCCGTTGCCTTGAAACTCGGATGCAAGCCAATAGTCAATCGAGGCCTTCCTGTTGCTCCAATCGATTCCGTGAAGTCCGATACAACCGATCTTGCCTTTATAAAAAATCGCCGCATGGTCGGAAACTTGGGCAGGCGTCCGGCTTCTACTCCCCTGCAGCAACGCCTTCTTTGAACGGTTTCAGCCAATCTTCTTTCCTCAATGTCATTTCAAAGTTGTTCCACCAAACTCCATTGCTGTCCTGATACATCTTTTCCCGATACAGGCTCTTCCTGAACCCGACTGACTCATAGCACTTGATGGCTTGTCTGTTAAACTCGTAGACATTCAATTTGATTGTCTCCAGGCCAAACTGTTGGAATCCGATCCGGACAAGTTCATTTAATGCCTTCTTGCCAATTCCTCTTCCCCGGTTTGTTTCTTCGCCTATCAAGAATCGACCAACAACGGCTTCTCTGGTCTCCCAGTTAAATCTGCATAATTGCACCGATCCTACAAACCGACCGTCATCCATGATCTTGTAGATGAACACATCGGATTCTGTCGAGTTAATCCCCCTGGAATAATGAGCTTTCATTTGTTCAACGGTCAAAGGATATTCGAAAGTTTTGCCTGACCACTGCACCATAAAATCCCTGGAATACTGATTTACCCAACTTACGATTTGCGGAAAATCTGTTTCACTGAGCAGTTCCAACTTGACCATCGTCGAACCCCCCGCGCATTCTGCAATACTCCGTCTTTAATATTCCCATTATAATTAGTGATTCATATTTGTCTTCCGTCTTTACACATTCACGCAACGTGCCTTCCACCTGAAATCCGAGCGATTGATAGACTTGCAAGGCTCTTTCATTGCCTTCGCGCACATCCAGCCATACCCTGTGGGCTCTCCAATGGTTAAACAAATCATCCAGCACCAGTTTCAGCACTTTCTTGCCGTAGCCTTGGTTCCTCACACTCAAGTTGATTCGAAAGATCTCGATGCAATTGTGGGGATTCTGCAGGCCCCGAATAATGACATATCCGATCTTCCGCCTCTCCGCGTCTTCCACAATAAGATGCAGAGCGTCATCGCTGGCGATCGCTTCTTCGTGTTGTTCTCTTGACCATTGAAAAACAAAGCGTTTGTTCTCCGGATCTTGCTCGGTACTCAGAACATAATCCAGATCTTCCAATTCGGTTCTTCGTAGAAAAACCCCATCATTACCGAGGAGGTACCGGGACATGATCATCCGTTCCTTTCGTATGTACGCCTGAGATGCGGTTTGCCGTAACAAGCAGTTCCGATTATGCTTTTCTTGCCTTGATCACAAACGTTACAGGAAACATCCCGGCTCTTTCCGCCAGTTGCCATTTTTCTTCCGAGATATACGCCCCGTAGTAAGGAAGCACGATGGCTTGCAAGAAATCATTTCCTTTGATATCCCAATACATTCGGTTTGTCTTTTGAACAACCCGTTTATCCATGTCGGACACTTCGCTTTAACCTCCACAAAACCGTTTCAGCCGGCTTCCACCGTGAACTGCACTCCTGCGCCTTCGTACTCATACCATTCTTCCGAAGTTGCATCGGACAGTTTCACATGATTCTCGTATACATCCATGACCAGTTCTTCTCCATAGTAATAAAACGTAAAACGTTCGATCATTTCTCCCGGATCATCAGGCTGCTCCTCCAATCGCCTGCCCTCCGTCAACGGTGCAATGCGAGACTGCGCCCGGAAACTTGAAAACTTAACGTATTGATCCCCCCGTCTGACCGCGCCGGCGGCCGCCATCTTCGCAATGAGACCGTCATGCCTGACATGGGGCGGCCGGGGCATGAAGGCCACTCCCGGCAGATGGATGTCCGGATCAACCTCCCAATACCATCGATCACGCCCCGCCTCGATTACACCGCGATCCACAACCCGGATCACATATTGGCGGTCACCTTCGTGGAGTTCGTAGAGGTATGACTCGATATCGGTCTGAATACCGTTGGGATATTCGGCAATCGCCGCCCTCTTGATGTGCAGCAGCCACTTGATGCTCTCCAGAAACAACGGATCGTCGACGATTGCGGCAGCGGGATCATGTTCATGCCGACGGATGACGACTTTATCCCACTCGGTATACACGTTCAACTTGTCAAGCCACGGAACTTCCCGTTTGGCTTCGTCCAGGGGTGAGTCTTCGGATTCCCGCTCCGCCAGTTCATCGGTCAGCCGCTTGATCGCGGCGTCTTTCTCCGCAATGATCGCCTGCATTTCGTCGATTTGCGCCTGCAGAAGTTCCAATTGGTTGTCCCGCTCATCACTCCGACTGCATCCGATGAGCGTTAAGGCCGAAACAAGCATGATGATCAAGCCGCGGAACAAACGACTCCCTCCTTGCACGTTAGGGCCCGGAGAACCTGGTTGAATCACACCAATCGTATGATTTCCATGGGCGTACTGCTCACGCACGTATGATTTTGGTCAAATTCCAGTTGTACAAGGCCCGCTTCCGTAACAGTCGTGATTTGAGGCGAAAACCTGCCATAGCAGAATTTCATGGCTTGAACAGCGTGCCCTTTCCACATGTCTTTTGCATACTGTTCAAATGGGGCTGCGAAATTGTACTTCTTTCACCCAACCGGCGTCCTGATCCTCCAGCCGTCGATGTCAAACCCCCCGGTTTTGTGAAAAACATGTTCGACGAGCAACTTGCATGCCTCCAGCTTCTTGCCCCGATCCTGTTCCTCAACAGCCGCCATGAACAATCTTGCGAACTCCGGATCGGGGAACGGAGCCTTCAGATATTTCGACAGGTATGACGGGTCGGAGAGATAACGCGTCGCTTGATAGTAAGGTATCCTCTCGACGGATTGTCAAGCTAAATGCGACAGCTCATCCATGAATGCTTCGTAAGCAGATTTCCAGTTCAGGCATTTTCGAGGGCGGTTGTTGATGAGGCGAACAGCCCTCGCAAGCTCCTCGTCTGTAACA
>Ga0310829_1000522_pt1 | contig 31367 bp, 34 predicted proteins | sample WT_ome_4_FD_202244 | JGI IMG/M metagenome (GOLD analysis project Ga0310829, IMG submission 202244) | Sorghum-adapted microbial communities enriched on wild type (WT) sorghum from Joint BioEnergy Institute, Emeryville, California, United... ...
AGAACGTGCGCATGCCTGGCGCACCACCAAAAGGCCCGGAGAACTCCTTCCCCGGGCCATTCATAGTTAATTCGCAACAGGTCGCAAACTGTACGCTATGCTTTACGAGTGCCAGACGATTTCATCTTCTATTCATTTCATTCGGATGTGAGCCTCTGCGACGATTTCGGTCGAGCTTACCAATCGCCGCCATCTCCTCTGAGGTTAATTCAAAATCGAAGACATGAAAGTTTTCTTCGATCCGCGATGGGGTGACCGATTTTGGAATAGCAATCGTATTGTTTTGCAAATGCCAACGGAGGACGACTTGAGCCGGTGTTTTACCATGCGACTCGGCAATTTTGACGATCACCTCGTCTTTTAATACCTCCCCGCCTTGTTCCAAGGGGCTCCATGCTTCAACAAAAATGTTATGTTCTGCGCAAAATGCTTTTAATTCATTTTGTTGAAGATAAGGATGGCATTCGATCTGATTCAGAACAGGCACCACATCGCATTCCTTTAAAAGCCGTTCAAGATGTTCCTTTTCAAAATTACAAACCCCGATGGCTCTGACACGACCGTCGTGATAGAGTTTTTCCAATGCTTTATATGTATCGATATATTGATCATATTTGGGTGTCGGCCAATGGATAAGATATAGATCCACATAATCAAGACCTAATCGCGAAAGGCTTTCGTCATATGCTTTCAATGTCTTTTCGTAGCCATGGTCGGCATTCCAAACCTTTGTTGTGATAAATAAATCTTCCCGAGGGATCCCCGATTCCTTAACCGCTCGCCCAACGCCTGCTTCATTGCCATATATCATCGCTGTATCGATCAATCGATACCCGACCTCAAGCGCTTTCTTTACCGCAACCGTCGCCTGTTGGTCTTCCACCTGCCAAACCCCAAAGCCAAGTTGAGGCATTTTAACGCCATTATTTAACGTCACCCAATTCATGGTCATCCAACACTCCTTCGTCAACGATATGGTTGAACTTTATTATAGACCAACCAAAAGGATCATTAAAAATGTTTTACTCAGAGTGCAGGGTTAAATGCCAAACAAAGAGACAAAAATTTTTTAGAAAATTGGCTCTGCTAAGCCTTTAAAAAAAGGCGTGGACTTCATTACCCTTATGCTGGTCTGAAAATGATCGATTTTTTACCAGTAAAAAATGAAAAAACGGTGAATGGGCATTAAAGCGTTCACCGTTTTGGGTAAAAATCATTGACGATTTAACACAACATACAAACTAAGATTGTCATCGCTATTGTTTTCTATACTTAGCTGTTCGTCATCGCTACAGTGGAAGGTGTCTCCCTCGCGGATGTCAAAAACAGTCTCATCGATTCGACCTATTCCTTTCCCCTTTACAACAAGAAGAAAAACATGAGCGTTCGGATGGCTATGTGCCGGTACTTGTTGACCGGGCATTAAATTTAAAACGAAGACTTGACTCTTTCCTTCTTTATAAATGGTTTGCTTCGTCATGCGAGCCGAATCGTATACCAAAAATTCATGGATATGTTTAAGAGTCATGTGTATCCCCTTTCAAACAAAATAAATGCGTGCTCGTACTATTAGAATAACCCGATGGCCTGGCGCTTACTGTGAGGTAAATCGCATCACGTAAAGTTTTTCTTTTCTAAAGAGGATTCTCACCCGGCGGTTGTTACACAATAGGGGGGCCATCCCCCTTTTAATCCATCGGGTAAAAGACATAACCAGGCAGACCGAGCACCGGGAGGCTATCTACCCTTTTGGCATCGATTAAATGTTTTGGAATGTGAAAGGTTAAATCTTGTTCTTTTTCTTCGGTTATGGCCTTGATATTGTACCAAAGCACATAATCAAAATCCGCTTTACCAGCCGTTTGAATGAAACAAAATGCTCGCGGAGGAAGGTTCGTCCATGTTTTTTCAGTAGGCTCCAAATTAACCAATTCATGATCGATGGTGGCATATCCGCCGGTTTTAACATCCAGCCGTTTGATCTTAGTATCGGAAAGATTGATAAAATAAAGGGAATATGGCTTTCCGTTCGGGTCATGTAGGCGGTCTTGGCATAAGACGAGAAAATATTTAGGATAATATGCCATCGTTACAACTCCTCCATTGATCATTTCTATGTATAAAATAACAAATTAGCTGACCCAAAATGAGGATACCTTACACGGTCTTTCGTTTTGAGGATCGAATCGCTTTAAATGGAGATTTTAACTCCTTCCTTTAAACGGTAGCCATCGTTAGTTATAATTTACCATAATGTTTATCCCTTTAAGCAAACTTTAGTAATTTTCTCAATATTCTTACCGACAAATAACCAATATCTAGAACCTCTCATATAAAAGTGAAAGAAAGGCTTGCCAAAAGGCTAGTCATGACACTCACCGGCCCTTCCAGGGAAGGGATGGATGGTATCATTGATGTAAACTGACGATTATAAAAATAAAAAGCTCAACCGAAAGGCTAAGCTTTTAATCTTCACCGATGATCTTTACTTCAGTTTCTAAATCGACGTTAAACTTTTCTTTCACTGTTTTTTGAACATGGCGGATGAGTGAAATATAATCAGAAGCTGTGGCATCAGCAATATTGACGATAAAGCCGGCATGTTTTGTGGAAACTTGGGCACCACCGATTCGCGTGCCTTGAAGACCGGAATCCTGTATCAATTTTCCAGCAAAATAACCGGGTGGCCGTTTAAAGACGCTGCCACAGGACGGATATTCCAATGGCTGTTTCGATTCCCGGCGAAAGGTTAAATCATCCATTTTTTCCTTAATGGCACGGCTGTCCCCTTTTGTTAATGCAAAAACGGCTTCCAATACAAGATAGCCTTTTTGTGCGACAAGACTGTTTCGGTATGAAAACTCAAGCTCGTCATTCCGGAGTCTCTTCATCTCGCCCTGGTTATCCAAAATCAGTGCCGACTCCAACACATCTTTCAATTCCCCGCCATACGCTCCCGCATTCATGTAAACAGCACCACCGACGGTCCCGGGGATGCCACAGGCGAATTCCAAACCGGTAAGCGAATGTTTCAAAGCAAAACGCGACACATCAATGATCGCGGCACCGCATTGGGCAATGATTTTTTCCCCTTCAAGCCGCATATCGGTCAAATCGGTAAGATTTATGACAATGCCCCTGATTCCGCCGTCACGGATAATGAGATTCGAGCCGTTTCCAAGAATCGTATAAGGGATATGATGAGCGAGAGAAAATTTGACAAGGTGCTGAACTTCTTCAAAGTTACTAGGAAATACAAGAAAATCCGCCTTACCACCTATCCGTGTGTATACATGTGGTTTTAACGGTTCATCTTGCAAAATTTTATGTTCATCAATGAGTTTTGTTAGTTCCCCATAAATTTCCGTTTTATTCATGACGTCCATCCTTCACATCCATTTATGATGTAATATATAAAAAAGTCGAGCGCAAGGCCCCCTTTTCATCCGCATCCCGGGCATCGTCATGAAAATGTCATGATTTGGAGTGCCTTTACCCGAGTAGGTACCGTTTCATTCTTTTAAAGCCTTCCGTCAGCATTTCGATGCTAGAGGCATAACTGATTCGGAAATAGCCTTCCCCATATTTTGAAAAAGCGCTCCCTGGGACAACAGCCACCTTCCCTTTCTTAGCTAAATCGACCGCAAAGTCAAAAGAATTAAGCGTTAGGTAGGACGGCAGTTTGACGAAAAAGTAAAAGGCCCCATTCGGCATCACATATTCGAGACCGAGTTCATCCAAATGTTGACTGACAAAGGATCGCCTCTTCATGTATTCGGCTTTCATCCCTTCGGCATCATTGATGCCTGCCGTTAAAGCTTCAACCGCCGCTTTTTGAGAAATAGAAGAGGCACAAGAAACATTGTATTGGTGTACTTTTATAATATGTTGGGCTAGCCATTCCTGGGCAAACAGAAAACCAATGCGCCAACCTGTCATCGCATGAGATTTTGATAAGCCGTTAATGACAATGGTTTGCTCCGGTATAAAGGAAGCAATCGAAGCATGCGGTGCATCATATGTCAGCTCACTATAGATTTCGTCTGCCAAAACGTAAATGTCATGATCTTTGATGATCTCAGCAATGGCACCCAATTCATCTTTTGTCAACGTCACACCTGTCGGGTTGGATGGATAAGGTAAAATGACTGCCCTTGTTTTCTCCGTTATCGCTTGTTTGATTTTTTCCGCTGTGATTTTAAACGCTGTATCCCTTGTATCAACATACACCGGCGTCGCGCCGCATAAACGTATGATTGGTTCGTAACCGGGATAGATCGGTCCCGGCAAGATCACTTCAGTACCAGCTTCAAGAATCGTTCTTAACGCGACATCAATCGCTTCGCTTGCACCGATGGTCACAATCACTTCTGTTTCAGGATTATATGTTAAACCGTATTTCCTCTGAACAAAAGCACTGGCAGCATGTCGCAGGTTGCGGTCACCGGCATTATGCGTATAAGTGGTCGCATTTTGTTCAATGGCTTGAATACCAGCTTGTTTGACGTGCTCGGGTGTTGGAAAATCGGGCTGACCGATCGTCAGTGAGATCATGCCTTCGACATCCGCGACCATATTCGAAAACTTGCGGATGCCGGAAATTTCAATGGCTGCTACTTCCTTATTAATTAACTGTTTCAAGTTTTCAACCCCTGTGACAATCAACTTTTCTATGCTGTGTTTATCTTACCACGTTGCCATTGGATTGAAAATCGAAAACAAAAGTGACTCATTAAAGGAAAAGTATACAATTTTCTGAAATCCACATTGCCATTTTAATACAGATATGATATCATATTAATATCAAAAGAAAGATTTTAGGGGGGATTCATGATGAAGGAAAAACCGGTCTTTAAAATGAATGGTTATGGTGCCCTTTTGCTTGCATTTATCAGTTTAATTATTGGCGTCTATCTTATCATTAGCGCGCCAGCCATTCCGGTAAAATTACTTGGTGTTCTGCTTGTTTTACTATGTATTGTTGCAGCAACCAGTTTGACGATTGTGCAGCCTAACCAAGCAAAAGTGTTAACTTTCTTTGGGACATACCTTGGGGTCATCCGCGATCAAGGGTTATGGATGACGATCCCGTTCACTTTCAAACAGAGCGTTTCCTTGCGGGTGACGAACTTTAATAGTGAAAAATTGAAAGTGAATGACTTAGAAGGCAACCCCATTGAAATTGCCGCGGTCGTCGTCTATAAAGTAAGTGATGCCGCAAAAGCCGTGTTTGACGTCGAAAATTACATTCAATTTGTGCAAATCCAAAGCGAAACCGGCATTCGCCATATTGCCAGCCATTATGCTTACGATACGTTTGAATCAAAGGAAAATCAGTGGACATTGCGGCAAAACAGTGATGAAATTGCCGAAGTCCTTGTGAATGACCTACAACAACGGTTGGCAGTGGCCGGTGTCGATGTCATTGAAGCACGCATCATGCACCTCGCTTATTCCGCAGAGATTGCTTCCGCCATGTTGCAGCGGCAACAAGCACGGGCGGTTTTGTCGGCGCGTAAGGTAATTGTCGACGGGGCGGTTGGACTTGTGAAAGCAGCTATTGATGAACTTACGGAACAAAAAATCGTTGATCTCGATGAAGAAAGAAAAGCACAAATGGTCAATAATTTAATGATTGCGATTGTCTCTGAAAAAGGAACACAACCGGTCATCAATAACGGAACGATTTACTAAGGTCGTGTTTTTATGACGAAGCGAAAAGCCTTTCCTCTTCGCATCGACCAAAAATTATATGAAGTGCTCGCCAAGTGGGCTGAAGACGAGCTTCGAAGCGTCAATAGCCAAATCGAGCACATTTTAAAAGAGGCTGCGAAGAAAGCGGGAAGATTGAAGTAAAACAGCATCAGGTATCGGTTAATTTTGCGCGACGTTTTCAGTAAGTTCACGTGCCAAAACGTTGCACATCTTGAGTCGCGACGTTTTACAGCTCATAAGCTTGCAAAACGTCGCACCGCATCTTTATATTAGAAAAAACATCAATAAAACATTGGCCTGGTCAAGGGTCCCCCTCGGTTCAAATAGGGGGACTCTTCTATTTTTGGCGTTGTGTCGTCCTTCACTCATTTTCTGTCCACTTTTTTTGTAAACAACCGGCATATCGCTTCATATGAAATCCTTCCATGTAAAATCCACACTTAAAATGCCTACCGGGGAGTCTTTCGCAACATAATTTCTATTGGAGGCCACTTTGGGATTGCGAAAGCAGGCAAGATTTTTATAATAGCCGAACGCCTGACAGATGGAGGGCCGGGCGGAATAAATGCCGCAACCATCTTTTTTTTCATCATAAAAAATACAAGTGCCAGGCATTCGCGGCTGGTTTTTTAGTTCCTCACGCAGTTTCTTTGGCATGGATTGAATTTTCTTTTTGATTTTTTTAAGCTCATCCTTGGTGATCGGAACGGGTCCACAACAGAGCCCTCGACAACCTTTACAAGGTAAACTTTCCATCATCTCTCCCCCTAGACAGAACACGTAAATCAATAAATCGTACTCATTTACTTATCCTTGATCTCTGAGCCCAAAGGATATCAAGAAAGACGCTCCTTTACCTGTTTTCGACTGTGATTGGTCTAAGCTTGCGTCAAACGTTGTCTCACCTTTTTTTGTTTGTTGTCGCGAACAAGATAGATCAAATACAGGATGACTGAAACAACGACAGAGCTAGCAGCAACAAGATAGATGTCTGCATAACCGTAATGACTCGCGATCATGCCGAAGAATAACGCACCAAATCCGACGCCTAAATCAAAGCAAGAGAAAAAGGTGGCGTTGGCCATTCCTTTCCGATTCATCGGTGCTTTTTCCACTGCCCACGCTTGCATGGCTGGCTGAATGGCGCCAAAACCGATGCCAAACAGAATTGCACCAAGTATGAGATATAGAAAACTGCCTAGATAGGATAGGCTGAGCATCGCGGCGATAATTAAAACCGCACCAGGGATAAAGACGGCTTGATGACCTTTCAAGTCATAAATGCGTCCGGAAAACGTTCGTGATAGCATTAAAGCCAGTGCATAAATGATGAAATACCATTCGATGCCGCCAATTCCTTTTTCCTCTGCGTATAGCGGAAGAAACGAGGCAATGCCGCCAAAACACATGGTCATAAAAAACATCAATGAAGCAGGCTTCAACGCGGTTTTCTCAAGGACATCCCAGCGGTTATGAGCGACAGCATTTTTATCAACTGGCTTATAATGCAACATAGAGGCAAAAATGAGGGCAAGCAAACCTCCAAGAGCAGAAAGTAAAAAGGTATACGAAAACCCGATTATTGATACAAGGACCAGTCCGAAGCTAGGCCCGAGCGCTAAGGCGAGGTTTCCTGATAAACCGAAGTAGCCCATGCCTTCACCGCGCCGTTTTGCCGGTATAATATCTGTAGCCACCGTCCCACCGGCTGTTGTGGACATGCCCCAGCCAGCTCCTTGAATGATTCGCATCAGAAAAAGCAACACAATGCTCGATAAAAAGGCGTAGGACCCAACCGACACGACGAAAATCCCCAAGCCGACGAGGTAAATAAAACGACGGCCTTTGGATTCCAATGCATGGCCGACCCAAGGGCGGATAAGCAAAGCGGATAAGGTAAAAATGCTGACGACCATGCCGATCAGTTGATCGCTACCGCCAAGCTTTTCAACAAAAAGCGGAAGCGTTGGCAGCGTCATCTGAAAGCCGATAAAGACAAAAAAGTTGGCGATACAAATAAAAATGAAGTCTTTCGTCCAAATTCTCGGTTTCTCAGGACCTGATTGATACGTTTCTTCCACACAGCATCCCCTTCCAATACGATCGTTTTGACGAACAGCTCACGTATGCTTCAAAATCAATTCATTAATATACACCATTTGTGAAAAAAAAGAATGTGATTTGCTTCGAAATCCGAAAAAAAAATTTATCCCCTGCCATGGCACTTTTGCTGCATCCATTCGCGTGTCGCCATCCGTCCGATGTCTTGCGGAAGACGTGCTATTTTTATCAAATCTTAAAGGACGAAAAAAAGGTTGACTAAGGCCGTCAACCTTCTCGTTTTTTCAAAACGATACGCACTGAAGAAAGGCTTTCCTTGCAGATCGTAATGTCTTTCATTCTAAATATGTAAAAACTTCACGCAAACCGGATCCGGGACACGGACATCCTCTTGCCGGAGGGTTAATCTTCCTGATTCAACATCACGAGAAAACAACACGAGATTGCCGGAATTTTGGTTGGCAGCGACTAAAAACCGTTCAGAAGGATCAAGAACAAAATCGCGTGGCCAATCCCCTTCCGTCGGTGTGTGCTCGATCAATGTCAGCTGGCCAGATCCTTCATCCACGCGAAAAGCGGCAATACTGTTATGGCCGCGGTTCGCACAATACACGAACCGCCCATCAGTAGTCAGATGGATGGCACTGCCGTCATTATAACCGGAAAAATGTGTTGGAAGCGTTTGGGCATATTGCTTCGGCAACAGTTTTCCCGTTTCCGCATCATAATCAAGCACGATAATTTCCCCACTCAATTCGGTCATCACATAGGCGTATTTTCCATTAGGATGAAAAGCGATATGGCGCGGGCCGCTACCCGGCTGGACCAATAGGCGGCTTGCTTCTTCCAGTTTGCCATCTTTCACTCGATACGTTACAATCGCATCCATTCCTAAATCCACTACAACCACATACTTTTCATCCGGCGTCCATCCAGCAAAATGGGTATGAGCGCTTTCTTGCCGTTTTGGATTGGGCCCTGAACCTTCTAGTTTTACGATGGAGGAAGGGTCTTTCAACCTCCCATCCTCTGGATTGAGAGGATAAAGAACAACTTCGGCCTTATGATAGTTAGCCGTCAGCACATATTGCTTTTTTTGGTCAACACTGATATGGCAAGGTGCGGCACCATTAGATGAGCGGTCATTAAGCGCTTTAAGTGCCCCGGTGTTTTGATCAATGGAAAAGGCAACCGCTCCGCCGGTTTCTCCTTTTTTAATGACAGAATAAAGATTTTGGTTATCATCACTGATCGTTAAATATGTCGGATTGTCAAGGACAGCGGCTAACCGTACATCTCGGATTTCGCCTTTATCCGTATCTAAAGAAAAAGAATATAAGCCCTCACTCTCCCCTTTTGTGTACGTTCCGATATAGCCTCGATAGTTTCCCATTGCTTAAATCTCCTTTGATGCAACTTTTTCCTCTTACTTAAAAGAATATCATTTCTCAGCGATGCTAGCCACATGATGGCTTCTAAAAGATGCATCTTTGTTTATCAATAACTATTGTGTTATCTCGACTCTTTCAGCTTTTTCTTCAATCCAATTTCAATATACCCTTCATCAAAGGAGGTTGGAATTTTTGATTGGGTTAATGGAGCGATGAAGCTTATGATGGAAAAAATTTTTACAAAAAAACATTTTTTCAGTAAATGGGCAAGAGACTTAACCGTCCTTATGTTCAAGCTAAGTTCCAAATCGCTTGCTTTAGCGTTTCAACCAAAAAGTTGAGGTCATCGTTTGTCAGACAGAGCGGCGGGGCCAATGTGATCACATTGTTAAAGCCCGCGACGGTGTCCCCGTTTTTCCCTATAATTAAACCTTTTTCTTTACAATCATTAATGACTTTGTTAATTTTTTCGGGCGCAATTGGTTTTTTCGTGACTTTGTCTTCCACTAATTCGATCCCGACAAGTAAACCTTTTCCGCGGATGTGACCGACATAGGGATGATTTTCTAACTCTTGCAATGCATTTTTAAGGATTGCGCCTAACTTAATTGACATAATATTTTTATTGACTCCTTAGCTATATGTTTTTTTCTTTGACGGACGATGATAATCCTTTACACCCCACATCAATTATTCTTCTATCTTTATATGCTACAATCATGATAAACTAACATTACCTATTCCAAACGACGTCATGATATTCCGTGTCATTGAAGAAATTCACTGTGGGGGGATGACCTTTGCGTTTTCGGCCTGAATCCAATGAATACAATGCTTATTTCAAACCTTATGTCGATATGGTTCCAGAAGGCGATATCATCGAGATTCTCGTTCAGCAAGAGAAAGAAACGAAGGACCTCTTAAAAAACCTTACGGACGAAGAAGCCCGTTTTCGCTATGAAGCGCATAAATGGAGCATTAAACAACTGATCGGCCATGTTGCTGATACAGAACGGGTGATGAGCTACCGGCTCCTTGCTCACGCTCGCGGAGATACGACACCCTTACCGGGTTTTGACCAAGATGCATATGTCGAACAGGCTGCTTTTGATGAATGGCCATTGGAAGAGCTTTTGAAAAATTTTTCAGCGGTTCGGGCATCTACGGTGCATTTATTAAAAGGGTTGCGCGATGCGGATTGGACCAAAATGGGAGAAGCGAATCAATCTCCGCTTACCGTGCGCGCTTTAGCCTACATCATCGCCGGACACGAACGACATCATCGAAATATCATCCAAACACGTTATCTCCAGTCGCCGCGGTTTCCTCATGCATAATGCATTGAAGCGCAAGCACTAAAACTATCTTTCTCTGAACATTTATATATAATAGTAGAGAAAGAAATGGGCAGTTAGGAGAATGGGTTTTGAAAATTGTCTCATGGAATGTCAACGGCATCCGCGCGTGTGTGAATAAAGGTTTTTTAGATTATTTTCATTCGGTGGATGCAGATATTTTTTGCATTCAGGAATCGAAGTGCCAGAAAGGTCAAATCGAGCTGGATCTCGAAGGCTATTATCAATACTGGAATTATGCTGAAAGAAAAGGTTATTCTGGGACTGCAATTTTTACAAAAAAAGAGCCGCTATCCGTCCATTACGGAATCGGCGAACATATCAAAGAAAATGAAGGACGGGTCATTACATTGGAGTATGAGCATTTTTATATGGTCACGGTTTATACGCCCAATGCCCGCCGCGATTTGTCGATGCTTTCACGTCGCTTAATTTGGGAAGACCATTTTCGCGAGTACATAAAGCGTTTAGACAGCCACAAACCAGTGATTTTATGCGGGGACTTAAACGTTGCCCATCAAGAAATTGATCTAAGAAATGCTAAGTCCAATGTCGGTAATTCGGGATTTACGGATGAAGAACGGGAAAAAATGACGGCCCTGTTACAGGCCGGGTTTATAGATGCATTCAGATATTTATATCCTGACCGAAAGGATGTCTACACCTGGTGGTCCTATATGAATAAGGTTCGCGAGCGGAATATCGGCTGGCGGATTGATTACTTTATCCTATCGGAAAGATTAGCTGACAAAATCATAGATTCTCAAGTTCATAGCGAGGTACTTGGCAGCGACCACTGCCCGATCGCGTTAATTATTGAAGAACCTTAATTTCATTTACGAACCTCACTCATTCGGGGGTTGCTCCTTAGACTTTGATTGGCTTCCCCCGAAAATACTTAACACAAGGGTTAAACTTCCTATGATGCCAAAAGCGTTCATCGCATACAATTTTAAAAACCATTGATAGATGGACGGAGTGAAGACTGTCGCCAGGATGTGATTGACGGATGAGAAGGTGGCATCGACTGGAAAAGACAACGCGAGTACTAGACAAGGGAGCGCCACACAGAATAACAGAGTTGGCTGATATTTGATTGACCAACTTCGCACGAATAATAAGGAAAAATAGAGACCGAAGACGATTTGAATCAATACGTTGAACCAAATCCATGGAGTAACTTGGTAGGTATCTTGTGAAATCTTTTGTGTATGTTCTTGAAGCTCAAAACAAAGGATTGAAAGAATAACCAAACCGACTACCCAAAGCAGCTTCCATTGATATGGCCGCAATGTTATTTTTCTCATCTGGGTCCCCCCTACGCCCCCGGCGTATATCGGTATATTCTTTTGTTTTCATCATAAATATGCTCCGCCTTTCGCTTTTATCCTCGTCGCGTCACTCATTCTCTATTTATGTAAAATTTTCTGGAAACTGCCCCCCAAGGATCAGAATGGCCTCCTTTTTGATCCAATCAGAAATGCCTTCAAAGCCGTTTGTACGCAAGAAATGTCGCCCAAATCCGTTGATCGGCAAATCATCGATGATCACAAAATGTTGTATATCATGTTTTTCGATGTAATGTTTTATTTCTTCGCCGCGGCTGCCTAATGATGAAGTGATACCTTTGAAAGCTTCTTCCAAACCATAAGGCTTAAAAAATCGCGTTTTCAATTGTTCAGGCGCATACATTTTACGATAAGTGGAAGTGACAACGATTTTCGCTTTTGTAGCCTGAATGATTTCTTTCAGATTCTCAACGCTTTTGGGATAAAATTCAAATCCCTCATGGTGCTTAGATGGAAACGGATGTTTACCGCACATCATGACCCCATTAAAGTCAAGAAAAACAATTTTATCCATTGAATACCTCCTCCTCTCCATCATAAACAAAAAACCGGCTTGAGAAAAGCCGATTTTTCGCGAATTGTTAGGATACTTTCAGTTGGCTTGCATGAGCTTGCAAGGTTCTGGCATCGTTGAGAATTTCCGTCAATAAGCTCGCCATTTCCGTCACATGGTGGGATTGAATGTCTGTTGAAGCCGCTGTTTCTTGAACGGCAGCAGAAATCGCATGAGCAATCTGTGTGTTTTGCTCACTGACCTTCACAATTTCATCCATAATCCGTTGTTGATCGGCACTAAACTGATCGATATCGTTAATACTTGACATAACTTTATAAATAGAATCTGCCATTTCACTAAGAAGCTTTTCTGTTTCCTTCACTCTTTGAATTTCTTCTTGACCCATTTTTAATTGCTCTTGGTTATGTAAGACAGAGTCATCGACTTTTTCCTGTATCGTTCTTATCATACCATGGATTTCTTTAACGGCCGCGGCGCTTTGGTTTGCAAGCTCTTGGATTTCATGGGCGACGACTGTAAAACCTTTCCCGGCCTCTCCAGCTCTTGCGGCTTCAATCGACGCATTTAATGAAAGCATATTGGTTTTCTCGGCAATTTCGGCAACAACGTCGATGATCCGGCTGATTCCGTCGGCTTGTTCTTTCAAATCCATAACGACTTGCAATGATGATTCGTTCGTTTTGCCGATACGATGAACGCCATCGATTAATTCTTTCATCGAAAGGACGCTTTCAGATAAACTTTTGATTGTTGCCTCAGCTAATTGTTTTGAATGCTTGGCATGTGCGCGGATCGCTTCTGCATGTTCAAGACCTTTTTTCACTTCGTTCAATGCTTCTTGGGATGATTTAGCATCGGACTCCGCGCCAGTAGCTATTTCATTCACATTCTCACTAATTTGCTTAATTTGTTGTGAGACATCATCAGCTGCCGCGTTCAATTGTTCTATACGCGCGGACGTTTTTCCAGCGTATTGTTGAATGTCTTTAACAACCATCCCGAGCTGGTCAATCATCTTGTTAAAGCCAATTGCCAAGGTTTCCAATTCATCACGTGAATGAGTCAAGGGCACTTCAATATCGAAATGTCCTTCCGCCGCCTTTTGAACAGCTGATTGTAAAAACTGTAGCCTTTTCATTAAATAGCTAGCAAAAAGCCAACCAAGGATCCCTGACCAAATAATCCCAAGTAATAGGGTTATTAGGATAAAGAGCCATTGTGGTAAAACATTTTGAAACCAATGAGAAACATAAAAAATAAACACAGCACTTGTCCCGTACGTGACAATGGCAACACCTACCATGCCGAAAACAAGCTTCTTCACTAATCCCAGCTTCATTTTCCTCGTCCCCTCCTACCTAATTCATCGGAAAAAAGGGGCTAACTTTACAGTTAGAATAAAAAGTAACAATTTTCTTTTTTTGCTGTGTTAAAAATACTGACAAATTCTTTGTAGAGAAGGGTTTAGTAGAGAGAAACTGAAATATTCCTTTAAGATACGCTAGTGAAACGCAAGCCTTTTAACCTTTTTCGATTACAGGCTGCTTGAGGATGGAGTCTTCTGGTTTTGTAGTGATAAAATTTTTTGACACTAAGTGTGACAAATGAAGGCGAATCGCAGTCCGACTCGCCTTCCCACTCACCGATTCCCTATTCCAATACGCGGTTGTTATCGTCCACGGAAAACGGGACCGCGGGTTCAGGGTTTTCATTCGGCATCATGATCCCGTCACCTCCGCAAACCGTGCATGTATATTGCCAAAATTCGTCATCGGCTAAGAGTCCTGTTCCGTCACAGGCTTTACAAATGTGATCACGACTTGGCATCTTTTATCCCTCTTTTCTGTTTTTAACTTTTCTTTTGTCGCGCTTTAACCCAGTTAATTAAACCGCCTTTAAGCATGATATCCACTTGTCGTTCGGATAACGCATGATTCATTTTTAATTGTTTGCCGCTTTCCTTGTGGTGTACGGTCACTTCACGGCCGTTTTGAATTTGCGCTTTTAAATTTGTGATTTTGATTGTATCGCCTTGATTAAGAAGATCATAATCGGATTCGTTCGCAAAAGTCAGCGGCAGGACACCAAAGTTGACAAGATTTTGCCAGTGGATGCGAGCGAAGTCTTTGACAAGGACCACGCGAAGACCGAGATAGCGCGGGGCAAGTGCCGCATGCTCACGGCTTGAACCTTGACCATAGTTGAAACCACCAACAATAGCATGTCCACCTTGCTCTTTGGTTTTCATGGCCCGTTCATAGTAAGTGTCATCAATGATCTCAAATGCAAATTGGCTGATTTTCGGCAAATTGCTCCGGTATGGTAAAACCCTTGCGCCACCTGCGAGAATTTCATCGGTCGAGATGTTATCTCCCATCTTTAATAAAATGGGTACTTCCAGTTCGTCTGGGAGCTCATCCATTTCAGGAATGGACGCGATGTTCGGGCCTTTTTCCAATTGCACTTTGCGCGCTTCTTCGAGCGGTAGCGGAGGATCAAGCAATTCAACATCCACGGTTGGCTCCTTCGGCTCATTGATTCTCGGATAGTCCATGTCAAGCGTTCGTGGATCCGTAATTTTACCCGTTAACGCTGAGGCTGCTGCGGTTTCCGGACTGCATAAAAAGACGCTATCCTCACGGGTCCCGGACCGTCCTGGGAAGTTCCGCGGTGTCGTACGCAAGCTGTTTCGTCCGGTTGCCGGTGCCTGCCCCATTCCAATACAACCATTGCAACCAGCTTGATGAAGCCGTGCCCCAGCCGATAATAAACTCGCTATGTGGCCGTTTTTCACCAAGTCCGTTAACATCTGCCGCGAGGACGGGTTAATGTCAAATGATACCCCCGATGCGACTTTTTTTCCTTTGACGATCTCAGCGGCTACCGCAAAATCTCTATATCCCGGATTGGCCGATGAACCAATATATGCTTGGTAAATCGGTTCACCCGCAACTTCTTCCACCGGTACGACATTTCCGGGGCTTGACGGTTTGGCAATGAGCGGAACTAAAGAGGACAAGTCGATTTCGTCATGAAGATCATATTCGGCCCCTTCGTCAGCGACGAGCTCGATCCAGTCATCCTCCCGGCCTTGGCTTTTTAAAAAGCGTTTAATTTCTCCGTCGGATGGGAACACCGTCCCCGTCGCACCAAGTTCAGCACCCATATTGGCAATGACGTGTCGATCCATCGCGCTAAGATGCTTCAAGCCAGGGCCGTAGTATTCAATGATTTTTCCGACCCCGCCTTTGACGTCATATCTTCTGAGCAGTTCCAAAATCACATCTTTGGCGCTCACCCAATCGGGGAGTTTTCCCGTTAATTTGATGCCCCAGATTTTTGGCATTTTAACATAGAACGGTTCTCCAGCGATCGCCATGGCGACATCAATCCCACCGGCCCCCATAGCAAGCATCCCCATACAGCCGTTCGCACACGTATGAGAGTCTGAACCGAGCAACGTTTTTCCCGGCTTTGCCAGCCTCTGCATATGAACCGGATGACTGACGCCGTTGCCGGGTCGGCTGAAATACAAGCCGAATCTCCGTGTCGCACTGAGTAAAAATAGATGATCATCGGGGTTTTTGCTATCTTCTTGTATGATGTTGTGGTCAACATATTGGCAAGACGCTTCGGTTTTGGCACGGTCAAGTCCCATCGCTTCGAGTTCCAGCATGACCATTGTGCCTGTAGCATCTTGCGTTAAGGTTTGATCAATTTTAAGTCCGATCTCTTCACCCGGAATCATTCTCCCCGATACGAGGTGGCTTTGGATGAGCTTTTGGGCTACATTATAAGGCATTCCCTTACCTCCTGCCTCTTGCAAATATAAATAAACGCCTATCAAAAAGTTTGGCAGTCGGCTTTCATTTCTATTCATTCCTTACCTTTTTGGACATATTTTACTATTAATTCAGCTCATCCGGGGTGTAAGAGAAGAACACAAAGAAAACATTCAGTTGGCATAACGCAAATTATGAATGGAAAATGCCGATCAACGGTTATCAACTTTTTCAGGATACAAATCGTGATTCATTAAGCGATATTCTGCCATTTTCTCATACTTTGTTCCAGGACGGCCCCAGTTGCAATACGGATCGATCGAAATGCCGCCGCGCGGCGTGAATTTCCCCCATACTTCAATATAGCGCGGCTCCATCACTTTAATTAAATCGTTCATAATAATATTGACGCAGTCTTCATGGAAATCGCCATGATTGCGGAAGCTGAATAAATACAATTTCAAAGATTTGCTTTCGACGCATTTTTTATCGGGAATATAGCTAATGTAAATCGTCGCGAAGTCCGGTTGTCCGGTTTTTGGACATAGAGATGTGAACTCCGGACAATTGAACTTCACGAAATAATCACGATCAGGGTGTTTATTTTCGAATACTTCTAACACCTCTGGGCTGTATTCGAATAAATATTTCGTGCCTTGGCTGCCTAATAGCGTAAGATCCTTTAATTCTTCCTCTTTTCTTTCTGCCATCGTTTTTCCCCTTTCCTCATCGTTTTTTGAATTTACACGCCACGTTTGTTTCCCCACAGGAGGGTGTGCAACTGAGGCAAGACGCGCACGTCATTCAGTTCGTTCGACTGCGCCACTTTTTCCACGAGCCACTCCAGCCTTGCCAAAAGCTGTGTGCGTAGCGCAGCATCGTCAGCTTCTGCTGTATCGGCATTGCCGACTTGCAAATAAAACGGGATGCCCGGATAGCGCCGGTGCACCCTTTTCGCATAGTCGAAATCGTTGTCATCGAACACGACGACCTTTAAGCTCATATAAGACGCCCGTCCCGCATCCGCCAACTTTTTCACGATGTGATCGAGCATGGCAAAATCAGTATCCATGCCTGAACTTGGCGGTTTTGGCGAAATGGTTACCTCATCGATATGGTACAGCCAGTCCTGCCAACGGCTTCCTTGCGTTTCGACGGCAAGACGAATCCCTTTCTTTTTTAAAAGCAAAACGAGTTCTTCTAGCGCTGAAATAAGAACAGGATTTCCTCCCGAGATGGTCACATGGCTGAAGCGGTTACCGCCAAGTTCATACAGCCGTTCCCAAATTTGCTCCGCCGTCATTAGCCGAATTTCCTCTTTTGCCGACCCGTCCCATGTAAAAGCGGAATCACACCAGCGGCAGCGATAATCGCAGCCGGCGGTGCGGACGAACATCGTTTTTTGCCCGATCACCATCCCTTCGCCTTGGATCGTCGGTCCAAAAATTTCAAGCACGGGAATCGTTTTCGCCATTATCGTACCCCCGCTTTTGGCCGATACACAACATAGCTTGTCGGCGTTTCCCTCACGAACACTTGCAAACACGTTGGTTTATTCGGCAGTGTATCAAGATACGCTTGCACCGTTTCATATATTTTGCGGGCGATGACCTCGCTTGTCGGAAAATCGTTGCTGTTTTTATCATTGAACCAATCTCGGTGTTCATTCATTAGCGAATGATCCAGTTTCCCATGAATAAGCTTTTTTTACAGCGCGATTTCTTGCCAAGCCGGTACGCATATAAAAAAAAGTCTTTCTTCAAATTCAAGAAAGACTTCGCGGATGATGAATTATTTCCAAAGCGTGTAAACTTTATTTGTATTTTTAAGTCGATGTTGAACGAGTTTCAAATTCGTTTCATAGGAAAAAATGGCAACCAGCGCTCCAGTTATAAAATATAGAAACACACTGCCTAAAATAAAGCCAAATCCTGTTAAAAGAGCCATGCTGTTAAAGTTCCAACCGATTAAAATAACGCTTACAAAAACAATAACAATACCGATGATCAGAAAAGCATGAGAAAACTTGAATAACATGTTCGTCATTTTGGCGTTTTCGTTCATGTTCAGCACCCCTTTTCTAAATTATCACATAACCGTCACAATTTTGTCAAACATATTTTATAATTTATTCGAAAATTATTGACTACAAATATAGACATTTTTTTCATTTTATGATATAAAAACTTTTTTAATTAAAAACCGGCGAAGTCGCTTCGCCGGCTTGGTTACATCAACTATTTCATTTCCCATTCATCGTAAAAATGCTCGAGGAATTCACACATAAAGCGATGCCGCTTTTCAGCTAAATCTCTTGCCGTTTTCGTATTCATCATGTCTTTAAGTTTCAGCAATTTTTCATAAAAATGATTGATAGCTGTGTTTTTGCCTTTCCTATAGTTCTCCTTTTCAATGTGTTCCCGAGGTTTTATTTCTGGGTCATGGATGAGCTGCCCCGCCTTTCCTGAATAGGCAAAAGCGCGAGCAATACCAATGGCACCTATGGCATCCAACCGATCGGCATCTTGAACGATTTTGCCTTCTAAAGTTCTAACAGGTGGCATACCGCCGCCTTTAAACGACATCGTTTGGATGATTTCCAATACTACATTTATCGTTTTGTCATCAACCATGTGGTGTTTAAGCCAATACTCTACTTTTTGAAGGCCGGCCTCTTCAGATTCATTCAACTTTTCATCGGCGATATCATGCAGGAGGCCAGTTAGCCGGCAGACAAAAACATCCGCGGATTCGATTGCCGCAATTCTTCCCGCCAGTTCAGAAACCCGATGCGCATGCCAATAATCATGGCCGCTGCTGTCGTGCCCCAGCTCATCCTTTACAAACGCGCGGGCCGCTTCCAATAAGTCTTCTTTATTCACAATCATAACTCCTTCTCCATTTTTCTTTATCCTACACCGCACCGCCCCAATATGACCAATTATAAATAGTTTTATCGCCATCATTAATGATATAATAGAACAAACGTTCTACACAAATATGAAGGGGGTCGCCCATTTATGACCATACATTCCGAAAAAGATATCATCCGTTTAATCGAAGCCGATACATGGATGATGGATATTTTAAAAGCGGCAAAATCTTTGAATTTACCCGATTGGTGGATATGCGCGGGTTTTGTGCGAGCTAAAATCTGGGATACGTTGCATGGCTTTAAACAAAGAACAGAATTGTCTGATATCGACGTCATCTATTTTGATCCGGAACACCCCGATGAACATCAAGAAAAGCGGTATGAAGAGAAATTGAGAAGTTTGCTCCCCCATCTCCCGTGGTCTGTAAAAAATGAAGCGCGCATGCATGCCGTTAATCATATTGCTCCTTATACATCATCTGTAGATGCTATTTCTAAATTTCCAGAAACGGCAACGGCATTGGGCGTTAAGTTGGACGTCAATGACCGCGTCATCCTTACCGCACCTCTAGGGATACAAGACGTCATTCAAATGGAAGTGAAACCATCGCCTCAATTTATAAAAGATAAATCACTAGCGTCTATTTACGAACAGCGATTGATGAAGAAAAATTGGAAGAAAACATGGCCAAAAATAAAAGTGAGCCACGTATCGCTCACTTAAATTCATTCTTTTGTGTTCATTCAATTTTGTGTTGTAGAGTACCACGAATGATTCCAAATGAAACGACACCAAAACCCTCCATCGGGATTTTGGTGTCAAAAATTACTTATTGATCTTTTGTTTTGCTAAATAATCGATGAGCCCCATAGCGCTGACCTGCATATCTAATTGGACGATTTTATAAAAATCGTGATTTTCCGGAATTGTTCTTGTTTTAGAAATTTCCTTTATCACCATATCGGCCAATGCCTGACTTAATTTAAAAGGATCTGTTGCGGATGTTTTTTGCGCCATTTCCACAAATCTAGGAATCCAGCGAGCGACTTCAGCGAGCGCTTCGGCAGGATGATCCGACACGCCAAAGTGGCCGTAATAGATCCTCTCAACGCCCAGGTTCCTTACTTTTTCAATGGAAGAAAGCATCGCCTCCGGATCAAATTGGTTCGGCGATGTTGACGGTAAATACACATCTCCTCCAAAGTTTTCTAATCCATCATAACGCACACCAACGGTATCTCCCGTAAATATCCCTTTGGAAGCAGGGTCATAAATACTGAAATGGTGTTTGGCATGCCCCGGCGTGTCATAGAAATGCAAGATTCTGTTGTCGGCAATTTTTAGCGTTCCACCATCTTCCATCACGATCAAACGGTCTTCCGGGATCGGCACAATCGGAGCGAACAATTCATCAAAAGCTTGACCATAGACCGCTTTCGCCCCAGCGATCAGCTTTTCCGGATTCAGCAAATGCCTGTATCCACGGGGGTGAACGATGACTTTGGCGTTCGGACATTCTTGTACCAAAAGGCCGGCCCCTCCCGCGTGATCGAGATGGATATGGGTCACGATGATGTATTGGACATCTTCAAGTTTTTTTCCTAAAGCTTTTAATCCTTCTTTTATGTATGGAACCGAGCGGCTCGGTCCCGTTTCTATCATCGTCAATACTTCTTCATCGATAATATAGCTCCCCGTTCGGGACGGCATTCCCAAATCAAAACCATCAATCAGAAATATGTTATGGCCTAAATCAATAGGTGCTCTCCCTTTCACATGATCACCCGCTTTAAACATTTTTATCTCTTACTTCTTTGTCTAGCTAGCTTGTTGGACGCTTTCCATTTTTTCTTTTCCTCGGATTGCGCTTTCTTACTGCTTTTGCGTTCGAAATAGGCCAACTCTTTTTGCAGTTTTACATAGCTTTGGAATCTTTCAGGCGAAAGGTTGCCGTTTTCGATCGCTTCTTTGACCGCGCACCCTGGCTCGCCGCTATGGCTGCAATCGCGGAATTTACAGTTCAAGGCTAACGTTTCCACATCCTCAAAGCCTTGTGCCAAGCTGTCTGCCACATCCCATAAGGAAAGTTCACGCATGCCGGGCGTATCAATTACGATCCCGCCTGTTTTTAATACGATCAACTCTCTATGGGTGGTTGTATGGCGCCCTCTGTCATCGTCTTCGCGGATGGCGCTGGTTTCTAAGATGTTTTCACCATATATACAGTTTATAAGCGTCGACTTGCCGACACCGGAAGATCCAAGCAATGCCGCTGTCTCACCAGGTTTAATCAGCTGTCTCAGTTCGTCAATGCCTTGACCGGTTGCGGCGCTAACGGCATAAGTAGGTACACCAAAAGCGACGTGTTCAACCGCTTTCATTTTTTCATCGATGTCTTCACACAAATCCGCTTTCGTAAGAACAATGATAGGATTGGCACCGCTGTCCCATGCGGTGATGAGATATCTTTCCAAACGTCTTAAATTAAAATCCCGGTTAAGAGACATGACAAGGAAGACAATATCGATATTGGCGCAGACGATTTGCTCCCCATGGTCAGTGCCCGCTTCTTTTCGGGAAAACTTGCTGAACCGCGGCAAAATGTCATGGATTGTCGCTTGCCGTTCGTTGAGCCGCGCCGACATCACTACCCAATCCCCGACCGCCGGCCGTACTCCCGCTTCGGACTTGGCCAGCAACTTTCCTGACATTTTCCCGAGTAACTCGCCATGTTCACTGAGTATGCGGTAAATGCCTTTATGCTCAATTGATATACGGCCGGCACAAAGCTCATTGGCGTTTGATGTAAATGCCTTCTTAAACTGCTCAAAAGATTCTTCAAAACAAGGTTTCCAACCTAATTCAAATAACGTTGTCAATTTTCTATTCCTCCAGACGATGGTTTGAAATAAAAAAGGAGCCATAAAGACCCCTTTTAAACAAAAATAAGGCCTCTACATGACAGCCCTACTCCACTCGTCCAAAGGATCATGAAGTTAATTTAGACTCGAAAAGAATAGGGCTGTACTATGACAATCAGTGACTTAAAAGCATTAAATTTTTCCATAGTACATCCCTCACTTTCTAAATTTTGTATAGATATCATACACCATTCATTGAGTCTTGTAAACATTTTAAACACATAAAAAACAGTAAAAGTGGCGACACTATTTGAAAAGGGGTGGTAAAAATGCGTCATAAAAATCACAAATCCAATCTTTTAGATTTAACCGTCAATGAAGTTTCTAATCTTTGGTCATCTTTTCAAATGAACAGTATGACTCAAAGACTAACCGAATATTTTATTGCAACTACAGAAGACTCCAGAATAAAGTCAGTCATAGAAAAGATTTTGGATCAATCTAAAAAAAATGTAAATGGACTTAAGGAGATTTTTGTTCAGGAGCACCTTAAAGTACCGCTTGGTTTTACTGATGAAGATGTGAATGTTGATTGCGACAAAGTTTTTTCTGATACCTTTCATTTGTATTTTTGTTATGATATTACCCACTTGTTTATGAGTACTTACCCAATGGCTTTATCCGACTGTACCAAAAACCATATTCGTGAGCACTTTCAAAAAAACATCGACTTTGCGATGAAAATCCAAAATGAAATAGTCCACCTTTTGCAAGAGCTGGGTGTATATTTGATGCCACCCCGTGTCAACATCGACAGCGATGTGGAGTTGGCTGATAATTTACTCTATCTGAATGGTTTTTTTGGTGGTTCAAGACCATTAAATGCCCCAGAAATCGCTAATTTATCAAGGATTATACTTAGAGCACAGTTTTCCGTTATGGTTTTTGTCGCTTTCAGCAAATTAGCCAAGAATAAGGAACTGAAACAACATTTCGGCAAAGGGAGGGATGAGATCGAAAAAGTGCTGAAATCCCTTAAAGAGGTACTTGACCATGAAAATATCCCCATCTCCGCTTCTAGCGACTATCAATTTTTAGATACAGCGCAATCTCCATTTTCCGATAAATTAATGTTATTTTTTGTGAATACTTGTCTAGGCATTTTCTGTTTTGCCATGATCACTCAAGCCATGACTTCAAGTGTCAGAACGGATATCGTGAATCGATTGGACAAAATATCCAATGGGATGAAAAAGTTTTATGAATTAGGCCTCCTTTTGGCGATCAGGGAAAATTGGTTCGAACAACCTCCTCAGACCTTCAATAGAAAAGTGTAATGGCAAGAAATTGATAACGGTCTAACCAGTATTAAAAAATCCGAATCATTCAGATCACATCTTTGAATGATTTCGGATTTTTCTACGAGATAAGACATTGGTCCAACCCACTTAGTCATTTTTCATGAATAACAGACGATTTTAGATAACCTAGATTAAAGCACATATGAAAGTACCTGCACCATGGAATAACCGAGTCAATTACCTTCGTTAATTCTTTTTAGAAATGATATTTCAAAGGTGGTGCCTTGGCCTTTCTTGCTTTTTACCTGGATCGTCGCGTGCAGGGCTTCAGCCAAGTGTTTGACGATCGCAAGTCCGAGGCCGGTACCGCCCGATTCCCTAGAGCGTGCCTTATCGATGCGATAAAAGCGCTCAAAAATGCGCGGGATTTCTTCTTCGGCGATGCCAATGCCGTTGTCTGCCACGGTGAATAAGACGCGATCCTCTTTTTCACAAAGCGACACAAAAACACGACTTCCTTGCGGTGAATAGTCCAACGCATTACTCATCACATTCATCATGATCTGCTTAACGCGATAGGGATCCGCTTCGACGACCGTGTCCCCAGAGAGACTTATATTGATATGAATATCTTTCTTTTGTGCCTTTTCACTGAGAACTAACTTGGTTTCCTCCAATATTTTTCGCAAATCAACCGATTTCCAATCGAGCCTAAAGCCCACTTGTTCGATTTTCGACAACTCCAGTAAATCGTTAATGAGATTTTGTAACCGATCACTTTCAGTGGCAATAATTTGGAAAAATTTTTCTTGAAGTTCATCTTGCCCGCCGACTTCAAGCAGCGTCTCGGCAAAGCCTTTAATGGACGTGACGGGCGTTTTTAGCTCATGGGAGACATTGGCAACAAAATCTTGCCGCATTTTTTCCAGTTTTTTCAGTTCCGTGATATCGTGAAAGACAGCCACAACACCTCTTATTTTACCCGATCCATGTAAAATAGGGGCGGAATAAACATCGAAATGACGCCTCTCAATGGAAAAATTCAGGACAATTTGGCGGCGGACCGTCTGTTGGGTCTGAAACGTTTCCGCAACGATCTGTTTGATTTCTTCATAGGGCATTAAGTCATTAAAATCCTGAGCAAACAGATGGCGAATGTGAAACGTTTGGATAAATAGATCATTGGTATGGATAATTTTCCCGTTTTTATCAATAAAAACAAGAGGGCTTCCGAGATTTTCTACAAGTGTATTAAGTTGATCCTTTTGATGTTCCAGTGTGTGTTTCGATTTCTCTAATTTGTCCGCTAATTCATTAATATAAGGAACCAAAAGGCCGAAACGGTCTTCGGTCGGTTTCGTTCGAAAAGTATAATCCCCGTCAGCCAGTCTTTTAATGGCAAAAACGACTTTGCCCCACGGTTTTGTAAATCCAAGCACAAATCGATAAGCGATGACCGAAAATAGGACGAGAAGCACACTGGTCACGACAATGGCGGTTGTGACATTCTCAACCCAAGCTAAAAACCAATAAAAAAATAGGCAAGCCCCCTCCGCCAAAGCCATGGCAAGGATGACGTTGATGTGCCATTCGAATTTTTTCATGGTTTGTCCGGCTCCTCCAGTTTATAACCGAAGCCGCGAATGGTTTTTATATATTGCGGCTTACGGGTATTGGATTCAATTTTCTCCCGTAAATGACTGACATGGACATCAACAATTCGCGTATCCCCAACGAAATCATAATCCCACACTTCATCGAGCAATTTTTCGCGGGGAAGCACACGCCCCTTATGGCGGGCCAAATACATCAACAGTTCAAATTCTTTCGGGGTGAGAACCAATTTTTCTCCTTTAAAAAAAGCTTCATAGCGGTTTGGGAAAATTTCCAAATCCCCGATGGCAATTTTGTCATTGACATCTTGTTCTTTATTGTTCTGACTTATATTGGTGCGGCGGAGAATGGCTTTCACTCTCGCCACCACTTCCCTTGGACTAAATGGTTTTGTCATATAATCGTCTGCACCGAGCTCGAGTCCGAGAATTTTATCAAATTCTTCGTCTCGTGCCGTAAGCATAAGAATCGGCACCATCATGCGCCGCATGCGCAGAGCTCGGCAGACTTCCATGCCGTCCAATTCCGGTAGCATCAAGTCAAGGACAATGAGATCGGGATGCTCCGTTTCCGCTTTTTCTAAGGCCATCTTCCCATCGGTGGCGGTGATGACGTCATAACCCGATTTTTTAAGATTAAACTCCAAAAGCGTAACGATTGACGGTTCATCATCAACAACCAATATTTTGTCAGCCATCCTCATGCCCCATTTCCGTTCGTTTTCTTAAACGTACCATATTTATAAAAGCCGTGCCAAGTTTATCCGAATTGCCCCGATAGATATTGTTTCGTCCGCTCGACTTTAGGTGCTTCAAACAATGCGGCTGTCGCTCCGTATTCCTCCAATCTCCCTTGGAAGAAAAATGCCGTGTAATCAGCGATCCGTGCGGCTTGCTGCATGTTGTGCGTGACAATAATGATGGTCATCTCCTTCTTCAATTCTAGTAAAAGCTCTTCAATTTTCGCGGTTGAAATGGGATCCAGGGCAGATGTCGGTTCATCAAGTAGAAGTACTTTCGGTTTCAACGCCAAGGCGCGCGCAAGGCAAAGGCGCTGCTGCTGTCCACCGGAAAGAGACAATGCCGATTTCGTTAAACGGTCACGGGTTTCATCCCATAAATCCGCCTGTTTCAAGCTGATTTCAACAGCTTCATCGAGAACAGCTTTCTTTTTCACCCCGGCGCATTTTAATCCATGAACGACATTTTCATAAATGGATTTAGGAAACGGGTTCGGTTTTTGAAAGAGCATCCCGATTTCTTTTCGCAATGCTACGACATCCAAACGGGGATCAAGAATGTTCCATTCTTGGTATATTACCTCACCCGTTGCCCGGGCTTCCGGAATCAAATCATTCATTCTATTAAACGTTCTAAGAAAGGTCGATTTTCCGCAACCGGAAGGACCAATTAAAGCAGTGATGGCACGCTCCGGAAATTGCAGGCTGACATCTTTCACCGCATGTGTATCCCCGTAGTAAATATTTAAATCTTTAACCTGAAATACCGGATTAATTTTCTTTATCGGTGTGACTGAAGCTTTTGGTTTTTCCAACGTCAACATATCATCAGCCCTTCCTTAATTTCCTTTAATGCCGCGTTCAATCATCCGTCCGATGATGCGCGCAGAAAGATTAAAAAGCAGAATAACTAGAACAAGAACCGCCGAGGCACCTGCCGCCACTTGGGCTGCATCCGGAATAATACCAACTGTATTCACCGCCCAAATATGAACCGATAACGTTTCTGCTGTCCGCATCGGATTGAATGGGGAATCCATAGCGAACAGATGCCATTGTCTGAAATGAAGATTCGGGGTCGTCAAACCCGCGGTAAAAATTAATGCTGCCGATTCACCGAAGACTCTTCCGGCTGATAAAATCATCCCAGTTAACAGCGCCGGAAAAGCAGCCGGCAATAAAACGGTTTTTACGGTTTGCCAACGTGTCGCCCCAAGTGCCGCACTTCCATGCCTTTGATGATTAGGAATGGCGCGTAGGGCAGCCTCACTTACCTGGATCATGACCGGCATATTGAAGATAGTGAGTGTCAACGCACCAGATAATATGGAAAATCCCCATCCAAACACATTGACGAAAAGCAACATACCGAACATGCCGACGATAATGGAAGGAAGCGATGCCAACAATTCCACACATGATCGCAAGAACGACGTCCACTTATTGTCTTTTGCATACTCAGCAAAGTAAATACCTCCCAAAAGTCCAATCGGCACAGTAAAAACCATCGTGAGCACAAGCAAATAAAAGGAATTCCACAGTTGATTTTTGATCCCGCCCCCGGCTTGGAAACTGCTTGAGTTCGATGTTAAAAATGACAGACTGATGTGGGATGCACCGCGCAACAAAATGATACCGAGTAAAAAGATGAGAATGCCCGCCATGATCATGGCTGAACCTATCATGAGACCCGTCATCAGCCGATCAACGTGTTTGGCCTTTAACATGGTAAAACCTCCAAATTGTTATCCGATTATGCGTTTCTTTTTCGACCGATCCATCGAATGACTAAAATAAACACATAAGACATAGCCAGTAAAATCAACCCTAACGCCCATAAAGAATGATTGGCGGTGCTCCCTTCCACCGTTTCACCGAGGCTCGAAGTGATGGTCGTCGTTAATGTCGCAGCGGGATATACCAGCGATTTCGGAAACACGGCGGTATTGCCGATGACCATTTGAACGGCAAGTGCCTCACCGAAAGCACGGGCCATGCCCAGAAGAATGGCAGAAAGTATGGCCGGTGAAGCCGCTGGAATCACGACACGGGAAATCATCTGCCAGCGCGTGGCTCCAAGCGCATAAGAGCCTTCCCGCAGCGATTGATCTACACCGAGCAGACCATCCACAGTAATACTAATAATCGTTGGGGCAATCATGACACCGACGACGATTAGACTCGCGAGCAGTCCGAAGCCGATGCCACCGAAATGTTCACGGATAAATGGAACAAGGACAGTTAAACCGATAAATCCATAAACGACGGATGGAATGCCAACGAGCATTTCAATGACGGGTTGCATCCATTTCCGCCCGCGTTTATTCGCGATTTCCACCATGAACAGAGCTGTTCCAATGGACAGCGGTGTCGCAAACAGTGCGGCAAGTACTGTAACGGCAAAAGAGCCGGCAATAAGCGGCAGGGCTCCGTATTTTCCATCATGAAGATCCCAAACGCTGCCGAATATCATCGTAAAAAGGCTCACACCATCATGCGTAAATAATTGGACGCCTTTAGTGATCAAAAAAATTGTAAGAGATAAAGATGCCAAGATGATAAAAATAGCAACAGCATAAATGAAAATGTGAGCACCTAAATCCCTTCTATAACGTTTCATTCCCTCAAGCAGCCAATGATTGGTTTGTGATAAGTCCTTTGAATGGGGCGATTGGATGGTCATCCCAAAACTCCTTTCATATATTAAAGGCAGATCTTGTGAAATCTTGTTGATATGGTGAGCATAACGAATGTGATTTAATGGCATATGAAGGTAGTGTAAAAGTTTTGTAAACAAAATCCCTTCAAGCAATGGGTGAGAATAAAGTAAAAAAACAGGCTTTCCTGCTGATGTTTATTGCGGAAAGCCTGTGACAAAGATCCTGTCTTTATTTTTTTGTCAAATTCCCTTCTGCATCACGTTCGACCTTCATACCGGACATGGGAATGTAGCCTTGTTCAGCGACTAACGTATTCTGCACGTCATCCGATAGAATATAATCAAGGAATTGCTTGGTGAGCCCTTTCGGTTGGCCTTTGGTATACATATGTTCATAAGCCCAAATCGGGAATTTTCCGTTTTGCACATTTTCGTTGGTCGCTTCGACGCCATCAATGCTTGCTTTTACGACTGAATCATCATTAAAGTATGAGAAGGCAAGATAACCAATGGCCCCAGGTGTTTGGGCGATGATTTTTTTTACGGTTTCGGAAGCATCTTGGGTAATGCCTTTTGCCGGTTTATGACCATCTAGGCCGTATTTCACGAAAGTTGCGAGAGTACCCGACCCGTCAGGACGATTGACCAATGTAATTTTCTGATCATGACCGCCGAGTTGTTTCCAGTTCGTCACTTGGCCGGTGAATACTTTAATAAGGTCTGCTTTAGATAGATTTGTGACCCCGGCGTCTTTGTTAATGGCAGCCGTCATACCGACAACGGCGACTTTATGGTCAACGAGCTCTTCAGCGGGGATGCCATCTTTTTCTTCCGCAAAGACATCAGAGTTACCTATATCAAAATTTCCTTTGGCGACTTCAGAAAGCCCAGTGCCGCTTCCTCCACCCTGGACTTCAATGTTTGTTCCGGCATTTTGGTTCATAAAGACTTCAGCGGCTGCGGAAACTAGCGGCTGCAATGCGGTGGAGCCACCGGCCACAATGGAGCTCGCTTGCTGATCTGCTGCGCCAGTTGTATGGCTTTGACTTTGACTCCCACAAGCGGCTAAACCTATCAAACAGAAAATAGAAACCAATATTCCACTAATGACTTTTAATCCCTTCATTTTTTGACCCCATTTCGTGATTTTTTATTACAATTTCATCATAAAAGGTTTTCATTAAGGGCATTTGAATATCAATTTAATACTTTGTAAAACGATTATTTATGAAACCCCTTTCAAATGTTATAATATTATTGAAATCCCAAATACAAAAAAAGAAGGATGTGAGTGGAGTGGATTGGGGAATCGTTACGTCTCTAGTCATTTACATGGTGGCGATGCTTGCCATCGGCTATTGGTCATATAGCCGGACGAAAAACCTATCCGATTATATGCTTGGCGGAAGATCCTTGGGTCCTGCCGTCACCGCATTATCTGCAGGTGCTTCCGACATGAGTGGTTGGATGCTCATGGGTCTTCCTGGGGCTTTGTACGCATCCGGCATATCGAGCGCATGGATTGCCATCGGACTGACACTCGGGGCTTATGTAAACTATTTAATCCTTGCCCCCCGTCTACGCGTATACACAGAGGTGGCGAACGATTCGATCACCATCCCGGATTTTCTCGAAAACCGGTTTTTCGATCAATCGAATATCCTCCGATTGATTTCTGGACTTGTCATTCTTGTCTTTTTTACCCTTTATGTCTCATCGGGGATGGTATCTGGCGGAACTCTATTCGAAAGTGCATTCGGATTAGATTATCACGTCGGAATGATTCTGACAACCGTCGTCGTTGTCGCCTATACCTTATTCGGCGGATTCCTTGCTGTTAGTATGACCGACTTCGTTCAAGGTTGTATCATGTTTTTGGCATTGATTTTAGTGCCCATCGTCACCTTAACTGATGTCGGTGGCACGCATAACATGTTAGAAGATATCCGCCACATTGACCCTTCCTTACTGGATTTATTCCACGGGACATCGGTCATCGGCATTATTTCGCTGTTTGCCTGGGGGCTGGGGTATTTCGGGCAACCGCACATCATTGTCCGTTTTATGGCGATAAAAACACCCGCACAGTTAAAATCGGCGAGACGCATCAACATTGGTTGGATGATTTTTTCACTCGTTGGCGCGATGTTAAGCGGGTTGATCGGTATCTCTTATTTTTCACATCATGGTGGCCCGCTGAAAAATCCGGAAACGGTATTCATTCAATTAGCGGATATTCTCTTTAACCCGTTAATCACTGGATTTTTATTGGCTGCGGTATTGGCTGCGATCATGAGTACGATTTCTTCACAGCTGCTCGTTTCATCCAGCGCAGTGACCGAGGACTTTTATAAAACGTTTTTCCGTCGGAGCGCGACAGATAAGGAACTCGTCTTCATGGGACGAGCCAGTGTCCTGGTTATCGCCCTCATCGCCATGTGGTTATCCTATACACCGAATGACACCATTTTAAATTTGGTTGGCCACGCTTGGGCCGGCTTCGGGTCATCATTCGGTCCGGTGCTCGTATTAAGTTTGTATTGGAGGCGGATGACGCGCTGGGGTGCGCTCTCCGGGATGATTGTCGGTGGTTTGACGGTCATTTTCTGGTTAAATATTCATAATTTGGCTAAACTTTTCCCAGCCATCTCAAGTTGGGTTTGGGCAGAGAAAAATATTTATGAAATGATTCCCGGCTTTATCCTGTCCTTAATTGCAGTTTTAGTCGTCAGCCTGATTACACGTAAACCCGATCAACCGACCGTCGAGCAATTTGATAAGATGAAACAACGGCTTGCGGAAAATGCCTAGTTTTTGAATATTCCAGACCTTTTGCCAATTGATAGCGGTGACTCCATTCGCCTATCATTGGCTATAAAAAGCGAAGGGTCAGACTCTGCGAAAGGGTCTGACCCTTTTAATCATTGAATGCGATAAATGGATCGCGATAAATAAATGGATCAACCTCTATTTCCGACCAATCGACGGAATATTCCTCTTCATGATCGCTTTCAACTTCCCAAAATTCCATTTTCATTGGAAAAACGGGTGTTTTTTCCAAGGCACGCCCTCCCCTTAAAATAGCGAATGTTAAACGGCAAATGGTCGGATTCCTTTTATAAAGAGCCTGTCAGAGTCCGCGGCCTT
>Ga0310829_1000529_pt1 | contig 31181 bp, 30 predicted proteins | sample WT_ome_4_FD_202244 | JGI IMG/M metagenome (GOLD analysis project Ga0310829, IMG submission 202244) | Sorghum-adapted microbial communities enriched on wild type (WT) sorghum from Joint BioEnergy Institute, Emeryville, California, United... ...
TACGGCGATCATTTCCGATAGAACGATTCCGGCCAAGCAACCCAGCAAACAAAGCAGTGAAGAGAGCCAAAAGCAGCTTCTTCATTTCTCTTTTCCTCCTTGTTCCGTAGACAAATGCCATGTTCCTGACTGTCGGGCCACATTCCAAGACATGAAAAACAGCCCCAAGGCAATCACAGGATGAAGCATACCGACGATTTTCAAATTAGCGGTGAAATATTGGATAAAAATTAGTCCTATTAATCCTGCGCTCTGCCAGCACAACTTCTTTGGAAGCCGCCCCGCAAACGCAACGATCAGCATCAGAATGGGCACCATTTCAAAGAAATGCACAAAAACAATATGATTCTTCCAATATATAGGATTGTTGAAGATGGCCATCCCCGCCCAAAACGTCTGAACCACCACACTGACAACCAACCCCCACGCAAGGATGGCAAACATCCATCGTGAAAGGTACATCATTTTATTGCGATGTCTTTCCTTGCTCATGGTCTTCCCTCCGCTTCGCTATTCTTTCCATTTACGTCGAAACATCGTAAGCGCGATGACTGCACAAACTACCGGCAACAAGAGAATGAGAGAGCCGAATGATACACCAAACCATTGGTAGCTAACATCGATGACCACAATCGATACGATCAATCCCCCAACCAATCCCCCAAGCAAAACCAACAGGTTCAAAAGGATTTGTTTCATGTTCATCCTCCTTTCTTCATCAAAAGGATTTTTCATGTTCATCGTCCTAAGCAGCCCGAAACATTGGTCTGTCCAATGACCTAATTTGGTCCCTGTCGTTACATCTTCATGCTACGGTCACATTTTACCTAGACAATGTTGCAAACTAATGACGAACTTTTGCAGGTTTAGTGACATTTTCCTAAATCTGTCCATATGGGGCTATAATGAAAAGAGAACAGAACAAACAAGGGGGAACAAGATATGCCTCACACGTTATTATTAGTGGATGATGAAGAAAGAGTCCTTGAATTTATGGAGCCCTTTTTGCGACAGGAAGGATTTGAAATTGTCACAGCCAAAACGGGAAAGGAAGCGCTGCAAAAAGCAAAAGAAACCAATCCATCCCTTGTGGTGCTTGATTGGATGCTTCCTGAAATGAGCGGGATTGATGTGTGCCGCGAACTTCGTAAGACGAGCCATGTTGGAATCATCATGGTCACAGCAAAGACAGAGGAAACTGACAAAATCATTGGCCTAGAGGTGGGAGCTGATGATTACATCACCAAACCTTTTTCCCTGAGGGAACTGGCAGCCCGCATTCGCTCCGTATTGCGGCGAATCGAAGGGCAAGACAATCAGGAGGAACTGATGAAGCGCGGCGACTTGACCATTTCCGAAGCGCAATGCCGCGTATGGAAACGAGGAAGCGAAATCTCCTTAACGCCGACCGAATTTAAGCTGCTGCTCACTCTAGCGGCAAAGCCAGGTGTCGTATATAGCCGGCTGCAGCTGTTGCAAAGCATTTTTGAAGATGACCTTTTCAACGATGAACGAACTGTCGATGCTCATATCAGCCGGCTTCGTAAAAAGATTGAAGATGATCCGTCCCGTCCAGTCTATATCCAAACTGTCTATGGATTCGGCTATCGGTTCGGTGAGCAGATATGAGCATCAGGCGTAAGCTGTTTTTTACAATGGCCGTCTTTATTATCGGCATGGGAATCATGTTTTCCCTCATCACCAAGGTGGTCGTCATCAATATACTGGACGTGATGCTAAAGGTTGATCGAAGTCACGAAACGAACGAACTGGCAACTGCTTTTGCTCATTATTACGAAACGCACCATCGCTCTTGGAACGGCATCCAACACATCCGCCTCAACACGGATATCATGAAAAAACATGAGCAAGCTGGGGTGGTTCTTCTATCTCCCGAGGGCAAGCAGCTATATACAACGGGGGAAGTTCCAGTGTCATGGATGATTGGTCTAGGTATCTCTACCAAGGTGCAAGCAGATGGAAAAACTGTAGCGTTTTTGCACTACTACGACCATGAAGTCGGCAATATGGCCAAAGTGCGGAAGGGAATCACAAGTTCAGTCGCCACTTTATCCTTGCTCAGCGCTGCCGCGTTAGTGCTTATTTCCCTCTTCGTCGCCCATTGGCTGTCGAAACGGTTCACAGCACCGCTCGAGCTTCTCCTGCCTGCGATTGACCGTCTCGGAAAAGGGGAATTCGGCATTCAGGCACCGGTGATCACGAAAGATGAATACGGCAAAGTCGCCCAAACGTTCAACGAGATGTCCAAACAGTTGCAGCAAGCGGAGGAAGTTCGCCGACGCTTGATGGCCGATGTCGCCCATGAACTGCGAACCCCCCTAACGATCTTGCGCGGAAAGCTTGATTGGTTTCAGCAACAACGCCGCCCCATCGAGCCGGAGAAATTGCTGCCGCTACAAGATGAGCTCATTCGGTTGACTCGTCTCGTAGAAGATTTGCATCAACTGTCACTCGCCGAAGCTGGCAAATTGCCGCTTGAACGGAAACCAACAGATATGGAAAGTCTTTTGCAACAACTCATCGAGCGGGTAGCTCCCAGCGCGGAAGAAAAAAACATCCGCATCCATCTAACTTGTTCGACAAACTACACAACGATCTCCGTCGATCCGCATCGCATTACCCAAGTATTCCTGAACTTGTTGGTCAATGCGATCCGCTATACTCCTGAAGGCGGCACGGTGAACGTGGTGATTGACGAAGAACCTTCCATGCTGCAAATTGCCGTTACAGATACGGGCATCGGCATTGCACCGGAGCATTTGCCTTTTCTGTTCCATCGATTTTATCGCACGGATGAAGCCAGAACACGGAACCGCGGAGGAACGGGACTGGGGCTGGCTATCGCTAACGAATTCGTATCAGCTCATGGCGGAACCATCGACGTCCATAGCACTCCTGGCCAAGGGACTACCTTTCTAGTCAAGCTTCCTCGCTGACGATAAAGAGGACGTTTATGGTAGAATGGAAAACAGGAATCCATAACCAAAAGGAGGAATCGCTATGCCCCGCGCACAACAATGGGTGCAATATTTCCTTTCCCACCGTCATGTCACGATGGAACTGATCAACAAAATCGATGAGGCACATTACGACTTCAAACCGACACCGACGTCGATGACAGCGAAGCAGCTGGCGACTCATATGGTGTTCAGCTTTTACAACTTTGCCAACGTCGCCAAACACGGGGATCCAGCGCTGTTCCAGCCAAAAATGGAGGATCCAGAGACGAATTTGGCCAAGCTGGCGGAAACGTATACAGAAAAAACGAAACAGTTGCTAGAATCAATGAGTGATGAGGAATTCAATCGCACAATCGATTTAACTGCCATCTTCGGAGTTCAAATGTCAGCAAAGCAGCTTTTGCAGATGGCGATGGACCATGAAATCCATCATAAAGGGCAGCTGTTCGTCTACGTGCGCGAGATGGGACATACGGACTTGCCGCTGTTTGTAAAGCGCGGCTAACCTTCTTCACCTCCTCTTACGAAAAAAACCGGCTAGCAGAGTCTAGCCGGTTTTTCGTTTGCTTGACAAACGGGTTAGTCGATCGAGCAGTTTCCGTCCGTGCATGCCCCGCCTTCGTCAGCGAGCGGCTGCAAAGATGAAGCTTGTTGTTCCTCTTCCCATACTTTCTCTAGCGCTTGACGAAACACTTCGATCGGTTGAGCGCCGGAAATCGCATATTTACGGTTAAGGACGAAAAATGGAACACCGCGGACACCGAGCTGGGCCGCTTCTGCCTCGTCTTCCCGCACTTGCTCCGTGTAGCGGTCGCCATCAAGCACCGCTTCCGTCTCGCTTCGATCAAGCCCAGCCGCTTCGGCGATATCAAGGAGCACATCTCGGTCGCTAATGTGCTTCGATTCGGTGAAATACGCAAAAAACAGCTGTTCGACAACGTCCTGGAGCTTCCCTTTTTCCTTGGCGTATTGCGCCAGACGGTGGGCGTCAAACGTATTCGTCGGCTTCATCGTCTCGAAGCGAAACGTCAAACCAACTGCTTCCGCTTGTCTGCCAATATCGGCGTTCGCCCGCTTCGCTTCCTCCACCGTAATCCCGTATTTTTGCGCAATGATTTCATGGATGGTTAACGGCGTCTCTTTTGGCGCATTCGGGTCAAGCTCAAAGCTGCGGAATACGACCGTAACGTCTTTTCGATGTGGAAACTGTTCAAGCGCCTGTTCCAAACGGCGCTTGCCGATATAGCAAAACGGACAGACAAAGTCAGACCAAATTTCGATGTTCATATCCATCCTCCTCGTTCCGGCCTATGTTCACACAAGGAGCCGTGTTCCATTCCATTGTAGCCGATTGGCTTCCAAATCGCGAATGAGAGGAATTCGTATAAGAAACAAGACATATCATGTACTACCATGACAATTGGACGAGGAGGGCTCGGCAATGTCTCGCCTTCACGAACTGGGGGTTTTCCTATTGCGGATTGTCACCGGCTTTATTTTTTTCGTTCACGGGTGGATGAAATGGCATCAAGGGCTTGAGGAAACAGCAGCATCATTTCTCGCGATGGGCCTTCCCGCCGCCCTTGCCTACATCGTGACCATTGTGGAGCTCGCCGGCGGCTGGGCGATGATGCTTGGACTTGGTACGCGCCTGATGGCAGCAGCGTTTGCCGTCATCATGATCGGGGCGATCATCACCGTCAAAGCAGACGCCGGCTTGCTTGGCAACGGACAGGAGACGGGCTATGAATTCAATCTCGCCTTGCTCGCCATGTCTATCCATTTATGGCTAAGCGGCAGCCGGCTTTGGTCACTCGATTCACTCGTGCGCCGTTTGCGCGAATGATCACCGGCCCCTAGCAGGCTATGTAGCAACAGCCCGTGTGCCCGTTGCAAAGGAAGGTTCAGGCACCATGTATGTCTCCTCTAGAACTATTGTTCTGTCACGACTTCTCTCCATCCCAAGGGCAACAAAAACAATTTTCGGCAACATCCCTTTCTTTATGGCGGACAACACCTCATCCGCTCACCCGAATCCCTTCAGTTGGCATGGGGAGCTAACCAGGGCGGAAGCGACCACCGGAACAGTTTCCGCAACCTGTTCTTCCGTGATCGGGTAGTCGGCAAAATCAGCCGGCCGCCCGATGTCATTGGACAATCGGTGAATGCGATTGATGGCTTTGACAAGCAACACATTTATACCTGGACCGTAATCACGAATGCAACGATTTCATCCAATACCTTCACCTTTGGCAAATACAAATGCACACAGTGTTTTCATTTACACCCGCACTTTTCCGTATTCTTTCCGCAGTTCGTTCGCAATGATGTTGCGTTGAATTTCCGAGGTGCCTTCATAAATTTTTGTAATGCGGGCATCACGGAAGTAGCGTTCGATTGGATAGTCTTTCATATAGCCGAGGCCACCGTGAATTTGCACGGCCATATCGGCGATTTTGTTGTACACTTCTGAACCGAACAGTTTTGCGATGGCTGCTTCTTTGACGACACGCATCTTTTGGTCAACCATCCAGGCAACGCGATAGACCGTCGAGCGCAGCACTTCAATTAACATGCTCATTTCCGCCAGCATATGTTGAATCGCCTGTTGCTCGATGATCGGCTTGCCGAACTGTTCACGCTGCTCGGCGTATTCCATGCAATATTCGAGCAGGCGGATGCATGAACCGAGGTTGCGGGCGGCAAGACCGGCGCGACCGTTCGCTAAAATTTTCAAAGCGTTGATATAGCCCTCTCCTTCTTTTCCAAGCACGTTTTCGACCGGCACTTCCAAGTTGTCAAAAAACAACTCAGCCGAATGTGACCCACGCAGCCCCATTTTGCGTTCAACATTGCCGATCGTAAACCCTGGAAAATCCTTTTCCACGATAAACGAAGTGATGCCTTTCGGACCTTTCGACGGATCAGTGACGGCCATCACCGTGAACACGTGGGCGTCAACGGCGTTTGTAATATAATGTTTCGAGCCATTAATAATGTAGCGGTCGCCTTTGCGGACGGCGGTCGTTTTCAAGGCAGCAGCGTTTGAGCCGGCGCTCGGTTCAGTGAGAGCAAAAGCACCAATCCATTCCCCTGTCGCCATTTTCGGCAAGTAGCGCTGCTTTTGTTCCTCCGTGCCAAGCTCGACGATACCGACGGTGCCGATGCCAGTATGGGCGCCAATTAACGTCGTATAGCCATTATGCGTTTTGCCGAGCTCTTCGTAAATGGCGCATTTGCCGACCATCGACAAGCCGAGGCCGCCGTACTCTTCCGGAATACTTAAACCGAACAAGCCCATTTCTTTCGATTTTTCGATAATATCTTCTGGAATGTGGTCGTTTTCCTCAATATCCATCGCCACCGGTTCAACAACTTCTCTGACAAACTTGCGCACGTTTTCTTTCAAAAATTCAATCTCGGCTGGTAACGTAAACTCCATCGTCTTCTCCTCCCAATGATTTGATTTTGTACTTTTGTGCCTTGCGCACGAGCGTGGACGCATCAACACCTAAAAGCTTTGCTGCTTGTCGATACGTTCTTGCTTTGTTGAGCGCCTTGATCATGAGCTGTCGCTCGACTTCGGCCACCGCCTGTTTGAGCGGGATGATTTCCCCTATCGCCACCGGGCTTATGGTCGGCGACGGCTCAAGGTGGAGCCATTTCGCTACTTGATCCTCATCAACGATAGATGAGGTGGCAGTCACAAACATGCGCTCCACAGCATTGACAAGTTCGCGGACGTTGCCGGGCCAGTGGTAATCCATCATCGCCTCGAGCGCACCGTCTGTGAATACAAGTGGTTTCTGATATTTTTCAGCAAACCGTTTTCGATAATGGTCGACCAAGAGCGGGATGTCTTCCTTCCGGTCGCGCAACGGTGGAATGACAATCGGCATGACGTTCAACCGGTAAAACAAGTCGGCGCGAAACCGCCCAGCGGTGACAAGTTCCTCAAGCGGCTTGTTCGTGGCAGCGATGACGCGCACATCAATTTGTTTCGGCGCCTCTGCCCCGAGACGAACGATTTCCATCGACTGCAACACACGAAGGAGCTTTACTTGTAAGTGAAGCGGGATTTCGCTAATTTCATCAAGAAAGATTGTCCCGCCGTCCGCCTGTTCAAAGTAGCCCTTTTTCCCTTTTTTCGCTGCACCGGTAAACGCCCCCGCTTCATAGCCGAACAGTTCGGACTCCATCAACGTTTCTGGGATCGCCCCGCAGTTCACTTTCACAAACGGACGGTTGCTGCGAGCACTTTGCCTCCAGATGAAGTTCGCCAGCTCTTCCTTTCCGGTACCCGACTCCCCGGTCAGAAGCACCGTTACATCGACCGCTGCTGCCTGCTTGGCAATGTTGACCATATGCGCCATCGCTGGGGCGCGGTAAATGAGGCCATCCTCCTTCTGGCTTAGCGTATGGAGCAACCGCTTCGTCTCCTCAAGTTCAACACGCAGCTGTTCCATTTCAGTCATATCTTTAACATAGAGGACGAGCCGCTCCGCCTGGCCTTCCTTCTCGATGATCGGCACCGCGGAAACGATCAACGTGTTACCGGTTTCCGCCCCTTGATGAAGCATCGAACACGATTGGCAGCTGTCAAACGCCTGGCGCACGACCCGCTCAAGTGGGGCAGGAACACGTTGATGTTCCATACTCGGGAATAAAGCAGCCCATTTTTCGTTTTGCCGGACGATCCCCCCGTGGCGATCGATAATGGCGATGCCATCGCTAGCTGCATCCATCACCGTTTGCAACTCATTGACGATTTGTTTAACCGTCTCAAGTTCATGGGAGATAAACTCGATCTCGGAAATATCTTGGAACACGCCGACCGCTCCAACCACCTGACCTTCATCAATAATAGGGGAACGGTTCGTAATATAGATGCGCTTGCCGACGCGATATTTTTCCGTATGTCCCTCCCCCGTGCGCACGACGTCAAGTAAGCCGGACGGGATGACGACATCGGTTAAAAACCGGCCAATGGCCTCTTCCTTCGTCGTTCGTGCCATTTTTTCGGCTGGCGGGTTGATCGATGTAATCCGCCCTTCGGCATCGATCGATATAATACCGTTATGGGCAGCGTTGAAAATAGCATCCATATGTTTTAAGCGGAGCTGCACCGCTTTTGCATACGCCTCCAAATATTGTCCTTTCGTCAACACGCCAACAAGGCGGCCGTTTTCATCAACAACCGGACGGAGCGAACCATCGCCAAACTTGATGTTTTCGATACAGTCATGGATGGAAAGAGGCGGCAACGACGGATGCATCACTTCACGTACGGTCGTTTTCCCTTGCATGAGGCCAAACAACACGTCGTTGGCCGTCAACACTCCGGAGATTTCCCCTTCGCGGCGAAATACGACCGTTCCCTCAATCCTACGCTCAGCCAACATGCGAGCTGTTTGTTCAAGGAAATCGTTTTCAAAAATAACCGTTGTCGTTCTCGTCATTATGTCTTTCACTCTCATCGCCATCCCCGCCCTTCTTATTTTCTATTTAAGCAATTTCTATGCCAAAACAATTTGTTATGAATATTCAAAAAAGACAAACCTCTACCATTCATCTTACTCGCTGTTTTGTTGCAAAACAACAACAACTCGTTGCAAAAATACAACAAACAGGCAAAGCATGTTGCGATTCCTCCATCCCCCTTCGTTCATCTGTTGCATTTTCGCAACAGAGCGTAGTAGACGGTTTACCATGTATAAGTGCCGTTCCGGCCGATCGCTGCTCGAGGGGAAGCCAAAAAGCCTTTTGTACTTCGTACAGCATCGGAAAAGATGGTAAAATATGCTCTTCCTCCAATGGTTCCCTGCTTTCTCCGTCGATTTCGCTCTATGCCTATGTAAATTCCCCCTTCTTCAAACGACGTAAGCCACTGTTTTTATGAAAATTCACGGTTTATTCACAAAAATCTATTGTCTTTTTTAAGGAATCCGTTATAATGAAGTTTGGGAATAATATTGATATTGATTCTCATTTTCCTAGTCCAAAAGGAGGTGTCCGTATGGTTCGCCTGTACGCCGAGGAGTTGACCGTCCGCTACGATGACCGGACAATTTTTGAACACTTATCTGTTCGCATTCCCGACCGGCAAATCACCGCCATTATCGGACCGAACGGATGTGGCAAATCGACACTGCTCAAGACGCTAACGCGTATCATTTCTCCGCAGTCTGGCACAATCATTTTGGATGGCAAACATATTTCACAACAACATACGAAAGAACTGGCGAAAAAAATGGCCATTTTGCCACAGACACCGGAAGCGATAAGCGGGTTAACGGTCGCTGAGCTCGTATCGTACGGCCGCTTTCCTTATCAAAGAGGATTTGGCCGCCTAACAAAAAAAGATTATGAAGCGATCGATTGGGCGCTTCATGTGACGAAAACAGCCGATTTGAGACATCGGCCGGTTGACGCTCTCTCCGGCGGACAGCGACAGCGCGTCTGGATCGCTATGGCGCTCGCTCAAGAGACGGACATTATCTTTTTGGATGAACCGACGACGTATTTGGATATTGCCCATCAGCTCGAAGTGCTCGAGTTGCTTGAACGACTGAACAAAGAAGAGGGGCGGACGATCGTCATGGTGCTCCATGACATTAACCAAGCGGCGCGGTTTGCTGATTATGTGATCGCCATGAAGTCGGGCACGATCGTCAAAGCCGGTCCGAGCGAAGACGTCATTTGCCGTGATGTGCTTCGCGATGTGTTTGGCATTGATGCTGACATCGGCCTCGACCCTCGGACGAACAAGCCGGTTTGTTTTACGTATCATTTGCTGAAAGGAGTTTATTCATCATGAGGAAAGCATGGCTGTCATTGTTGCTTCTTTTTACGCTCCTGTTAAGCGCCTGCGGCAATGCGGCGGACGACAACAAGAAAAATAACGCTTCACCGGAGGAGAAAAAGCCGGAAACGATTACGTATCAGTCGGAAAACGGGGAAGTAGAAGTACCGGCTGATCCGAAACGGGTCGTCGTCTTATCAACGTTTGCCGGGCATGTACTTGCCTTAGACGTTCCGATCGTCGGTGTCGATTCATGGTCGAAAATGAATCCGCTCTTTGAAGAAAAATTGAAAGACGCGGAAGTCGTGACAGACGAAGACATTGAAAAAATTATGGCGTTAAAACCGGACTTAATTATCGGATTATCCAATACGAAAAACGTCGACAAATTAAGCAAAATCGCTCCGACCGTCACCTTTACATACGGAAAGGTCGATTATTTAACACAGTTTTTAGAAATTGGTAAACTGTTAAATAAAGAAAAAGAAGCGAAAGCGTGGATTGACGACTTCAAACAACGGGCACAACAAGCTGGGGAAGAAATCCGGGCAAAAATTGGTGAAAACGCAACCGTCACCGTAGCCGAAAACTTTGATAAGCAGCTGTATGTGTTCGGCAATAACTGGGCGCGCGGCACGGAAATTTTGTATCAAGAAATGAAGCTAAAAATGCCAAAAGCCGTGGAAGAACAAGCGCTCAAACCGGGCTATTACGCTGTTTCCCTTGAAGCATTGCCGCAGTTTGTCGGCGATTATCTCATCTTAAGTAAAAACGGCGACAACGACACATCGTTTATGGAAACGAATACGTTTAAAAACATCCCTGCTGTGAAAAACGGTCATATGTTTGTCGCTGATGCTAAAGCGTTTTATTTCAACGACCCAATTACGTTAGACTACCAGCTCGATTTCTTTAAAAAGCATTTTTTAGGCCAATAATAATGATGAGACGGGGCGTTCACAAATAGTGAATGTCCCGTCCTTTCTTGTGAAAAAGGGGGAAACCGCCGATGGAAGCAAACCGCCGGCTATGGCCGTTTCGTTATACGTTTCTCTTCTCTCTTGTCCTGCTGATGGCCATCTGGTTCGGATCCATGGCCATCGGCGTCGCTGATACAACATGGAGTGACGTATGGCGCGCACTCTTTTCCGATGAACAAGGCAAACAACTTGACTTGATTCGCGAGCTCCGTCTGCCGCGTGAAACGGCGGCTGCGATCGTTGGTGCGGGACTCGCGGTGGCCGGAGCGATCATGCAAGGAATGACGCGCAATCCGCTTGCCGATCCAGGGCTGCTTGGTCTCACTGCTGGAGCGAACACGGCATTGGCGATGACGATGGCCTTTTTTCCTTCTGCTCATTATCTCATCATCACGGTCGCCTGTTTGCTTGGGGCGGCCGCCGGAGCGGGGATGGTCTTTGGCATCGGCGCTGCCCGCAAAGGCGGTTTCTCACCGTTGCGCATCGTCTTAGCTGGCTCAGCTGTCTCAGCACTTTTATTCGCGGCAGCTGAAGGAATCAGCCTTTATTTTCATATCTCGAAAGATGTCTCCATGTGGACGTCAGGCGGGGTGGCCGGAACTTCATGGAAACAATTGTCGATCATCATTCCGCTCATTGTGATCGGGCTCACCATTGCCGTGTTGTATTCGCGGCAACTGACGATCCTTAGTTTAAGTGAAGACGTCGCCGTTGGCGTCGGACAAAAAACAACCGCCGTCAAAGTGTGGCTGTTTGTGGCCGTATTTTTCTTAACAGGAGCGTCCGTTGCCATTGCCGGCAACATCACCTTTATCGGTTTGATGATTCCTCATCTCGTACGGAGGATCGCCGGCGCAGATTATCGGTTTGTCATCCCGTTGTCGGCCACAGTCGGCGCGATAGCCATGGTGCTCGCCGATACGGCGGCCCGCACGATTCACGCCCCGTTTGAAACACCTGTGGCAGCCATCGTTGCTGTGATCGGTTTGCCGTTTTTCCTGTTTGTCGTGCGGAAAAAAGGGAGGGGCTTTGAATGAGAATGCGCATCACGATCGTATTGGTGCTGCTTTTCCTGCTCATTACTGCAACAGTTGCCATCGCGTTAGGTACTGGAGAAGCGCCACTCTCATATGGCCGCATTATTCCAACGTTATTTGGCTACGGTTCGATGCAAGAAGAGTTTATTTTATTTTCTCTCCGTCTGCCGCGCATCGTGATTACGTTGCTCGCCGGGATGGCGCTCGCCTTATCAGGAGCGATGTTGCAAGGCATCACACGAAATGAGCTGGCCGATCCAGGTATATTAGGCATCAACGCCGGAGCTGGCGCCGGCGTCGCTTTATTCTTTTTATTTTTCCCGATTGAAGCAGGAACATTTCTTTACGCCTTGCCGCTCGTCGCCTTAGTCGGAGCGCTGTTGACGGCAGCGGCCATTTACGCCGTTTCCTACAATAAAACAACCGGGCTGCAACCGGTATCGTTCGTGCTCACTGGGGTCGGGTTTTCCATGGCGCTCTCCGGGCTCATGATCGTTCTCATTTCCGCCGCTGATCGGACAAAAGTTGATTTTATTGCTAGATGGCTTTCCGGAAACATTTGGGGCGATGATTGGCCGTTCATTTTCGCCATGCTGCCGTGGCTTGTCATCGGTGCATTCATCGGCCTTTACCGGTCGAAACGGTTAAACCTTTTGCATTTAGGTGATCCGGTGGCCATTGGTGTCGGCGTCCATGTTCGCCGCGAGCGGCTCGTACTGATGGCAACAGCAGTCGCTGTCGCCGCAGCTGCCGTCGCTGTAACTGGAGGCATCTCCTTTATCGGATTGATGGCGCCGCATATCGCCAAAATGATCGTCGGGCCTCGTCATGAGCGATCCATTCCGACCTCGATGCTCATCGGTGGCTGGCTGTTGCTCACGGCTGACACGATTGGGCGCAATGCCCTTGCCGAACCGCTCCCAGCAGGAGTCGTTGTGTCATTAATCGGTGCACCGTACTTCATTTATTTATTATTGAAACGTTAATCCTTTTGACGGACATGGTGAACCAAAGATTGCGGCGAAGCTCGTTTAATTGCCTTCATCTTTGTCTCGACTCCTGTTTCCTTTGAAGCAGGAGCTTCCTTTTCTATATTGTTGAACGCTCACGCTTAGAGATCCAGGATACGAACTAAACCACCCTCGTGCATTCTACTGCTCAGACCGCTCATGAACAAAGCAAACGAAACCTTCATGGAAGAACAAAAGGGCTACCTCCAAGGCTAAAAAGCAACCTTGAGGGTAGCCCTTTCTGGAAAGAAACCCCTTAAGATATCGGAACTAAGAAGCCCGACGCCGTTTCCAAAAGCGGACAGCTGCAACCAAAATAATTATAGCAATAATGACATACACCACTTCGGCGTACATCCCAATCACTTCAGATACTTTTTCCCACGATTGGCCGAGCGCCGCCCCGATCGAGATTAAAAGCGTATTCCAAATGAGTGTTCCCAACACCGACAGCCAGACAAACAGCCCTATATTCATTTTCGACATGCCAGCGGGAATCGAAATCAAACTGCGCACCAATGGAATCATACGACCAAGGAATACCGCCCACACTCCGTAGCGCTGAAATGTCCGGTTCGCCTTGGCGATATCTTCTGGCTTCACTCTCAGCCATCCGCCCCAGCGGTCGACGATCCGCTCGAGCCGCTCGACCGACAACAACCGACCGATACCATACAGCACGATCGCCCCGACGACCGACCCGGCAGTGGCTGCTGCGATGACGCCAGGGATGGTCAATGTTGTGTATGTCGTCATAAATCCGCCAAACGGCAAAATGACTTCCGATGGAATGGGCGGAAATATATTTTCAAGTGCGATCATGAAAAAGATGCCGATATAGCCGAACTGTTCCATAAACTCAGTAATCCACGCCTGCACGTTTCCTTCCTCCAGTCACTCGTCCTTCGTTTCTGTATGATTTGTATGCCTCATGAGCACAGTCCTTTCCTTATCTTAACAGAAAATGGGCAATTACCGCAAAGCAAAAAACACGGCTAATACCGATTTCTTTCCGAACAGGAAATGAAGGCAACTGTCCCTTGTCTAACCATCTACACAGCCGGAGCAACGGGATGTTTGCAACAAGAAAAGGTGTCCCATCGAAAAATAGGACACCTTTTTGAATTCACAGTATATACGTATCAACCGTTACTCTATTTTCTGATCCTCATTGCTTCTGGCTGGCGGCCGGTTGAGACAATACCTTCTCGATTCGCTCAAGCGCCCAATCAAGCTCTTCTTTTGTAATGATAAGCGGCGGCGCGAAACGAATGACTGTTTCATGCGTCTCCTTGCAAAGCAGCCCTTGTTCTTTCAACATTTCGCAATACGGACGCGCCGGGCCGTGCAGTTCGACGCCGATAAACAAGCCGCGACCTCGAATTTCCTTAATGTCTTTATTTTGGATTTGTTGCAATTTCGCTAAGAAATACTCGCCCAACTCAAGCGAACGAGCCGGTAAGTTTTCTTCTTCAATGACGTCAAGCGCTGCGATCGATACCGCACAAGCGAGTGGATTACCGCCAAACGTCGAGCCGTGCGAGCCCGGTTCAAACACCGACAAAATATCGCGATTGGCAACAACGCATGAAATCGGGAACACACCGCCACCTAATGCTTTTCCTAAAATATACATATCAGGCACAACCGCTTCCCAATCGCAGGCAAACAGCTTCCCAGTTCGGCCGAGCCCGGTTTGAATTTCATCAGCGATGAATAAGACATTGTTCGCCTTGCACACGTCATATGCGGCCTTTAAAAACCCTTGCGGCGGGATGCGGATGCCCGCTTCACCTTGGATCGGCTCGACGAGAAATGCCGCTGTATTTGGTGTAATCGCTGCCTTTAGTGCTTCGATATCGCCGTAAGGAATGATTTTAATCCCTGGCAGTAACGGGCCAAACCCGCGTTTGTAAGCCGCTTCGGACGACAACGATACCGCAGCGAGCGTCCGTCCGTGGAAGTTGCCTTCGCAAACGATGATTTCCGCCTGATTGTCTGCAACACCTTTCACATCGTATGCCCATCGGCGCGCTGCCTTCAGTGCCGTTTCCACCGCTTCTGCACCAGTGTTCATCGGCAACACCATCTCTTTACCCGTCAGACGGCACACTTTTTCGTACCACGGGCCGAGCTGGTCGTTATGAAAAGCGCGCGACGTCAAGGTCACCCGATCAGCTTGCTTTTTCAATGCCTCAATGATCTTCGGATGACGATGACCTTGGTTCACTGCTGAATACGCGCTTAACATATCCATATAACGATTGCCTTCCGGATCTTTGACCCATACCCCTTCTGCTTCGGAAACGACGATCGGTAGCGGATGATAGTTGTGCGCCCCATACCGCTCCGTCTGTTCAATAAGCTGTTCAGATTTCGTCGCCATCACAATCCCCCTTTTTATTTCTCCCTCATCGAAAAAGGGTGGCCGTGGCCACCCCGGCATTAAAACATTTCCGATACGGTTTTCGCTTGCATGTGGAGAATTAAATAGTCCGGGCCGCCGGCTTTGGAGTCCGTCCCCGACATGTTGAAACCGCCAAACGGCTGATAACCGACAATCGCCCCTGTGCAGCCGCGGTTGAAGTACAAGTTGCCGACATGGAACTCATGACGTGCTTTTTCAAGATTCGCACGGTTGCGCGAAATAACAGCGCCCGTCAGGCCATATTGCGTGTTGTTCGCGATCTCAAGCGCATGGTCAAAGTCGCGCGCTTTCGCAAACGCCACGACTGGCCCGAAAATTTCCTCCTGCATAATGCGCGCATTTGGATCGACATCCGCAAATACCGTTGGTTGGATGAAGAATCCTTTCGAGTCGTCTCCTTCCCCACCGGTCATGAGACGGCCTTCTTGTTTGCCGATTTCAATATATTCCATAATTTTGTTGTATGCTCCTTGGTCGATAACCGGTCCCATAAACGTTGCTTGCTCTGCTGGATCGCCGACATTGAGTTGTTTTGTCAGCTCGACGACGCGATTGAGCACTTGGTCGTAGACGTCCTCGACGATGATCGCACGCGAGCATGCCGAACATTTTTGACCCGAGAAGCCAAACGCCGATGCGACGATCGATTGCGCTGCCAATTCCAGATCAGCTTCTTTATCAACGACGATGGCGTCTTTGCCGCCCATTTCTGCGATGACGCGTTTCAGCCAAATTTGTCCTGGCTGTACTTTCGCTGCGCGCTCGTAAATGCGGATGCCGACATCCCGCGATCCGGTGAAACTGATAAATCGTGTGCGCGGATGCTCAACCAAATAGTCGCCAACCTCCGCACCGCTGCCCGGGATGTAATTCAGCACACCAGCCGGAAGACCAGCTTCCTCGAGCACTTCCGCGAACTTATACGCCACGACCGGTGTTGCACTTGCCGGTTTCAGGAGTACCGTATTGCCCGTAACCAGCGCAGCGACTGTCGTCCCCGCCATAATGGCGAACGGGAAGTTCCACGGCGAAATGACGACTCCGACCCCAAGTGGAATGTAGAAAAACCGGTTCGTTTCCCCTGGACGGCTTTCAACCGGAATGCCGTCTTTCAACTTCAACATTTGCCGTCCGTAATATTCCATAAAATCGATCGCTTCGGCCGTATCAGCATCCGCCTCGCGCCACGGCTTCCCAGCTTCTTTCACCAACCAAGCGGAAAATTCATGCTTGCGTCGACGTACGATGGCCGCTGCGCGGAACAAAATATCCGCCCGCGCTTCCGGACTCGTCCGACTCCATGTGCGGAACGCTTCATCAGCGGTTTTCATCGCCCGTTCGGCGAGCTCTTTGTTCGCTTTTGCCACCCGGCCGATTACTTCCGCTTTGTTCGCCGGGTTGACCGAGGTGATCTTATCTTCAGTCATCACCCGCTCGCCACCGATGATAAGCGGATATTCACGGCCAAGCTCTGCTTCGACTTTTTCGAGCGCTGCCAAAAATGCTTGTCGGTTCGCATCCACGGTAAAATCAGTAAACGGTTCATGTTTATACGGCTGCACCATTTCGTCGTCCTCCTTTTCACGAGCAAAAAAATTTTTCGCAATAAAACGGTTTCATAGTTATATTATGCAAATTATTATGGCTTTTTTCAATGATTTTTACTTACTTGGCGGCTTTCAGCTCTACCTCTTCTTCTGTGCGTTGAAGATGGATTCGCTTTTTCGCCACGAGGTGATAATACGCATAGCACACGAGCAAGAATGGAATGCCGCAGTAAAGCGCGATCCGTTGATCAGGGATAAAAGCCAATCCGACAATTATCGCCATATTCAGTATGAACGCGGCCAGCGGTACGAACGGATAGAGCGGCGTCCGGTATTTCAAATCGCGCACATCGCCGCCTTCACGCAAAAACGCTTTCCGTCCCAAATAGCTCGACAGCGCGATGGAGGCCCAAACAGTCACCGCGCCAAACCCAGCGATCGCCGTCAACCAAACATACACGGTATCTTCTGCGTACACGCTGCACAGCAACGACAAGCATCCGATGGCAATGCTGGCGATTAGCGCATTGATCGGCACGCCCCGCTTCGAGAGTTTGCTGAAAAACGGCGTAACCATGCCTTGGCGCGACATCGACCATAGCACGCGTGACGTCGCATACAATCCTGAGTTAGCTACCGACAGCACCGCGGTAATAATGACAAAGTTCATGATATCGGCCGCATACGGAATGCCGATATTGTCAAATACCACGACAAACGGGCTTTCCACAACACCAGCTTTCTCCCATGGAAACAAACCAGCAAGTACAAAAATGGCCAAAACGAAGAAAATCAAAATCCGCCACACCGTGTTGCGCAACGCAATCGGTACTGTTTTCTCCGGCTCACGGCTTTCTCCGGCTGCGACCCCCACCAATTCCGTTCCTTGAAAGGAAAAATTCACAAGAATCATCGTTGTAAAGATCGCCCAAAACCCATTAGGAAACAAGCCGCCATGGTCTGTAAAGTTCGAGAAAAACGGGGCGGGTTGTCCGCTTTTCATATGGACGATGCCGAACATCGCCGCCAAACCAAGAACAATAAAGGCGATGACCGTCAACACCTTCACGCTCGAAAACCAAAACTCCACCTCAGCGAAACCTTTGACAGACAAGGCGTTCACCAAAAACAACAACAAGGCGAAGACAGCGCAAAACACCCATGTTGGCACATCAGGGAACCAGCGTTTCATGAGGATGCTGACTGTAAGCAGCTCAATGCCGACCGTCACTGACCAGTTGAGCCATGACAGCCAGCCGATGCAAAACCCTGCGGCCGGCGAGATGAATTTCGTCGCATACGTTTGATATGACCCAGCGTCAGGGATCCTCACAGCCAATTCCCCTAACGAAAGCATCGTCAAATACATGACGAATCCGCCGAATAAGTAGGCGGCAATCGCTCCTCCAGGTCCCGCTTCATGAATGGTGTATCCGGATCCTAAAAACAAACCGGTTCCAATCACCCCGCCAAGCGCAATCATAAACAAATGTCTACTTTTTAGCTCTCGTTTCAATTCCTGCGCTGGTGGCATCCAAATCTCTCCCTTCCACTACTTATAGATTTCGCAACCGCTTACATTTCTATCAAGTAAACGGCGTTTTTTCTCCGGCAAAATTTTTTTTCGCATATTTCACAGCCGCATCTCTATTATGGTGCTTATTTTTTCTATTTTCAATATATTTGGCAAAAAATTTTTTCGATCTCCTTCTTCCCCTCCCTTGTCATTCCTCTCTTCGCTAGCTACTTGTGTTATAATACAAGGAAAGGAGAGGTGCTGATCGTGAACCGGGAGATGGAAACGCTTTTATCCATGTATGAGCAAATTCTCGAAATGATCGACCTTGGTGTTCATGCGGTCGACCAACAAGGAAAAACAGTCATTTACAACCGAAAAATGCGGGACATTGAGGGAATGGACGTCGAGGATGTACTTGATAAGAACATTTTAGACGTCTTCCGCTTCCATCCGGAACAGCCGAGCACATTGCTTGAAGCGCTGCGCACCGGTGAAAGCATATTGAACAAGCAACAAACATACTTCAACAACAAAGGGCAAGCAGTGACAACGATCAATCAAACACATCCATTATGGAAAGACGGATGCATCATCGGAGCGGTGGAAATCGCCAAAGACGTCACGAAATTCCGCAAGCTGATTGCCGAGCAGCACCAACGCGGAGAACTAAGCCGCTCACTGGCAGGCATCATCGTCCAAAGCGAAGCGATGCAAGCTGCGATTCGCCTAGCCCGCCATGCCGCCCGCTCGGAAGCCCCGGTACTGCTTATGGGTGAAAAAGGGACAGGAAAAGATTTGCTTGCTTCTTGCATTCATTACGAAAGTGAACGGCGCTTGAAACCATTTTTGGCGCAAACGTGTTTGTCGCTCCCGGACGATTGGATGGAAACGATGCTGTTTGGCAGCGAAGAAAACGGCGAGATCCAGCCTGGTTTGTTCGAACAAGCGGATGGGGGCACTGTGCTACTCGATGATGTCGATTCGTTAAGCCTGCCGCTCCAACAAAAGCTCGTGCATTTCCTTCAGGAAAAACAGTTTACCCGCGTCCATGGCCATAAGCCCGTTCGTGCAGACGTCCGCCTTATCACCTCGACAAGCGGTGACCCGATTGACGCCGTCCAGACAGGAGAGTTGCTAAAATCGCTTTACTACCAGCTCGCGGTGCACTGTATCGTTTTGCCTCCATTGCGCGAGAGAAGAGAGGACATTTTGCCATTGGCCGACCATTTCATCCGCCAAGGCAATGAACGCTATGGCTTAAACGTGGAAGGACTTGCGGATGACGTGCAAGAGGCGTTTCTCGCTTACGACTGGCCTGGCAACGTGCGCGAGCTAGAAACGGTGATCGATGAAACGTTGGAGATGATGGACGAGGGAGAAACGATCACATTCGATCATCTTCCAGCTTCGTTCCGCATGAAACTTGCACCCGATGCACCGAAAACAGACTTTTTGTTTAATACAGAAGACATTCTGCCACTCGAAAAATATATGGAGGAAGTCGAAATTTACTACATCCGCAAAGCGCTGCAACACCACGGCTTCAACATCACGAAAACCGCTAAAGCGCTTGGCTTAAGCCGGCAAAACTTGCAATACCGCATTCGCAAGTATCGGATTGATAAGGAATGGGGATGAACAGTAGGACAACGGAAAAAGAAACGGACGTCCAACAAAAAGCACACGTTCGGAGTGATTCCCATCTTTTCCGTAACGTGTGCTCCAAAGTAAATTTCTAGTGAAGAAACAGGGAAATCTTGTCTTATTAGTTCTTTGACGATCCAAACCATTTATTATCCAAGGCGAATAGCTGGCTGCCGCTGAGGCAAAGGGCAATAGCTACAGACAATAAGACAACATCCAATTCATACCCTGCGGTTTGGCTATTGCCCATGAAACCGGCCGGCAGCTTGACAGTGAAGGTCGCGCCAGACATCACGAATGCAAGCAGCGCCGAAATAACTCTTGTTCCTAATCCTACGATTAAGGCCACTTCCCCGGTCAATTCAATGAAGGCGACAACGTAACCGAGGAATCCGGCAACACCGATGCTTTCAAACCAACCGGCTACATTGCCAAGACCCATTTGGAATTTGGCAACGCCGTGAATAAAGAACATCAACCCTAAAGCGACCCGCAAAATCAATAACGCCCATTTGTATTTTTGCGCCATTATTCGTTCGCCTTCATTTTATCGTACAGTTTTTAACGCTCCATAATAAAAGCTCATCAAGCATCACGTTGACTTGTTCCACTTGGAACGCCTGTGGCTTAAACACGGTTCCATTCTTGAAATCGGTAAACAACGACAATGTTGGATGTGTACGGACATCAACGATTTTTAGCTCACCGCAAATTCCACGCAAATGCTCAGCAGCGTGGGCTACGCCAGTCGAACCGTCACTGACAATTCCTGCTGCCTTGTTGTTCCAAGCTTCACGAGCCCAATCAAGCGCATTTTTAACGTAATTTCCGACAGAAGTCTCCCACCTCAAGGAATGGGAAGGGCGATAGCCCAATGAGTAGACGGGAGATGAATGTCGGTTGGCTTTAGCCAAAGGTTTTGATGTAATCAGTCTTAGGTATAAAAAAGGACTGATATATCAATGAAATTGGATAGTAATAACCATTCAATGTTCTCTTTACATTACTATCTTGTATTCGTCGTGAAGGATCGCAGAGAAGTATTCACCGATGAAACACTCGATTTTCCAAAATATGTTTATTGAGATTGGAAGCCAATATCACATTACTTTGACAGAATGGAATCACGATAAAAATCATGTTCACATCTTATTCAAAGCACATCCTAATTCTGAATGATCAACGTTCATCAATGCTTATAAGAGTGCAAGTTCTCGACTAATAAAGAAACATCTTCCTCATATCCGAAAAAACTATGGAAAGAGATGTTTTTTGGTCAAGAAGTTTTTGTCTGCTTACAACAGACGGCGCTCCAATCGAGGTCATAAGAAAATACATTGAAAATCAAGGTCAGAAGTGAGGGGATTGGATCTGGCCAAGCAAAACAAAGCATTCAAATTTCGTTTGTATCCAAACAAAGAACAGAAAGAGTGATTGGAGAAAACGTGTGCTACCGCGAGCGTGACAAAAAGGAACAACTACTTCTCGAAATGGACGGCCCATGGCCGTTTGCCGGTTCGTTCTAAAAAAAACCGATGACGCCGTTATTGCTGTTTGACTCCGTCGCACTGTTGCGGCGCACTACGAGCAAGAGATTGAACAAGTCAAAACAGCCGTCACTGCGAACACAAAACGATTTTACCGTACACCCGATACACCTAACAGGCTATTGGATGATCCAGCGAAATCTATATCGAACCAAAAAGCCGAGGGCGCAACCTTTAGCCCCACTCGGCTTTATATGTTGAGAAACGCATTTTCATTGTCCCGTCTGCAGCGCCTTTTGTTCATCATTGACGACGGTGCCGGCAGAAGCTCTTCCTTTCACTTGCTTTAACGTTGCCACAATAAGAAAACTGACAATGACCAACAACACCCACGAGCTTACTTTCCCTATATGAACGAGACTCCACGCCTTTGCTTGGTTTGGATATTGCCAAGCACCAAAAAAGGTGGCAATGTTTTCAGCGATCCAGATGAAAAATCCGATCAGTAAAAACGAAAGGACGAGCGGCATCCGATAGCAAATTCCCCCCACTTCATACACGACCCATGACCGCCAAAAAACGAGGATCACAAGGCCTGCTAACCACCATCGAACGTCCACCCAATAATGATGGGTAAAAAAGTTCAAGTAGATCGCCGCAGCCAGCGGAACGACCAACCAAAACGGCGGCCATCGCACAAGCTCCACTTTCATTCTTCTCCACGCCTGGCAAAGATAGCTCGCCACACTTGCATACATGAATCCGCTGTACAACGGCACGCCAAACAGTTTCGTATACCCTTCTTCCGGATATGCCCATGAACCCATACGCACCTTAAACAGCTCTAATGCAAGCCCAATCAAGTGAAAGACAGTAATGACTTTGAGCTCATCCCGCGTTTCCAGCCCTGATCGCACCATCCACCATTGCATGAGCAGGCAAATGATGAGCAGCCAGTCATACCTCGGCAACAAAGGGAGCGGCGCGAGTTTCGTCAGCGCCAATGAGGCAAAAATAACAACCGGAAACACGCAAGACAACGCCTGCGCCCAACCGAAGCGAATGAGCTGCACAAACGCTTTGATCAGCCACGATTTTCTACAAAACTGGCGCACCCGGACTATCATCAGGCAAAACGGTGGGCATTCGTTCACCGCTACCTCGTGTTTCTCCCCTTTCAAGCCGTCTCCTCCCTACTCACGGATTTGACTCCCCTTCCTCGCTTCGATACTCCAAAATGTCCCCGGGCTGACAGTCGAGCGCCTTGCAAATGGCTTCTAACGTCGAAAAGCGGATGGCCTTCGCTTTTCCGTTTTTCAAGATCGACAGATTTGCCATCGTGATCCCTACTTTCTCTGACAACTCCGTGACGCTCATCTTCCGCTTGGCCAACATGACATCAAGATTCACAATAATCGGCATGTCATCCACCTCAAATGGTCAACTCATTTTCCTGTTTGATTTCAATCGCTTGTTGAAGCAGCTTTTGTAACACCGCGGCAAAGACGGCGATCACCAGCGAAGCAAACGGCACCAACAACCCAACGAAAATGACACCCGGGGCGTCATCCTTTTCGGCAAAAAGATAAAACAGCGGCAAGGCAAGCATGTGCAGCCCACAGATGACAACAGCGCAATATTTGATTGCCTTCAACGCCTTCACCGACCGTTCAGAGAACGCGCTATTTTGATCAATATACGTTAATAGCTGAAACGCCTGATAGAGCGCAAAATAAAACGGCAACGCGGACGTATCAAACACAAGATAAACGAAATACTTGATCCAAGGGAACTTTGGCAACAACTTGACCGCCACATCCCCAAGCACAGGCACCAAAAATATGCACAACGCAAGAACGGGAAGACCAATCAACACAACAGCCACTTTCAAAAAAATTGTTTCTCGTTTCACCGCGAGCACCTCACTGATTTGTTTTCGATTTTATTTTAATCATTCATTTATCGTTTTTCAATAAATAATTATCGAATTTAATTATATTTTTGCTGTTAAACATGATAAAAACAAAGAGCATTCCCCTCGCAGAAGAACGCTCCGTTACAAACGTTGATGATTCTCGCAAAAAAACAGCCCTTCTTCCACCAAGTACGGGGGCTTAACGGTCGAGGAATTGCTTCTTATGGTCGCTTTCTATATCAAAAAGGTTTCGGGCGCTTAACCAAAAAAGATGACAAAAGCATTGACTGGGCGTTTGTGGTTTGGGGACAACGTTATGTGAATTGCAATGGGGCTTGCACAGAAAGAGAATGGCTCTCATGGAGAAGCAACTGATATCCGATTGAAAAAATAATAATAAGGGCTCAGCCCTTCCTATCCGAGCCCTTTTTGTTTGCCACCTCGAATGACATGAATCTTTTTACTGTCTAATGTGTGAAATTGAGATAAACATTTGATGCAACCTAAGGACGAAACAATTCGTTATACGCTGTTTCTCGATACAAATCGTAGAGCTCGGCTGATGAGGGCTGGCAATACCGTGACATGCCCTTCCCCGGCAAATTCCTGAAACTCCACAGCTTTCTTTTTAAACTTTACATCATAAGTTTTTCGTGTTTTTCCCATAGAAAAATCCCTCCATAGTAGACAGATTCATGTGCTTTCTTTTTCTGTCTACTATAAGGGGATCATATCATACTCCCTCTTTTCCTTTATTCATCTTCCCGATGCTTTTCATATGATTGTTTAATTAGAAACATTGCATACTCGATTTCACTTACAGAAGAAACGTGAAATTCAACGTCTCCGTTCCCCAAGCGACCGATATTGGTGACATCTCTACAAATCCCTTTAAGATCTTGTATTTCATCGAAAGGCATATTCAAGCTTAACCGCAGTCTGCTTTCCTGCGGCACAATATCGACGAAATTAGTCGATGTTTTAAAGGCAATATATCGCTTTTTGAACTCCATGCGGACAGAGCTGTCTAAGTTGCAAATTCGTTTGCTCAATTCATTAAATAATACCAACATATCTCTCTGTAATTTAGGATAATCGGCAATTGTATAAGTCACACTTTCACTTTTGGAACTTTTCTTTCGGTATTTAGCCAGAATATCATCGGAAAGCTGTGGATACTTCCAGACTTTTAACGCTAAATCCGCCAAGAATTGAGCTCTTTTGCAGATTTCCTCCTCATTCCAAGTTTCAAGTCTAGCTAGTCCTCTATTTAACCTCAGTGGACTGTCAGCAAACCCGCCCTCCATATCCCGTTTTTCCTTAAACGGACGATCACTGAGCTCGGAATTATATCGGGTCAGTGTTAGATTTCCCAACGTATGGAGATATGTTTTGTGTACTTCTTCCCAATTTGGCCCTAAATCCCGGCGCCACTCATAGGATAAGTTCGGATTTTGTGGCATAATATGTTCAATTGTATAGGACTCGATATCAATAATCTCTTTCCGATTAAAGTTTTCTAGTTTCCGAAGCAAGTAGTTTCGATTTCTGAAATTATATACATCCTTAATGACAAGCTCCCGCTTGAACTCTTCATCGGTCGGAAACCGTTTATAAGAATCCTTAAGCAAAAACGCGGCCTGTAAGCTTTCCAAATAATTCGCTTTATCGATCTCTTTACTTAGTGTCGCAAACGTTTTATTCAATGAATTGGTCGGGATACCGCAAACCGCTCTGCGGAATACATATGCCTCAACAAGCCTCAAAATCTCAATAAAGTCCGATTTAGATATGATTTGACGTTCATAGTCGTCATATACCTCAAGCAAGAACGGATACGAGACATCGACCTTAAGAGTGTTGATGTCCGTTAACACTTCATTGATTTCTTTATCCTTTTCCTTTTGAAATGCAAGTTTCACAAAATATTGGGAATATCGATAAATGTCCGCAACAATCTGTTGAACATCTTGTTCACTTTGCTCAAATACATATGACTTAAAACTCGAGTAAACTTCCCGTATATTCGGAATTCTCCCGGTCTTCACCGTCAAGTAATCGCGCATAAATCGGTCAAATAAGGAAGAATTAGTCAGATTTCCGAAACTTTTCTCCATCGGATACCAGTATTCCTTGTACAATTCTGCCTGCTCTTTCGGCTCCAGTTTCATCAAAACGAAATTTCGGATCAAATCAGCTTGAGATAGATCGAGTCCCGTCGAGTTTAGACTTTCAAAAATCAACTGCGGATTATCATGATCTCGATCTAACGAAATATCTACAACAATCAACTTGGAGATCCCTTGGTACAGCTTGTTCAAATCAATACCGCTGTTTTTGATGGATTCAACAAAAAAGTGATAGTTCTCGTAAATTCTTGGGGAGTATTCTTCGGGGAGCTCTTTGCCTAAAACCAAGTTAATCAACGTATCTTTATCGCTTTCGGTCAAAATGAGTTTGTGATACAGCTCTCCCTCTTCTTCACTGTTGACCAGATAGTAATTCATGATCTTCTTTTTCGTAATATCCAAGGTTTGTCCGCTTTCCTCAATGGCTTTGCCCAACGCAAGCAACAGTAACGTCAATGTAGTCAATCGTTGTTGTCCATCGATGACGAGCAGTTGTGGAACCGATGATACTTGATATAATCCTTGTTCGATATAGACAATCGACCCAACAAAATGTCCCCTAATCTTTTCGTCTTCCGCTACCCTTACAATATCGTTCCAGAGCTGACGGCACTGCTTTATTGTCCAACTATATTTTCGCTGGTAAATGGGGATAATGAATTGCTTTGTTCCTTGCATAAATTTCAATAAATTAGTTTCTACCGCCTTCACTTGACCCTCTCCTCATAAAAATTTCTTCCCCCATTTTACGATGACCTTATTACATCTTGCAAGTTTTGGAATTTCTACAGTAAGTTAAGACTATGCAAGAACTTTTTAGTTCACTAGGAAATAGGGGGACTATCAACGAAGGAGCATGAGAAAAGATAATCACCACTATTCGCATATTTTTGAGCTCACGTATTTTCAAGGTAAAGCTGTGCTTTTTCTTCCGTATACAAAAAAGGCGATTTCTTAGGGGCTTCCTAGTCATCCCCTTCCTAACGCTACTGCCTCGGCCCCCAAAGGATGATAGAAACCCCGATTAGACAAATGACAGCACCAATCCAATCGTACCGATCCGGCGTTTTTTGGCCAACGCCCCAGCCCCACAAAAGCGACAGTATGATAAATACACCGCCACAGGCCGCATACACCCCTTCCGAAGGACAGGAATTTTTGCAAGGTGGGAATGGCACCGTACAAAACTAAAATCAGTCCCCCAACGATTCCATACCAGTATGGCTTCCCTTCGCGCAACCATAACCAAATGAAATAGCCACCGCCAATTTCTGCGATTCCTGCAAAAATGAATAAAACGATTGTGCTAACATCATTCGCCTCTTGTCCCCCGCACTATTTTGGTAAGTATTTGCTCACTTCTTCTCCCCTGCTTTTAGATAGAGAAGGAGATTTGCGGCTGTCCAGATCATCTCCTAGATACAATTATTCCAATTTTCGGAACGATGATACATTAAAATAAGCTGTATTGCCCATACTATCAAGTTTATATCCTTTGCATATCACTTATTTTCAGGATAGCTTATTTATAAAGTACAAATTCAAAGTCGCTCTGCTGCGGCGGAAAAGAAGCAGGTTTTCCCGATGAACTCCATTGCTTTTTCCGCTGCTTCCGTTTTCCTTTTCCAGCAATTACTTGCTCTAACCCTTTCCCCATTAATTTGAAGGCAAAAATCGCAACGATAAAGGCCACACACGGCCCGACAACAATCCATTGGTCAAGCATCATTTCCCGATAGGAAAGACCGATCAAGCCGGACCATTCATTCGAAAGGGAGAACGCCACCTTCTCGGGAGGGCCCAACCCATCGGAATCGTATATAACTTTTACGCCTCCTAGCAATATTTGAAACGCCCCGAGATGCACAAGCAGCAAGAGCGACTGCACAGTCTGCTGGGTAAACAGCAAAAACAGCCGCGGCCGCATATACGGGAGAACGTGCTTGCGGATGAGCCAAACGTTATCAGCTCCCATCAGCCGGGAAGAAACGACAAATTCATTTTGCAAAAAGACAGCGATATCATTGCCGATGACCAGCATTAACGGCGGAAGCGCAACAGCCGCAAGCACCAATAGTTGTTTTATCAACACTCCCATTCCAGCTCCTTGCTCCTCCAATGGAATGAAAGCAAAAAAGAGCATCGTTAAAAATATCGCCGGCACAAACCGAAAGGCGCGGACGATGGACTCGGCAATAAAACGAAATTTCTGTAAATAAAAAGCATACATGATTCCGCCGACCGTCCCGAACGCCAGCCGCAGCAAACTGACCGCCAATGCGGTGAAAATCGTATATTTCGCCCCATCGATGACCTTCCAAAACACATCTTCGCCTTGGCGATCGACGCCAAATGGATGGACCCAGCTCGGCGGGTACGGAGGAACGTCAACGAGCCGCCCAGCCTCATTGTAGATCCGCTCCGGCGGCTGTGGAATGATGTCTTTCAGCCAATAAGAATATAAAAAACTGGCCAGCAATAGACCGGCCGCGATGATAAACCCTGTCGTAAAATAAACGTTGCGGAATGCGCGCATCACGCTACCCCCCTCTCGATTCCCGTCAAATAAGCAATCACTCGTTTCCCGGCCACATCAATGATGTAAAACGGCAAAAACAGCATGGCAAGACCGATAGCCACTACTTCCGGCGTATGGCGCTGCTCATACAAAAACCGGAAAAATCCATGCATATTAAACAAATATTCCGCCACTAACAAGTTCGACAGCATAAACCAAAACAAATATTGGACGTTAGAAAACACGGTGATCAGCGCGTTGCGGAACATATGGCGCCATAGCACTGCCGTTTTTGACAATCCTTTCGCTAGCGCATATTCGACGTATGGCTTGTCTTTTTCCTCCGTAAACGCAAGAAATGTCATTTGGAACAGCAGAATGGAAGGCAAAATGGAAATCATGACAATCGGCAGCACGTATACATTGTCAAAACCGGCAACAGGATTGACCATAAGCAAATCTGTCTTTTTAAACACCCAGATGACAAACAGTTGCGTAGAAAAAATAAAAATAACATCGGGGATCGACTCAAGAAAAAACGCGATTCCTTTCACCATTTTTTGCAGCGGACGCGGAAGCAAAAAGCAGATGTAGGCTCCCGTAACGGCTATAAGGAAGGAAACAGCCAGCGCCCCCCATAAAATAATAAGGGAATAGGCATACGGCTCCATCATCGTTGAGAGCAGGGGAGCATTGTGCCATTGCGAGAGCGAAACCGTTATATCACGAATAGAAAAAAAGCTCCAAAACAGCTGCTGAAATTGCTGCCAAAATACCGTGACCATTTGCGGGCTCGGAAACAAGGAATAGCTTTGCGCAAACGCGATAATCGCCATAATCGTGAAAATGGTAAGCAACAAATCCGCCAGCACCGTCAAGGCGAGTTTCCATTTCTTCATAAGGCTGATCCCCCTCCTTCGGAGCATGGGCAACCGATTGCTTGATGTTCCTTTCGGCTGTAAGCTGCCAGTGCTTGCATTTTAATAAGATGGTGCCGGGGGAGGCAATGTTTCTGCTAACATGGATTGCTGTCCTCCCATTCCATCGCCTATTTTCAAGATGCGGTCATACATTTTAATTCCTACATAGGTTTGTCCGTCTGTTTGATATTCTACTCTGCCCGACGAGTCTTTTTTGATAAGCTCTCCCTTTTCACCATACTTCTCTTTTACGTGCTTCGGCTGCAGTTCTGGCAAAAACATCACATCCAGCTCATATTCCTTAGCTCGCTCCGGTCTTTTCGCGCTCCATGAATAACTTCCGTCTTCCCCAACGTTTACTTTTTCCTCGAGTACCTGTTTGCCCCCCTCGATTTCTTTCATCACAATTTGCACGACGGCGCCTTTTGGCAGATTGCTGTTTCCGCTTAGCACCACTAGGTCACCGATTGTTTTGACCGCACCACCTAATTTTACCGTTTGCTCCACTTTCGGTTTGGCACAGCCAACTAGCACCAATAGCAACAACAACGTAAGGACCACCGTCATTCGGATATCCTTCATAAAAACCCTCCTTATATGTATGTATAAGCATCTTTTAAAAAGAAAAATAGTATACGATGTGAAATATTAGGTTAACCATTTCGTTCAAATGAATCTGATAATCTTTATCCGACGATAAACAAGGCTTCCAAAAATGATTCGGAAAATTCTTTAATATTTACGCCCAACCATCACTATTGCTTTTTTGTTGTTTCTTAAGTTCAACCATGATATGACCAGCTTTGGTATATTTCTAACAATGGTAAATCATTATGATTCTCGGTTTTGTGATGAAATGTACAGTGTCTGGCGAAATGGCCTCTCTTTTAGAAGTATGATGTCAAAGGATTGTTGTTGAAAAACTAATTTTTCCATTCACTCTTGGAGACAATGGGGGATCTGCATCACTAATTGGTTACCTTCGTGTATTTTTAGGTGGTTGCTCTGAAATCTTCCATCAATTAACATAAGACTTAGTTCTTTAGGATTTTTCATCCCTGTACTAATCTCGATTTCTTCTGACTGATTTATCACATATAAATAAGGTGTACTATGAACTTTAGATGTATGAAAGAGGTATGCAACTTTGATATATATTATTGATTCATTGATGTTTTCTAAAACAAGCTGATCATTATTCCTTTTATCGTTGTTTATTAACATAATTTTAAACGTTAGTTCGATTGCTAAAGATGAAGCAGGCTTTTTCCGCCTGCTTCATCTCATCCATACAGTGGTTTCTATATCCGTTCCTTTCGCAACCGCTTATAACAGTCTTGTACGTTAGGAGTACCCCAATCACCCTCCGTAATAAAATCCGGTTTCCTTCAGTGTCAGCGGATCTCCTTCCCGATGCACACCGGCATTAATGACTTCGCCTACATAAATATAGTGATCGCCTTTTTCTACTTTTTCGACAACTTTGCACTCAAAGAAGCTGAGCGCATCTTTAAAAATCGGACATCCTGTTTCTTCGGTATAGAATTCGTACCCTGCCAGCTTATTTCCTTCCGGTTCTAAAGATTTAAAGAAAGCGGTGACCATATCCTTCTGGCCTGTTTCCAAAATATTGACGCTAAATACGCCACTTTTGGCAATTTGCTCTTGGGAACGGGTGCCTACTTTCACTGCAACCGCTACCAATGGAGGATTAAAAGACGTTTGTGTCAGCCAGTTTCCCGCAAAAGCATTGGCAGTACCGTTTTCATCTTTTGTGCCGACAATGTATAAACCGTATGTAATTCCACGTAAAGCCGTTTTTTTCGCCTTGGCATCCATGTATGGAACTCCTCCTTCCATAAAAATCGTGTTTTTCAGTTGTGTAGATGTTCTTATTTTCCATTTTATCCAAGCTAATTATATCTGTCTAGCTTTTCATTTTTAAGAAACATAGGGAGATTTCACAACTTACAATACAGCGGACGAACACAAGTTTTCAAGAAAACGAAAGATGGCATAATCCTTTATTGGAAAAGTGGATGGAAGAATCCCCCTTAAAAAAAGTGGGTGTCCCAAAAGTAGAAAATGGGACACCCTCATTTTAAAGAGTCCAGTATACAACTTTTTTGTCACTTAACCGGATTGACCCCCTAAATTTGGACACATCCTATCTTAATTTTAGGTTATTCTCAAAATTTCTCGTTTTTTCTTGGCAAGAAGACAAAATCCTCTTGCCTTATACGCGAACTTCTTTGATGATTAAC
>Ga0310829_1000537_pt1 | contig 30714 bp, 24 predicted proteins | sample WT_ome_4_FD_202244 | JGI IMG/M metagenome (GOLD analysis project Ga0310829, IMG submission 202244) | Sorghum-adapted microbial communities enriched on wild type (WT) sorghum from Joint BioEnergy Institute, Emeryville, California, United... ...
GCCAACCATGAACACACCACAAGAAGATCACGCCGCGTAACCGCTCACTACCACCACAACAAAACCAAGAATCTCGTTGATCTCATGGGAAACCTTGCCTGCTTACACAAACTTCTTGACGCTACCCTTGGAGCGCGGGTTTGGCGGTGGATAACGGAAGAAACTTCCGTTATTCGCGTTCGGCTCGGCCGGGTTTGAAGGGCAGGTGCGGTATTTTCGCCTCTTCTTGCCGAAATAACCGGGGTCCCGGAGCGGAGATGCGGCAAAACGTGCCGCATCTCCGTCTTGAACCGCCCTGCGGGAGGACACAGACGCATTTATGCCCTGTCTGTCAGTACGTCCCGTATACCCCCGGCCACCCGGGAACGGGGAATCCGGGGTGCGCCTGATGACCATGAGCCCACGGCTGGTGATGCCCGGAATAAGACGGGGATCCGCCTCCCGTTGGATCAGGCTGCTGACCGGAACGAGGGCCCAGGATCGTGCCGGGCTGGACGGGGGCGATCGCCTTCAGCCATCCGGCTTCGTCGATGCCGTACGTGTGGGCGATGATGCCGGAGGGGGTCAGCGTCAGCAAATCGGAGAAAAGAATGACTTCCGGGTTCGGTGCGTCAAAAATCGCCAGCAGATGGGTACCGTCGGCGGTGGCGACTTCATAATGCCACCAACCCCTCGGCACATTGACCACCTGTCCGGGGGTAAGCGGGAAATCATGCAGCTGTCGCGTGAACGGGTTGAGAATGGAAACCGTGGCCGCCCCCGAGATGCAGTAGATCAGCTCGGCGGCGTTTTGATGGTAGTGCGGTTCGATAACACGGCCGGCGCTCAGGAAAATGTCCAACAAACTCGTGTTCAGCATCGAGTTCAGCTGCTTGTTTCCCGCCACGTTGATGTAATTGTTCCCATCCAGCCGAAAAAAGGGGCTTCGGTTTACGTCCAACCAAAATTGCAGGTTGGGCGAAGAAAAATCCGTTGTCACATTCATCGGGGAAATCGCCTCTATTCGCATGCAACTTACCGTCATGATATGTGCGAAAGCCCGACCGGGTGACTTGCCCGATTGCACGCAGGGAAGAAATGACCGATGCAGCGTACAGGAAGGAGAGGGGTGTGGGATCAACAACGCGTGCAGGAGAGGGATGCAGGGGGACAACGACGGCGCATACGCGGACACAAGAAGACGAACCGACGGTATGCTTGAGTATGCGTGCGGGGGGTGGCATGAGGGATCAAGGCGGCCGTCGCGAAACGTGCCCGTTTTGGTCGCTGGGCGCATGCGGTTTGCCGAGTTGCCGCGTCATTACGGCGTTCCGGGCGAAAATCGTTGCTTTTTGCGACAGGGTGAATGCGTTTAATTTTCGTGCCCGATGGCGTATAATGAGGTCAATGTACATAGAGGGAGGGTACAGCCGTGGGAAACATTTATCACGTCGCGAAACATGGATCCGATTTGAATGAAGGAACGGAGCAGAAGCCTTTTTTGACCATCAACAAAGCGGCATCCGTAGCCCAGGCCGGAGACACGGTCATCGTGCACGAAGGCGAGTACCGGGAGTGGGTAAAACCTCGTCACTCCGGACTGAGTGACACGAGAAGAATCACCTACAAGGCCGCCGACGGGGAAAAGGTGGTCATCAAAGGATCCGAACGGATCCAATCGTGGCAACACGTGGAAGGCACCATTTGGAAAGTCGTTTTGCCGAACTCGTTCTTTGGCGACTTCAACCCCTACAAGGAAAAAATCTTCGGCGACTGGATCGTCTACAATCCGGGCCGCCATCTTGGCGAAGTGTACCTGAACGGCATGTCGTTCTATGAAGCCGAACACCTGGAGGAAGTGTTCCATCCCGTCGTGCGGACGGAAATCCAGGACCATTGGACGCAGAAAATCGTGCCGGTCCGCAATCCGGAGCAGACGAAATACATGTGGTTCGCGGAAGTGGACGAGCAGAATACGACCATCTACGCCAACTTCCATGGCGCGGATCCGAACGCGGAACTGGTGGAAATCAACGTGCGCCGCTCCGTGTTCTTCCCCGAGCAAACGGGCATCAACTACATCACCGTGAGCGGCTTCGAAATGGCCCATGCCGCCTGCCCGTGGACGCCGCCCACCGCGGACCAGCCGGGTCTCATCGGCCCGAACTGGAGCAAGGGCTGGATCATCGAGAACAACATCATCCACGATGCCAAGTGCAGCGCCGTCAGCCTCGGCAAGGAAATTTCGACGGGCCACAACTTCCGGTCGATCCGCAAGGACAAGCCCGGCTACCATTACCAGATCGAATCGGTGTTCCTTGCCCTGCAGCATGCGGGATGGAGCAAGGAGCGGGTCGGCTCCCACATCGTCCGCAACAACGTCATTTACGACTGCGGACAAAACGGCGTCGTCGGCCATCTGGGCTGCGCATTCAGCCAAATTTACAATAACCACATTTACAACATCGGCATCAAGCGCGAGTTTTACGGCCATGAAATCGCCGGCATCAAGCTGCATGCCGCGATCGACGTGCAGATTGTCGGCAACCGGATCCACGACTGCTCCCTCGGCACCTGGCTGGATTGGCAGACGCAAGGCACGCGGGTCAGCCGCAACCTGTATTACCGCAACTGCCGCGACCTGTTCGTGGAAGTGAGCCACGGGCCGTACCTGGTGGATCACAACATCATGACCGCCGAATACGCCCTGGACAACCACGCGCAAGGCGGCGCTTACGTGAACAACCTGATTTGCGGCAAAATGAAACATCTCAAAATGCTGGACCGCTCGACGCCGTACCATTTCCCGCACAGCACGCAGATCAAGGGATTTGCGCAAACGTACGGCGGGGACGACCGGTTCTTCGGCAACGTCTTCGTCGGCGCAGAAGGGCTGGAGGGCGTCGGTACGGATCATTTCGACGGCTATCCGGCTTCCCTTGAAGAATACATCGCCAACGTTGACGAGCTGTGCCGCGAATCGGGCGGCGACCACTACCAGTTCATGAAAGTGGAGCAGCCGGTGTACATCAACCGCAACGTGTATCTGAACGGGGCGAATCCGTACCATCGGGAGCAAGAAAACGTCGTGCTGTCCTCGTTCAATCCGCAGTGGGAAATCATCGAAGAGGGCGACGAGGTGTATTTGTCCATCGAGCTGCCGGAACAGTTCGAAGGCTTGACCGACCAAATCCACTCGACCCGGACGCTGCCGCGGACGCGTCTGTCCGATGCGAACTTCGAAACGCCGGAAGGCGGCGAAATGGTGCTCGACACCGACTTCCTGGGCAACAAGAAGCCGGAACAGGTCGTACCCGGTCCCATCAGCGCCCTGAAAAAAGGCGCGAACCGCATCAAGGTTTGGGGCTGAAGGCGCGAAAATATCGCCAATCACGACTGAGGAGGGGCAAACGCCCCTCCTCTTTTCATGGCCATATGCCCCACAGGCGCCGCGCCCATGTCCGGAGCGCCCGGCCCGGCGCGGACCGGTGTGCCGTTGGCCCCGGAAATCGGAGACATCGCTTCGCCGGCCCGCTTGCGGTCGGCGTCCCGCGATGAACGACTCATTGCGCATAGTGATCGAAATAGCCCTGAATATACACGATCGGGGTGCCCTTGTCGCCGCTGCCGCTCGTCAGGTCGCACAGCGAGCCGATCAAATCCGTCAGCCGGCGGGGCGTGGTGCCCTCGGCTTCCATCGCGTCCGCCGAATTCGGCTTTTTGCTGCGGATGTAGTCGCTGATGGCACGTTTGAGCGTTTCCCCTTCCAATCCGGCAAACTGATGGTCCGCCAAAAACTTCAGCTTCACTTCATTGGGCGTGCCTTCCAGTCCGGCGGTATAGGCCGGCGACACGACCGGGTCCGCCAGCTCCCAGATTTTCCCGACCGGATCTTTGAAAGCGCCGTCGCCGTAGATCATCACTTCGATCTGTTTGCCGGTTTTTTCCCGCAACATGCTTTGGATGCGATCCACGACGGGCTGGCAATCGCGGGGGAACAGCTTGACGCGGTCATCCGACGCTTTGTTGGATCCGAGCAGCCCGTACGTTTCATTGTATCCGCTGCCGTCCACCGGTTTCGTCAACAGGTCGGATAAGGTGTAAATTCGTTCTCCGCCGGCTGCCAGGAGCGCCTTCCTTGTGCGAAAGCGGGTATGGATGTCGCACGCCAGCACGTTCCGGGTATGCTGCAAGATGGTCTTGACTTGGTTGGAAAAAAAGATTTCGCAGGCCGCGCCCGCCTCTTCCACGATGGAACGGTAATACGCGACGTAATCCACTCCGGTGAACGGGTGTTTCTCATGGCCAAAAAGATTCCGGTACCGCTCCTCGGTCAACACGTCCGACCACGGATTGACGCCCGCATCATCCAGTTTTTCCGGATCGAACAGGTGGTTGCCGACTTCATCGGACGGATAGCTGAGCTGCAGAACGACGTTGTCCGTCGCTTTGGCAATGCCGCGCAGAAGGACGGCGAACCGGTTGCGGCTCAAAATCGGAAACAATACGCCAATCGGTCCGCTGCCAAATTTGTCGCGCACGTCTTTGGCGATGTGGTCCACGGTGGCGTAGTTTCCTTGCGCCCGCGCAACGACCGACTCGGTGATCGCGACGACGTCCCGGTCCCGCGGCGCGAAGCCTTCCGTTTCCGCCGCCTTGAGTACGGTGTCCACGACCATTTCCTCTATGGGATCTCCTTGTTGGACGATCGGACAGCGGAGTCCCCTGACGACCGTTCCCACCATTCTTTCCATTGCAATCGCTCCCTGCTCATGTGCTGCTCATGTATCTACAGGTACTATACATAAGGTGTGAGATATAAGTAAAATAGATATATCAAATAATTCATATAAGGTGTTCTAATATGGCGAGCAAACTGGATTTGTACAAGGTGTTTTGCATCGTGGCGAAACACGGCAGCATCTCCCGGGCCGCAGAGGAACTGTTCATGTCCCAGTCGGCGGTCAGCCAGGCGGTTATGCAGCTGGAACGCGATCTGGACACGCGGCTGTTTCGCCGCATGCCAAAAGGGGTCGCGTTGACGGACGAAGGAATCCTGCTGCATGAGCATGTCCGCTCCGCTTTGCATTTAATCGAAGCCGGCAAGCAGAAGCTGCTGGAATTGAAAAACGTGGCGATCGGCGAACTGAAGATCGGCGTCGGCGACACGATTTCGCGCTATTTTTTGTTGCCTTACCTGGAGGCGTTTCGCAAATTGTACCCCAACATCAAGTTCAAAATCTTCAACGGCACGACGATGGACATTTGTGCGATGCTCAAAGAGGGGAAAGCCCACATCGGCTTGTGCAACTTCCCAATCGAGGATCCGTCCCTGGAACAGATCGACTGCCTGGAGGTACAGGACATTTTTGTTTGCGGAGAGGCTTACCGATCCCTGCTCGAGGACCCGGTCAGCCTGGCGGACATTGCCAAACATCCGCTCATTCTGCTTGAGCCCAATTCCAATTCGCGCAGATTCGTCGAAGCGTTCATGCTTTCCCGGGGGATTCCGATCTCTCCCGAGTTTGAACTGGGTTCCCACGAACTGCTCCTGGATTTTGCGAGAAGCAACATGGGGATCGCTTGTGTCACGAAGCCGTTTGCACAGGAATACCTGGACAACAGGCTGGTGCATGAAATTCCCGTCACCCCGGCCATTCCGAAACGGACCATCGGGGTTTGTTATTTGAAGGGCGTTCCTTTGTCCCCGGCGGCCAACCGGTTTGTCGAGCAACTGGTCGGCCAAGCGCGCATGGAACCGTAGAAAGCCGGCCGGTGATTCGCAAAACGATCCGGCCCCGGGTCATGGCTTCCGGGGCTCGCCCGCATTGACCGCGGGGGCCGCGGCAAACCGCTTGCCCCATTCGCAGAGCGGGTCCAGCACCATGCGCAACGATTTTCCGCTGTCCGTCAGCTCGTAAACGACTTTGGGCGGTATTTCCGGGTAGACCTTGCGGGCGACCAAACCGTCTCTTTCCAGCTCCCTCAATTGCTGGGTGAGCACTTTCTGGGTGATGGGAGCGAGCTCCCGCATCAACTGTCCATTGCGCCGGGGGCCCTTTTCCGCAAGCAGGCAGAGGATGGCCGTTTTCCACTTGCCGCCAATCCGGTCCAAAGTCACTTTCGTTGGGTTGCTCCTGCTGATGTCCAGGTCCGGGACCTCGGGGTGTTTCCGTTCGTTCCCGTTGCCTGCCATGCGGCAAACCTCCTTCAAGGTTACCCGCCGGTAACCATATTACGGAAATGTGCGTACTTTTTTCTTTTCATTATATCCTCTATAGTCGGAACTGTCAGGAAGAGGATGGACCCAACAAACAAAGGACTTGTGCGGGGAGGATGGACATGGCAAACAAGAAACGATGGGGTGTCGGTATCGTGGGTGCGCGAGGATGGGGCGGTCTGGCTCACATACCGGCCATCAACGGTTCGGAGGCGTTTGAAGTCAGGGCACTGACGGGCACCCGGCCGGAAAGCGCGCGGGAAGCGGCGGAACGATTCGGCATCGGCGCGTCTTTCACGGACGTGGAGGAAATGGTCGAAGCGCCCGGCATTGATGTTGTCGCGGTTACCGTGAGGGTGCCGGAGCACGATCGGATCGTACGGACGGCGATCCGGGCCGGAAAGTGTGTAGTTTGTGAATGGCCGCTGGCCCGGAATACGGCAGAAGCGGAACACTTGCTTGCCTTGGCCGGGAAACAGCGGAACCTCCACGTTGTCGGACTTCAGGCACGCGCCAATCCGGCGGTTCGGCGAATCCGGGAATGGGTGGATGAAGGCGTGATCGGCCGCGTGCTGGCGGTTCATGCTTCCGCCACGCTGCCTGACTTTCCAACCCGGGGCGGAACGGTGGACGAAGGTCACGTTTATTTGTTGGATGAAGCGAACGGGGCCGACCAATTGACGATTGGAGCGGCGCATATGCTCGATGCGATTGGGTATATGGTTGCGCCGTTGGTTGAAGTGTCGGCAATATTGGACACGCAATACAAAGACGTGCTGGTGACCGGGAGCGGGACAATCCGGAAAGCATCGGCGCCGGATCATGCGGCCATCGCCGGAAGGTTGGCCCAGGACGCCATCTTGGCGGCACAGGTGGTCAACGGAGGCGCTCCCGGTTTCTCGCTGCGGCTGATTGGAAGCGAAGGCGAGTTGGTCGTCACGCCGCGGGACGGGCTCATGTTTCAGATGGACCGGTTGTCGGTTCGCCTGGTGCGTTCCTCCGGCGAGGAAGAAATGCTTGATCGATTCGCTTCATCCGGTTCATCCGGACAGCAGACTTTTCCGCCAGGACCGCAGCACAATGTGGCCCATCTTTACGATTTGCTGGCCAAGAAGCTTGCCGGGGAACCGGCCGACCTTCCGGATTTCATGCATGGGCTTCGGGTGCACCGCATGCTGGATGCCATCCGGAAGGCGGCGAACACGGGCATGCGTCAACCGATCGTTTGAAAAGAAAACGGGCGTTGCGGAACAAACAACACCTTTTCATAAAAAGTGATCGCACTTCCGTCCGTTGCTTCCGGGGCTCGCCCGCTCCCGGTCGACAAGGAAAAGTTTCATATGCGTAACATCGGTTCTGGACGTTTTGGTTTCCGCGCAGTAAACTAGGTGAATCGCGCAAAATGAAACAGACCGGAGTTTGATCAACGATGACCTCTTTGACGCACACCCCATCCTGGAAAAAACTTCGTCTGGTCGCGGTCACCTGGCCGATCCTTGTCGACTCCGTCCTCCGCATCATGCTGGGCACGGTCGACGTGTTCATGCTGAGCCGCATATCGGACGAAACGACCGGGGCGGTCGGACTGGCAAACGAAATCATCTTTTTCTGCATCCTCATGTTCGGGTTTGTGGCCATCGGCACGAGCGTGGCCGTCGCCCAATACATTGGCGCGGGACGGGAGCGGGAAGCGAGCCGCATTTCGGCGATGGCCATCTCGATGAATTTCCTGTTCGGGCTCGTCGTCAGCACGGCGCTCCTTGTTTTCGGCGAGCCGCTCCTTCGCCTGCTCCATACGGATCCCGGGCAACTTGACATCGCGATAGAGTATTTGAGCATCGTCGGGGGTTTCATCTGGGGCGAGGCGCTTTCCTATGCGATTTCATCGGTCATCCGTGCCACGGGGAAAACCCGGCAGGTCATGTACGTGACCATCGGCATCAACGTGCTTCACGTGTTCGGCAACTACGTGCTCATTTTCGGGCATTTCGGATTTCCGGAACTGGGCGTGACCGGAGCGGCCATCTCCACGGTGATCAGCCGGGGCCTCGGGGCCGTCGTGCTGTTCATGCTGCTGTACCGTTCGATCCCCGCGCCGATCGCGATGCGGGATTACGTGCTGTGGAACAAACCGTATGTCAGACAGGTGCTGGGCATCGGCCTGCCTGCCGCCGGCGAACATATCGCCTATCAGTCGCAGTATCTGATGATTCTCGGCTTCGTCAACATGATCGGGGTCACCGCGCTCAACACCCACGTGTACGTCATGAACATTTCCAACTACTTCATGGTGTTGGCCGCGGCGATCGGCACGGGAACGGAGATCATCATCGGACAGATGGTCGGCGCCGGGGCGATGAAGGAAGCGTACCGGCGTCTGCTCAGAAGCCTTCGCATCAGCTTCGTCCTGACGTTCGCGATCGTTGCGGCGGCTTCCTTCTTCCGCCATGGCCTGATCGGCTTGTTTACGCACGATCCGGACATCATCGCCACCGGGGCGGGCATCCTGCTGCTGTCACTCGTGCTGGAACCCGGCCGAACGTTCAACATGGTCGTCATCAACTCGCTGCGCGCCGCCGGTGACGCCCGCTTTCCCGTGCTGATGGGCGTCCTGTCGATGTGGGGCATCGCGGTTCCGCTGGCCTATTTGCTTGGCATCCACTGGGGCATCGGGCTCATCGGCATCTGGATCGCCTTCGCCGCCGATGAATGGGTGCGGGGCATCCTGATGCTGCTGCGCTGGAGAAGCCGGGCATGGGAAAAGAAAGCGCTGGTGAAACCGTCCTCCGCCTCCGAGGCGGGCGCAGGCGTCTAAATTTCCGCCGGCAAGGCGGTCGTACAAACTTCGCCGTCTCCGGTTCCGTATGCTGGAACCGGAGGAGGTGAAGGAAAGGTTGAAGGTCACGATTTCGCAACAAGTCGTCTATCCGAGGCTCAGGCTGTGGACGGATGAAAACTTCCGCGGGCGGCGGTTCACGTGGCGCGGCAACGTGGGGCTCCGCAATCTGGACCGTCTGTATGACGGCATCGAAAGTTTGCGCTTCTTCTCCCCGAGCAGCAACGCGACCCTGGTGCTGTTTTCCCGGAGCAATTTCCGGGGCAACTTCCGGGTGTTTCGGGGAACGACCAACCTTGCAGACCTGGACGACATCATCAACGGCAGCGATCCCGAGTCCCTGATCATTTCCAACCGGCGTCTGACCCTGGACCAAATCCGGCAAATCCGCCGGACCGGCAATCTGCCTTCCGGATTCCGTTCGGTTTGACGATGGGTATCATGCACGGTGACGGGCTTTCCCATGCGAGGAGAGCCCGTTTTTGCGTGAAGGAGGCGGCTGACGCGATGCCGGGCGCACGAGCAAGCGGGCGGACCGATCCCGATGGCGGCGGTGATCGCGCGCGTCGAAATCGGGAGCAAAGACGCCGCCAACCGCCAACCTGCCTGCAACTGCTTGTTCAAAACAAGGGGCAATCGTGATAAACTGGCATTAACGACAAATTTCATTGACAGAATAAATAACGGGGACGAGGAGATCATGGACAGTACGATCAAAAAAACGGACGTCATCCTCATCGGCGCCGGCATCATGAGCGCCACGCTCGGCGTGCTGCTGAAAGAACTGGCTCCGGAATGGGAAATCACCGTGTTTGAACGGCGTTCCAAAGCGGGTGAGGAAAGTTCCAACGAGTGGAACAATGCGGGAACGGGACACTCTTCCCTTTGTGAACTGAACTATACGGTGGAGAAAGCGGACGGTACCATCGACATCAGCAAGGCCGTCAAAGTCAACGAAGAATTTCAGGTATCGCGGCAATTTTGGTCGTATCTGGTCAGACGCAACCTGATCCGCGACCCGCGATCGTTCATCATGCGGGTGCCGCACATGAGTTTCGTACAAGGCGAGCAGGATGTCGCTTTCCTGCGCAAACGGTACGAAGCCCTTCGGGAGAACCCGCTGTTTGCAGGCATGGAATTTTCCGACGATCCGGACAAGCTGTCGGAGTGGATTCCGCTCATGATGAAAGAACGGACGCTGGACAAGCCCATCGCCGCCACCCGGATTGAATCCGGCACCGACGTCAACTTCGGTGCGCTGACCCGCCTGCTGTTTGACCATCTGCAAAACCGCCAGGTGGACATCCGCTTCAACCATCAGGTGGAGGACATCCGCCGCGACGCGGACGGTTCGTGGCGCCTGAAAGTGCGGGAGGGGGAAAGCGGCGCCGTCCGGGCGCATGTCGCCCGGTTCGTGTTCATCGGCGCCGGCGGTGGCAGTTTGCATCTGCTGCAGAAATCCGGCATTCCGGAAGGCAAGGGCATCGGCGGCTTCCCGGTCAGCGGCTTGTTCATGGTGTGCAAAAATCCGGAAATCGTGGAACAGCACTACGCCAAAGTGTACGGCAAGGCGAAAGTGGGCGCTCCGCCGATGTCCGTGCCGCACCTGGACACCCGGTTCATCGACAACCGCAAGTCGCTGCTGTTCGGACCTTTTGCCGGCTTTTCGCCGAAGTTCCTGAAATTTGGCTCCATGTTTGACCTGCTTGCGTCGGTCAAATCCCACAACCTGACCACCATGGTGGCGGCGGGCGTGAACAACATGTCGCTGACGAAATATTTGATCGGGCAAGTGATGTTGTCCAAGGAACAGCGGCTGGAAGAACTGCGCGAATTCGTGCCGACCGCCCGGCTGGAGGATTGGGAACTGCTCGTGGCCGGCCAGCGGGTGCAAATCATCAAGGATACGCCGCAATCGAAGGGCACGCTGCAATTCGGCACGGAAGTGATCAGCGCCGCGGACGGCTCCATCGCCGCCCTGCTCGGCGCATCCCCGGGTGCCTCCACGGCGGTTTCCGTCATGCTGGAAGTGATCCGGCGCTGCTTCAAGGCCGAACTGCCTTCCTGGGAACCGAAAATTAGCGAAATGATTCCTTCCTACGGAAAAAAGCTGCTCGAACATCCGGAGCTTCTCCAACGGGTGCAGTCCGAAACATCCGAAGCGCTGGGGCTGGCGGCGGAGGACCGGGCCATCACGGCGTAAACCGGACGTTCGCGGTTGCACAGGCCATAATTATGAAGCCCGTTGCGTCCCTGTCGGGAGCGCAGCGGCTTTATTTTTGTATGCATGCCGCCGGCGGACGCATACTTTCCCCCGGATCACGATTGACGTATCAGGATCGAAACCTACTTGTCGAAGTCGGCCTGATCACCCTTGTGGCGGGCATTTTGCCCATTTGAGAATGAGCCGTTCGATGCAGAACAAGACCGATCATGCGAATGCTGGGGACGTAGAGTGAAAAAAATCGCATGATGGGCGTGAACGGACCGATACAATGGAAACGGCGCCGCAATCGGGGTGCGGCACCGCAGCAATGCAACAGGAGAGGAGTTTGTCAGACGTGGAAGCCGTACTTGACCCGCAACAAATTGCCGCCGCTGCGGCGAAGAAAGGAACCGCCAAAGCCAATCTTCCGGTCTCCCGCACGCTGGTGCTGGGCTTTCTTGCCGGCGCTTTCATCGCCCTCGGTTATTTGCTGGCGATCCGTGTGACGTCCGGCCTGCCGGAATCGTGGGGGAGCCTGCCGAACCTGATCACCGCATCCGTCTTTCCGCTCGGGCTTGTGCTTGTGCTTCTGGCCGGCGGCGAGCTGCTCACCGGCAACATGATGTCGGTGTCCATCGCCCGCCTGACGGGCGGCGTCAACACCCGCGCCCTGCTCAAAAACATGCTTTTAGTCACCGTCGGCAATTTCGCCGGCGCGGTGTTTGTCGCCTTTTGTTTCAGCCATGCGCTCGGCCTGCTGACGGAAGGAATCTACCTGGCCCGCCTGACGGAGATGGCCCGTCACAAGCTGGCCGACGGCTTCGCCCGGGCGTTCCTGTCGGGCATCGGCTGCAACTGGCTGGTCGGCCTGGCCGTCTGGCTGGCGTACGGTTCCGCCTCGTTCAGCGGCAAGGTGCTCGGCATTTGGTTTCCGACAATGGCCTTCGTCGCCATCGGGTTTCAGCACGTGGTGGCCAACATGTTTCTGCTCCCTGCCGCCGTCTTTGAAGGAGTGGTCGGCTGGGGCGAGACGTTCGCCAACTTCGTGCCCGTCTGGCTCGGCAATTTCACAGGCGGCGCCCTGTTCGTGGCGTGCGCCTACTGGTTCGCCTATTTGCGCGACTCGTGACCGGCCCATCGGCGTTGCCGCCAAACAAGGGATGCAGAGGTGCGGCACGTTCGTCGGGAATGGAACAAAACGGCACAAGGGACGGCAACCATGCAACGTCATTTTAACCCCGGATAAGGCAGATGCCCGAACGGGGTTGTCAGCGGTCATAACACGATGCAACCATGCACCTTCAATGAGCGGAATCATGAAAATCGCAAAAATGGAGTACAACCATGCAATCGTCAATAGGCGGAATCATGCAAACCATAAAAATGGAATGCAACCATGCGCCGTCTATGGGCAGAATCGTGCAAACCGAAAAAGTGAAATGCAAAAATGCACCATAAATTCGCAGAACGAGCCGAATTGCGAAAATAGGGTGCATTTTTGCAGTTTATTTTACCAAAATCACAAAGGTTCAAGAAATATGATGTATTTATGCGCCAGATGTGTCCAAAAAAGCAAATTTCATGAAAATATCATGTAAAAATGCAGTATATTTTTGCGAACGAACCGGACATTGACGGCATGTCAACGGTACGCTGACGAGAACGGCGATGCGGGCAGTCCTTCCCGGTTGTACAGGTTGGCGTCAGCCGGGTGATTGCGCCACGCGTAGCGCACATGGACGGGCTCCGGCACCTCCGGGCTCGATACGACGACGCCATCCCCGTCGATGACGGCACGGGCCGACACATATCGGCCGTCTGCGCCGCACACTTCAAAACCGCCCAACTCGCCGCCGCGCGCCACGAGGCCGCTGCCGGTGTGATCGAACCGCACGCGCAATGCCCCGTCCAGCCGTTCGACGCCGCTGTACAGCGGTCCGCTGAACACCACATCCTCGCCGTAGGCCAGCCTGCGGGCGCCAAGCGCCAGCCGTTCGCCGACGGTCTTCTTGTCCTGCGGATGCAGGTCGTTCCACTCCCCGACATCGATGGCGACGGTCATCGCCGTGTTCGGCACGGACAGGCACAACCGCTGTTCTTCGCGGATCGGTGCCCACGAGGCGGGATCGTCATCCCCGGGATCGAAATTGGCCAGCTGCACATAAAGGAAGGGAAACGCCCCGATCCCCCACGTTTCACGCCAATCCCGCACCATCTCCCGGAAAAGCTCCCGGTAACCCGCCGGACGGCCGGCGTTCGATTCGCCCTGGTACCACAGCGCGCCGGTGACGGGGACGTCCTTGAGCGGGGCGATCATGCCGTTGTACAGGCCGGCCGGCTTGTACTGGAAAAAGGTTTGCATGTCCAGCCGCTCCGTCCGCGCGCCGATCCGGCAGCGCCACGCGCCCGCCAGGCCAATTTCCGCTCCGCCAACGACCAGCTTGTACGGCATGTCCGGCACAAACTCTCCGGTGCTGTGCGTCGTCAACACGCGCACGGCGATGGTGTTGCGACCGGCTTTCAATACGCCCGCCGGCACGGTGTAGCGCCGCGGCGGGTAACGGTACGCCGTCGATCCGACATGGACGCCGTTGATCCAGGTGTCGTCCGCGTCGACGATCGTGCCCAGCATCAATTTCGCTTCCATGCCGGCAAATTCGTCCGGCAATTCCAACTCCCGGCGGAACCAGACCGCACCGTAAAGCCCGTCCAAATCGCCGCCTCGCCATGAACCGGGAATGTCCCGCGTTTCCCAGTCCGCGTCGTCCAACTCTTCCCGGTGCCAGCCGTGGTTCATCCCGTCATCCCGCTCGTTCAGGGAACGGTACCACTCCTCGTTCCTGCGCGCATCCTGCGCTTGCACCGCCGCCACCCAGGCGTCGTCCTTCAGCCGATCCAGCTCTTCTTCGTACCCGCCGATCTGCCGCAGCGTCTCTTCCCGCATCCAAGCCTCGACCGGCGTTCCGCCCACCGCAGCCTGAATGAGGCCGACGGGCACGCCGTATCGCTCATGAAGGCTGCGGGCGAAGAAAAAGCCGACGGCGCTGAAATCGAGCACGTCATCGCCCGTAGCCGCCGTCCATCGCCCGCCTGACACGTCGCGTTGCGGACCGTGGAAATTGTACACTTGCGGGACGGCAAATTGGCGGATGTGCGGCAGGCGGACCCCGTGCACATCGTCCGCCAGCCTGTCCAGCGTCCGCCGCACCGGCAGCTCCATGTTCGACTGGCCGCCGAGCACCCACACGTCGCCGACCAGCACGTCGCGGATGACCCGTTCTTCATCCGCCGCAATGACCATCTCGTACGGGCCGCCCGCCTGCAATTCGTCCAGTGTCACGGACCACGCGCCGTCTTCGCCGGCGACCGTCTCGGCGGAAACGTCTCCGATCGTGACGCGCACCGGCCCGCCCGGCGCCGTCAGGCCGCCGAGCCTGATTTTGGCATGGCGCTGCAAAACCATGCCGTCTGAAATCAAAGGAGACAACTTCATCGGATCATCGCCCTTCCGGAACAAAATTGCGTTGCCAAAGCACCGTTTCCATTGTAAAGGATGCCTCCCCATTCTAACACCTTCTTTGTGCATCATCCCGTGCCAAACGTCATCGCGGCCGGCCGAAGGCCAAAACCCGGGGGAAAGGCCCGTCCCCATCGTGTATAATGGAGTTGTGGTTGCATCAAAAATTGGACAACGGCAAGGGAGAGGAGACAACACATGATCGGCTTCAACACGGTACTCCCGCTTTCGGCGGACACGTCCGTCAGCCATTTTTTGAGCTTATGCCGCAAATGGCAAGAAGGCAGCCCGTTCCGCACGCTGCCGCTGGATGACCGGGAAATTTACGACGGATTGCGCTACACCAGCGACCTCGAGTCGCTGGAATTTGTTTTGGTGGAGGCGGAAAGCGGCATCCATTGCGGCGTCCGCCACGTGCGCAAGGACGAGGACGGCGAATGGTGGACCGATGTGATCGGCTGCAAGACCGATGATGCGTTCACGGTGGCCGTCGTTTCCTCGCGATCCCACTTCGATCTCGCCACGGACGCCGAATTGCCGAAAACCCCCTACATTGTCGGCATGCTCATCCGGGAAACCGGCCCGATGTTCGACGACGGGGTGCAAATCGAAACAGCGGCGAAGGAAGTGACGGCGGACAACCTGCCGCTCATCGCCCAATTGCTGAACTGCGAACGGCAAAACCGGTTGCCCGTCGTATACGTGAGCAAACCGTTTTTCGGCGCCGACTATCTCGTTGATCCGATCCGGCTCGGCCAACGGCTCGGCGGCCTCGCCCACGTGTTCTATGAAACGGACAGCGACGTGTCCAAAACGCTCCGGGATCTCACCGACGGCAAAAACGCCTACAACGGCTCCATCGGCATTTACTGGCCGAACCGCAACTACAAGCGGTTTTTCGTGCGCGAAGAGAGCGGAGTGATCGACCGGAAAATCCAAAACTACATCAAAAGGGTGCTCAACACCCGCCGCACGCCGGACGAATGCCGCTGGTCCCACTTGCAGCGGCTGAAATTCCAGCAGAAGGTGGAGCGGCACCGCGCGGGCGCCGAAGAAGCGGAAATATTGCTGGAATACGCCCTGGAGGACAATGAAAAAATGCGCGAACAACTCAAACACCTGGAGGCGGAAAACTTGTACTTGCGGGAACAGGCCCAAATGTTCTATTCCGGTGACCTGGATGCCAAAACCGCCATCGTATTCAAAGGCAACGAGCCGGAACTGTTCCCCAACGAACAGGCGGAACTCGTGCTTGATGTGCTGGAGGAAAAACTGAGGACGGGCAATTGCTCCGTCCGCATCCGCAACATGCTCGCTTCCATCCTCGACGCCAACGAGCGCACCAACAACAAGGACGCGTTTCTGGCCCAACTGAAGGCGGTGCTGACGGAATCGGGCGGCTTGTCCGCCAAAGGCAAAAGGGAGCTGATCCGCATGGGCTTCGAATTGACCGAGGACGGCAAACACTACAAGCTGGCCATCAAAAACGACGGCCGATACGCCCATCCGATCTCCAAAACCCCGAGCGAGTACCGCTCCCAGGAGAACAACTTTTCGCAGCTGAAAAAACGGTTTTTCTAAACCCGGCCCCACAAGAGCCGGAACCGGAAGGCGGTTCCCTCCCGCGAGCACGCGGGCGGGAAGCGCTGTTCATGTGTCCGGCCGAAGGGGCATCCCGCCGTCAGTCGAGATCGACGCCACGGCGGCCTTGGGCGATTATCCTTCATGCGGGCTGCGGCGCATCCACTTTTCGATCAACCGGTGGTGCAGCACCGTTTCAATCAGGATTACCGTCTGGAACGCAGCGACCCAATCGAGGGATTCGTCATCGGTGTGCTCGTGCTCATAACCCGCGGACAGGTTGACGGTGTCGATTCCGAACCGCTCGGCGAAGACGCGGGCGTCGCTGGAACCGCCTGGCGTCACTTTCCAGTCGGGCATTCCCGCCAGGATGCCGGCTTGTTCAAACAACCTCCCGTAAGCAGGGTCACAGAAGGGAACGAAACCGCCGCATGACGTGACGATGTCCCGCTTTCCCCGCCGGTCGACGACGATGGCCGCGTCGATGTCTTCCATGAACGCGGGATCGAGATGACGGGCGCCGACGAGGCCGATTTCTTCCTCCACGGTGAAGGCAAACTTGAGGGTTCCCCGGAACTCCGTCTTGCGGATGCGCTCCAGCACATGGAGCGCGATGGCGATGCCCGCCCGGTCGTCAGCGCCCAGAATGCCTGACGTGCTGCGCAGCACGGTGCCGTCTTCCGTGATTTCGCGGCTGGGATCGAGCTCCCGGCAAACATCCATGTGTGCGGAAATCAACACGGCCGGCCCTTCTCCGCAGCGGCGGATCGCCAGCACGTTGCCGTAACCGTCCCTGAAGACTCCGTCGGCGAAACGCTGCAGTTTTCTCATCACGACGCGCCGGATTCTCCCTTCGCGGCCGCTTTCTCCAGGCACGTTCAGCAGTTCGGTCAAAACCCGCTCCTTGAACTTCCTCGCTTCATACAGGAAGGGAAGGTCCGGATGATCGACGAACCGATGCAGCCGCTCGGCGTAGTCCGGCAGCAGATTGCGCGGATCCGCACCCCCTTCGGCCTCCAGCACGAAGTTCGTTCCAAATCTCCGGCGCAGCTTCAGGCCGTCCGGCAAAGCCATGCGCAGCAGATGCCATTCCGCCTCCGACGGCGGCTGAATGAGACTGACGGCGGGCGGCCTTCTGCCGTGGCCGTCGCAGCAATGGCTCGTATGGATGCCAAGTTCGTTCATCCAGCGGACGATGCCCCGCATGTCAAGATCGATGGAGGCGAGGGGAAGCTCCGCTTCCCGCGGATCAATCAACGCTTCCCCGCTCAATCGATCCGCCTGCCGAGAGGCGGACTGGAGCGCTTCTCTCCATACGGATTCGTCGACGTCATCCGGCAGAATGCCGGCCGGTCCGTCATGACCGGTCAACCGGTTCTCCTCCTGTCCGGTCCGTTTGCCGGGGAAACCGGCAAGTTGCCTGACGGCGGCATCAAGCAGCGCATGGGCATGGCTTCCGGGCACTTCCTGCTTTTTGAATCCGTAGCGAACCAACAGCCGTTCCATGTTCATCGTACATTCCCCTTTCGTTTTGATGACCCCAATGTAGCAAACTCACTTGTGACACCCTGTCACGCGACGGAGGAACCCGCCGGTTTGTGTCGAAACTAAGGGGAAGCAACGTTGCGATGGCCGGGATCGGCTTCGCTGCAACAACGGACGGAGTCATGCATGGGGGAACCAGACATGCGAAGAAACGAAGAGCGGACGTTCATTCCCTGCCGGGAAGCATGGGCGCTCCAGAGGCAATATCGCGAGGCAAGGCGAAACGGGGATCTTGAAACCGCCGAATCGCTCAAAAAGCGGCTTGTCGGAATTCATGTGCAACTCGGGGAACACTTCAAAATGTCGGGGCAGCCGAATGTGCGTGAGGCCATGAAATGTCTGGAAAAAGCCCTCAGGCTTGATCCCGGCCATCCGATCGCCAATTACCGGTATGCGCATTTGCTGTACGGGAAGAAGGAATACCAATCGGCCGCTTTCCACTTCAAAAAAGCGCTGGACGGGAACAAAGAGGAAGGGCTGAACGATTCCCAGACGTTGGTCGCCCAGATCATGACCGTCAGTTGCGGGGCCAGGATGGCGGTGGAAGCGGACCGTGAAATCGAATTCCTGCTCGGGAACCGGTTTCTCTCCTGGGACCGGAGGCTGGCCGATTCTTTCCGCGCGAGCATGATCCGGCATTGCGAAGAGATGATGGAACGGTTCATGTACATCCACCGGACGCCGGAAGGCATGAGAAATGTATCAAGAGACGCATTTTTGGATTATCAGGACCGGGTCGCGGATCATGAAGTATTGCTGAGCATGGATGACGGCATGTACCGTGTCGAATTCCGGAATGACATGAGGGAACTGGAACCCCTTGCCTTCTATATCGTGTGGATTTTGATCCGAGCCGATGATTTTGTGGACAATGACGAGATCGGTTCTGCGCTCGATGCGTTTTTTTCGAGCGAGGAAATGCGCAGCGACACCATCCGGCAACAATTGCACCGGTTGTCCCGGCGTCTCCCGTTTTGGCACGAGGTGATCGAGACGAAGGAAGCAGGCAGAAAAACGTTCCGGAGAAGGCGGGAGGGCATCACCTGGTCGCTTTTTCACCATTCGTGGCAGGTTGTTCCGTAGCATCAGGTTTTTCTCTTCGCGCAACATGCGCAAGATCGCATCTTTTCCTTCGCGGTTTGGATATGATGGAGATCAAAACATCACAATGTCAACGAGATGGAGGGATTTCCCCATGCGTTTGCAAGATATCCGGATCACGGACGCCTTCTGGTCGTCCTTCACCCGGCTCGTCCGGGAAACGGTCATTCCGTATCAATGGGAGGCGCTGAACGACCGCGTGCCGGAAGCGGAACCGAGCCACGCCATCCGCAACTTCCGCATTGCCGCGGGTTTGGAGCAGGGCGAATTCGGCGGCATGGTGTTCCAGGACAGCGACGTGGCCAAATGGCTGGAAGCCGTCGGCCACTCGCTGGCCGCCCATCCGGATCCGGAACTGGAACGGATCGCGGACGGGGTGATCGATCTGGTCGTGGCCGCCCAGCACGAGGACGGCTATCTGAACACGTACTTTACCGTCAAGGAACCGGGCCGGCGCTGGACGAACCTGACCGACTGCCATGAGCTGTATTGCGCAGGACACATGATCGAGGCGGCGGTAGCCTATTATGAAGCAACGGGCAAAAGGAAATTGCTCGATGCGATGTGCCGCTTCGCCGACCATATCGATTCGGTGTTCGGTCCGGAAAATGGGAAGCTCAGAGGCTACGACGGCCATCAGGAGATTGAGCTCGCGCTGGTGAAGCTGTACCGGGTGACGGGAAACGAGCGGTATTTGCGGCTCAGCCGCTTTTTCATCGAGGAGCGGGGGAAGAAGCCGAACTTTTTCCTGCAGGAGTTTGGGCGGCCGGGGTACGAGCGGCATTGGGAAGGGGTGAAGGGGAAGCAACCGGACCTTGCCTACCATCAGGCGCATGAGCCGGTGCGGGAACAGGACACGGCCGTCGGGCATGCGGTGCGCGCCGTCTACATGTACACGGCGATGGCGGATTTGGCCCGGGAGCTCGGGGACGCATCGCTCGCGGAAGCGTGCCGCCGCCTGTGGCGCAACGTCACCCGCAGGCAAATGTACATCACCGGCGGGATCGGCTCGACCCATCACGGGGAAGCGTTCACCTTCGATTATGATTTGCCGAACGATACCGTCTATGCGGAGACGTGCGCGTCCATCGGCCTGATCTTCTTTGCGAACCGGATGCTCCGGCTGGAACCGAAGGCCGAATACGCGGATGTGATGGAGCGGGCGCTGTACAACATCGTCATCGGCAGCATGGCCGCGGACGGAAAACACTATTTCTACGTCAATCCGCTGGAAGTGTGGCCGGACGCCTGCCGCCGCAATCCGGGCAAACATCATGTGAAGCCCGTCCGCCAGCGGTGGTTCGGCTGCGCCTGCTGCCCGCCGAATTTGGCGAGACTCATCGCCTCCCTCGGCGGCTACATCTGGACGCGGGAAGAAGATGCGCTGTATGCCCACCTGTATATCGGCAACGAAACGGCGGTCTCCTTCGGCGGCCGGAACGTCCGCGTACGCATGACATCCGATTTGCCCTGGGAAGGCGCGGCGAGCCTGAGCGTGGAAACCGAATCCCCGGTGCGGTTCCGGCTGGCGCTCCGGCTGCCGGCATGGATGAGCGGGGAGGCGTGCATCCGCCTGAACGGCGATGTCGTTCGCGGCGCCCCCGTGCGGGACGGTTACCTGATGATCGACCGGGAATGGCGGAGCGGGGATACGGTCGATCTGTCGTTTCCGATGGAAGCGGAATGGATGGAGGCGCATCCGGACGTGCGTGCCGACCGGGGCAAAGTGGCGCTCGTCCGGGGGCCGCTGGTCTACTGCTTCGAGGAAGCCGACAACGGGCCGCTTATTGCCGCGCTGTCCGTCTCCCCGGATGCGAAGCCGGAGGTGCGGATGGAAGACACACCGTGGGGCCGGATCGGCCTCATCCGGGCCGAAGGCTGGCGGGACGATCCACAGCCGTTCGGGGATGAACTGTACCGGCGGGCGCGGAAGGCGAAACGCCCGGTAACCTTGACGGCGATTCCCTATTACCTGTGGGGCAATCGCGGCGAGGGCGAGATGGCGGTCTGGATCCGATCTGCGGATTGAAACTGGGACAAACCGAAACGGGCTGTTTTCCGGAATTGCGGTTCCGGAAAACAGCCCTTATGTCATGCCTTCATGATCGTTTTAACCTTCCATGCGTTCGATTTCTTTCCGCACGAGGGGCGCCACTTTCGTGCCGAGCAGTTCGATGGCCCGCATCGTTTCCTTGTGGGGCATCGAGCCGATGTCGATGTGCAGGAAGAACCGGTCGACGCCGAGGTTTTTGCGCAGCAGGACGATTTTTTCCGCCACGTATTCCGGATCGCCGACGTAGAGGGAGCCGCGCAGGCTTTTGTTGGCGTCGTACGTGTCCCGGGTGTAAGGCGGCCATCCCCGCTCGCGGCCGATGACGTTCATCTGGGCCGCCGTCGGCGGAAAATACAGTTCGTCCGCCCTCTCCGACGAATCGGCGATGAATCCGTGGGAGTGGGTGGCCACTTTCAGCTTGGCGGGATCGTGGCCGGCTTTGATGCCCGCTTCCTTGTACAGATCGACCAGGGGCCGGAACCTCTCCGGCATGCCGCCGATGATGGCGAAGCAGACCGGCAGGCCGAGGGCGCCGGCCCGGATGGCGGATTCCGGGTTGCCGCCGGTGGCGATCCAGACCGGCAGGGGATCCTGGACCGGCCTTGGATAGACGCCGAGATTGCGGAAGGACGGGCGGTGTTTGCCCGACCAGGTCACCTTTTCGGAAGTGCAGACGCGCAGCAACAAATCCAGTTTTTCACTGAACAGTTCGTCATAATCGTGGAGACTGTACCCGAACAGCGGGAACGATTCGATGAACGATCCGCGCCCGGCCATGATTTCCGCCCGGCCGTCCGACAAGCCGTCCAGCGTGGCGAAATCCTGGTATACCCGTACCGGATCGTCCGAGCTGAGGACGCTGACGGCGCTCGTCAGGCGGATATGCTTCGTGCGGCTCGCCGCGGCCGCCAGCACCACCGCCGGTGCGGAGCAGGCGTAATCCGGCCGGTGATGTTCGCCGACGCCGTACACGTCCAGCCCGACCTCGTCGGCCAGCACGATTTCTTCCACCGCATTGCGCAACCGTTCGGCATGGCTGATCCGTCGGCCCGTCTTCGGGTCCGGCGCCGCCTCCAGAAACGTGCTGATGCCGATTTCCATCGGTCTTGCCGCTGTTGCCATGATCGTCCAACTCCTTTTCCATGGGTCACGGGCGTTGCCTGTGATGGAAAGCATACCCCATTTCGCGCCAACCCGCAACATTCGCCATTTCGCGACGATTGAAGTCGCACGCACCAGGCGGTCCCGGCGGATGAAGCGGCGCATCCGCAACCCGGCCGCCCCGGCTGCCCGTCCCCTCTCCCATTCCTGGCCTTAGACGGGCGCCGTTGCCTCCGGATTCGCCGCCTTCGCACAAACGATGCCGCCGTTTGCCAGCCGTACAAAAATATAGCTTGAGCGATGGAGGCTCTTTTTTGATATAATTTTAGTTTGAACATTCAAAATCATACGCGGATTGGCCTGGCCGGCACTCGCCGCGGATCGCAACACGAAACACGGCGATGCGAAACGACCGACGGATCCAGTTTGGAGGAATTTCCGTGCAACAGGGAGCATCACAAGTACGCAAACCGCAATATGGCATTTTGGCCATTTTGATGATCGGTGCGTTTATCGCCTTTTTGAACAACACGCTGCTCAACGTCGCTTTGCCGTCCATCATGGACGATCTCCGCATCGGCACGGCCACCGTGCAGTGGCTGACGACGGGATTCATGCTGGTCAACGGGATTCTGATCCCGGCGACCGCTTTTTTGATCGAAAATTTTTCGGTGCGCCGCCTGTTTCTCGCGGCGATGTCGCTTTTTGTCCTGGGGACGCTCGTGGCCGGCAATTCCCACTTGCTTCCGATTGACATCGCCTTCCCGTTCCTGCTTGCGGGACGCATGGTCCAGGCTTCGGGCAGCGCGATCATGATGCCGCTTCTGATGAACGTCATGCTCGTCAGCTTTCCGGTGGAAAAACGGGGGGCCGCCATGGGCGTCTTCGGCCTGATCCTCATGTTTGCGCCGGCCATCGGGCCGACGCTGTCGGGCTGGATTTTGCAGTACCATCACTGGAGAATGCTGTTCGACATGCTGGTGCCGGTTTCCGTGCTGATTTTGCTGGCCGGCTTCTTTCTTCTCAAGGACAAAAAAGCGCACACCGGCGAAAAGTTGGACAAAGTATCGCTCATCATGTCCACCCTTGGATTCGGCGGCCTGTTGTACGGGTTCAGCATGGCCGGCAACCGGGGATGGTCGAGCCCGCACGTATGGGTAACGCTGCCGGTCGGCGTCATCATGCTGACGCTGTTCATCCTGCGGCAAAACCGGCAAACCCGGCCGATGCTCAATTTCAGCGTGTTTCGCCGCCCGATGTTCGCGCTGGCTTCGGCCATCACGATCATCCTGAACATGGCGATGTTTTCGGGCATTTTGCTGATGCCGATCTACATGCAGAAAGTCATCGGATTTTCGCCGCTCATGTCGGGATTGACGCTGCTTCCCGGCGCGCTGCTGAATGCGGCGATGTCGCCCGTCAACGGCCGGCTGTTCGACAAATACGGCGCCCGTGCGCTGTCCGTCATCGGCCTTGCGATCTCCGCGGTGACAACGTTCATGATGAGCCGGCTCACGCTGGAAACCGGCGCCGTCTGGCTGATGGTCGTTTACGCCGTGCGCATGATGGGCATTTCCATGGTCATGATGCCCGTCTCGACGAACGGGCTGAACCAGCTGCCGCCCAACCTGTATCCCCATGGCACGGCGATGAACAATACGCTGAACCAAGTGTCCGCGGCAATCGGCACCGCCGTGCTGATGACGGTGATGTCCATCCGGCAGGCGGGGTACGCCAAGGAAATGATGATGGATGCCTCTGCCGGTTTGAGCCAGCAGGAAATCGGCCTTCGCGCCATGCTGGGCGGCATCAACGACACGTTCCTCGTGTCCGGTTACCTGATTGTGGCCGGAATGATTCTCGCCTTTTTCATCAAGCGGGCCAAGCCTCCGGGAGCGGCGCCTGCCGGTGCGGCGGGAAAACCGGGTGACGGTGCGCCCGGTCAACCGTCCGGGGAACAGCGGGCCTGATTTGAGGCCAGAAGGATCTTGAATCGGCATGCGCATCCGGCCAACCGGGCTCGTTCCGCGGGAATGGCCGAAGGGAAGTCCGTTGTTCGCGGGAACGCATCCCTTTTGGACATAGACCGAAAGACCGGGGGGACTGGAAAGACCGGAAAAGAGGGATTGGACGTCCGCGTCAGGGGCTAACGGAACTACAGGGCGTTATTTCGGCAAAATCGGGTGTTTTTCCGCGCTAACGGAACTGGAGGGCACTATATCGCGATGAAGGGGCCGTTTTTGGGCAAAACTCGCAAAACAGTGCCCTCCAGTTCCGTTACATTTTTCATCGCCGCTTTTTTTCCGAAATAACGCCCTGCAGTTCCGTTACAAATCCGAGAGCCGACAGAGCCAGTGCCGGGATCGCGGCAAATGGCCGAACACTCCTCGCGGGAACGGGCAATTTTGTCCGTGATCACCGAATTTTCCCGCAACTCTGCGAAGAAGGAGGCACTTTGACCCGAGACAACGGCAAATTGTCGAGAACGCTTCGCGAGAACGACCAATCCGACCGGAATAGCCGCAACATGCCCAAAACGCCCAAAACGCTGCACGGAGCCGTCCATTCGGACCGACACGGTCCTTTCCACATCCTTCCCAACCGGCAATTCCCGTCCAAAACACCTAAACATTTCCCGCTCGCAGTGGTATGATAGATTCGACAAAAGATCGATTCTGCCGACATCAAGGGGCAATGGCCATCACGTGTTCAAAAACGGGAGAATAACCAAGGGGCAATGAGCATGATCACGTTTACTCCAACCGGCGTGGACGGCATTGACGACATTTTGCACGGAGGGCTTCCCGCGGGATCTTCCATCATTTTGGAAGGTGCGCCCGGCACGGGCAAAACGACGCTCGGCGTCCAGTTTCTGCACCATGGCGCAACCCGTCTGGGAGAAGCGGGCATTTACGTCACCTTCGAGGAATTCCCGCAGCAGATCTACAAGGTAATGCTCGGATTCGGCTGGGATCTCAAAAAGCTGGAAGGCGACGGCTTGCTCAGGGTCGTCAGCGTGAGGCCGGACGTTCTTTTCCACGAGATGAAAAAGCCCGGAGGCCTGTTCGAACAGTTGATCGGTGAAATCGGTGCCAAACGGGTGGTCGTCGACACGATCAGCCTTTTTCACTATCTGTACAAGGATCGGGCGGAAGCCCGGGAAGCGTTCTACACCCTGTGCAACGTGTTCCGCAAACACGGGTTGACCGCCCTGCTCCTCAGCGAACAAACCGCGGACAATACCGACCGGAGCACGTTTGAGCACTACGTCGCGGACGGCGTCATCCGCCTGTCGATGTCGAGACACATGGAGACGTTCCGCAAAAGGACGCTGGAAATCACCAAGATGCGGGGCGTGGACTTCACGGAAGGCGAGCACATTTTCCGGATCATGAAGGACGGCATCCACCTCGTCCCCGCCCTGACCATGGTCGAAGACGGGGTGATCATGGACAAGGACAAGGTGCCCACGGGCATCCCCGAACTGGACGGGCTGCTGGCCGGCGGCATCCCGCGGGGATCGTCCATGATCCTCGACACGAACAGCAAAGCGAATTACAAATACATCACGGCTTCTATTCTCGCCGGACGGATCCGGGCGGGAGAACGCATCGTCGTCGTTTCTTCCCATGCGATGACGGTGGCGGAACAGCACCATCTGCTCCGGCAGTTCGGCATTGACACGCTGGAAGTCGCCAGGCGCAAGGGCGTCTATTTCATCGAGCATTACGACCGGACGATTCCGCCTGAACTGGAAGATTGCGTCATCAACGTGAAGGACGTGCGGAATGAGGACTACTACCCGTACGTGAACGAAAAATTGCAGCCGGTTGTGCAGGAAAGCATCGCCCGGGGCGAAAAATGGTTCGTGTACCAGGACTTGAGCGTGTTGTACACGCAACGCGGCGCCGATTTCGTTAAACATTATTATTCCCGCGATTCCGCAATGATCCGGGCGATGGGCATGACCGCCCTCAGTTTGTGCAACTTTACGGAGATCGGGCCGGAAAACGCTTCCTATCTGGAACGGGCCACGCAGACGGTAGTCCGGACATGGGTGGACCGGAACTACCAATATTTGCAGGTGACCAAATCGGCCACCGGCAAAGTGTCCGCCCCGATGATCGTGGAAACCGTGCCGGTCGAACCGTTCATCCGGCTCGTTTGAGGAGGGGTCTCCGTGGAAAGAAGTTTGATGATGCTGCAAGTAGAGTGCACCTACTTTTTTGAGGAAAATCCGTTTGCGCTGGAAACGTTGGAAAGTTTGGCCACGCGGCTCGGCCGATCGGTGGACGACCTCATTCCGGTGCTCGATCGGTTGGTCGAGCTGACCGTACTCACCCGGATCGGCAGCGGAGATCAGTCGGTCTACCGGTACAACCGTCCCGTAACCGTGTATCGAAACTTGCGCGCATGAGGGGTGGCGGCTGGCCATGACGGAACTGGCAAATCGGCTCATCGAGGCGTTCGCCGGCCATACGGGCCTTGCCCTGTGTGCGATGGACCGTGAAGGGCGGCCCGTCGCGTCCGCCGCCTTCGGCGCGTCCCGCGGCGAATGGCTGGCAAACCGCACGCGCGAACTGCTGTCCGCCGGCCACCGGGCCGATGCGATCAGCCTGGTCGATGTGCTGCCCGGGCTCAAAATGTTTCTGGCGCCCATCATCGCCACGGACAAACCGGAAGGCATTCTGGCGGCCGGCATGGTGATGGAAGCGGGGAGCCGCGACGCCGTCGCGGCGTTTCTTGCTGCCGGCGGGGAGCCGGCGGAGGAGGCGGAAGCGATGTTCGCCGCCGCCCGGGAGATCGACGCTTCGGACAAGCGGCTGCTCACGGAACAGCTCAAGGCGCTGACCCGAACGCTCGGTCTTATCGTCGGGCACGTACGCCAACCCGGCGGGGAAGCGGGCTTGCTTGGCGGCATCGAGCGGTTGGCGACCCTGATCAACGACGGTCACGATGTCGGCGAATTGCTCCAATCGTTCATGGATTTGGGCTGCGGGGACTTGAAACACGGATTTGATTTCGTCGGTTTCGCGGAAATGGGCGGCGACGAATGCGTCATTACCCACATGGCCGGGAACCCGGCGGCAGGAGCGCTGGTCGGCACGTCTAGCATGATCGGCGAAGGATTCATCGGACAGGCGGTCGCCACGGGAATGACCGCCGCCTGGCAGGACGTGCGCCACGACCCGCGGGTATTGCCCTTTCAACGGGCCGGGCTTAAGGTCGGGTCGTTGATCTGCTGCCCGGTGGTGCGCCAGGGGCGCGTGCGGGCCGTCCTGTTCGCCGGCGTGGCGGACGGCGGCATCACGCGGTTGCAAGCCTCCCTCGCCTCGATCCTTTCCAACATGGCCGACAACCTGCGGACCCGGAACGATCGGCTGTCGGCGATGACAAGGCAATCCCAGCGGATCTCGGCACTGAAAGAAATTTTGCATCTGATGACGAAGGCGAAGGACACGGAAATCATCACCTACATGCTGGTGGACATGAGCCTCAATCTGCTCAGCGGGCGTTTTTCGGCCATCGCCCTGTTTGATCCGGACGGGTCGCCGGATGAAATGAGAATCGTTTCGCGCGGCTTGTCGAGGGAAGAAAGCGAACGATACGGCAAAATGCTGCTGACGGAATACGGCCAATCGGGAGCGGCGGCCGCAGCATGGGACCAGGCGAGATCGTTCGCGCGGGAGACGGAATGGGGCACCGTGCTGGAATGCCCGATCGGCTTCAACGGCAAACTGCTCGGCGTGCTGAGCGTCGCCACGGACGCCGCCGACGCGGAAGCCGGCTCGTTCCTTGCCGCTTTGGCCGTGACCGGAGCCGTCGCCCTCGACCTGCTGGGCAACCGTGCCCGCCAATTCCGCGATAACGTCCGGGAGCTGCATGAGGCCGCGGCCGCCCTGAATCCGTCCGTCGGAACGTTCTCCGCGAGACTGCGGGAGGAGGCCGAAGCCTTCGCCCGCTACCTGGAACTTCCCGATTCCCTGTGCGATCAGATCGGGGCTGCGGCCCTCATGATCGGGTATCCTCCCGAAGTTTGCCGTCGGGTGCTGCCGGCAGACGAGCCATGGCTGGCCATGCTGGAAGAAGGGCGCCGTCTCATGGAAAGCGCGGAGCCGGTCGGACCGGAGGAGGAGCTGTCACTTTCCGCAGGCGGCAAAATTCTGGGGCTCGCCGTACGCTATTTGCAGGCGGACAGCGACGTGGCGAAGATGAACTGGCACCGCGATTCCGACCTTTTTGCCAAATTCGTCACGTACAAGCGGGCGCTTCTTGTCCAGGACCGGCAAATCCGGGCGGACACCCGCACGCAGCCCGATTTCGACCAGCTGTCCAAACGGGAACAAGAGGTGTTTCTGCTGCTCGTCGAAGGGAGGAACAACCGGCAAATCGCGGATACCCTGTTTATCAGCGAGCACACCGTAAAAAACCACATCACCAACATTTTCGGCAAATTGGGCATTCGCGACCGGGCGGAAGCGATGGCTTACTACTACCGGATGAAACGTTGATGCGGCGCGCTGCACTGCCGGACGGGATTTGTTTCCCGTCCGGCTTTTTGTTTCCCGGGGGCCCGTCCCGTGCATAGGAACAGGTTCCTATTTCCATCATTTACCGGACAAATAGGAAGGGCGGGTGATGTCCGGGCGGGGTCACCTGCTGTACAATGCGGGAAACGAGAATCGGGGGAGGGAATGACGATCGGAACGGGGATCGTGAAGGATTGCCTGTTGTACTTCCTGGAACATTCATCCGAATGGCATACGGCCCGTCAAGTTTCCCGGCGATTGTCACTCTCCGAACAGTGCGTGACCGCAATTCTGGAACGGCTGGTACGGGAAAATTGGCTGGACAAACGGCATCCCGGAGAAACCGAACAATACCGGTACATGCCCCCGAACGAATGGCTCGTCAGGTTTGACCAGGACAGGCCGGCTCCGGATAACGGGGTTTATCCCGGCAATGGAAGCCGCTCATCCGGGTCCGGGATGTGCAAAGAAAGGTGTTGAAGCATTGTCAGATCAACGCAAAGCCGTCAATGCGGGATCGAAAGCAGGAAGACTGACGCTGATCTATCTGGCGGCGGGCTGTTTGTGGATTTTGGCCACCAGCCTGTGGCCGGGAGTTTTCCCCATGGAACGTTTCCGGCATTTCGAAGTCGCGAAGGGACTTGCATTCATCAGCGTCACCGCGCTGCTCATGTATGGATTGCTGAAAAAATGGGAGGACACCATGAACGCCGCCAACAGGCGGGTCCGTCAGCTCGCCTATTCGGACGGCACGACCGGGTTGCCGAACGCCCATTCTTTCTGGGAAACGCTGCAACATTCCATCACGGAAGGCCGCCCGTTCCTTCTTCTCATCCTGCGCATCAGCCGGTTTGAAGAAATTCAGGACATGTACGGCAGAAAACAGGGCTTGACGTTCGTCGTCGCGGTCGCCGAACGATTGAAAGAGCTCGCCGGCCAGAACGTTTTCGTGTCGCAAACGGAAATCGACACGTTCCATTTGATCGTGCGGCTCGGCGGGGAAGTTCGCGAGGATGCGATCTTTCGCCATCTGGAGCACAGGTTGCAGCAACCGTTCCGTTTCGGGGAGGACGAGCTGGCGCCGGTTTTCCACATCGGCGCGGCCCGGTATCCCGGAGACGGGACCGACGGCGAACTGCTCGTCCATTGCGCTTACCGGTCCCTGGCGAAGGCCAGGGAATCCGGCGCGCTGTACATCCGGGAGCACGCTCCCGGCGGCATGGAATCCGCCAGAAGAAGGCTGTTTTTGGAGAAAGAGTTGAAAAAGGCGCTTGCCCGCGGGGAATTCACCCAGCATTTTCAGCCGAAAATCAGCATCAAAACCGGCGAGACGGTCGGGTTCGAGGCGCTCATCCGCTGGCATCATCCGGCGCTCGGACCGATCCCCCCCGCCGAGTTTATTCCGATCGCGGAAGAAAGCGGCGACATCGTGGCCATCGGCAAATGGATGCTGCGCGAAGCGTGCCGGCAGGCCAAGCGGTTGCAGGATACGCAGCAATGTTTCGTGCCGGTTTCCGTCAACGTGTCCGCCAGGCAATTTTGGCAAAGCATCGTCGGCGTCGTGGAATCGGCGCTCGACGATGCCGGTCTCGACCCGGCGTATTTGGTGCTCGAGCTGACCGAAAGCATGATGATCAATCCCGAATCGGTCGTCCGCATTTTGACCCGGCTCAAAACCCTAGGCGTGAAACTTTCCATCGACGACTTCGGCACCGGCTTCAGTTCCCTCGCCTATCTGAAACGGCTGCCGATTGACGAGCTCAAGATCGACAAATCCTTCATCGACGAAATTTTGACGGACGGCCCGGACCGCCGGATCGTGCAGTCCTTGATTGCCCTTGCGCATCACCTGAACATGACGGTGGTGGCGGAAGGCGTGGAGAAGAAAGAACAGGCGGACTGTTTGCGGGCTCTCGGCTGCGATCAGGTGCAAGGTTACTACTACGCCAGGCCGATGACCGGCGAGCAGTTGGCCGCCTTTCTCGCGGACGGCGGGAACGGACAGGCGGACCCCGCCGGATCCGCCGTTCTCGTATGATCAACAT
>Ga0310829_1000544_pt1 | contig 30219 bp, 31 predicted proteins | sample WT_ome_4_FD_202244 | JGI IMG/M metagenome (GOLD analysis project Ga0310829, IMG submission 202244) | Sorghum-adapted microbial communities enriched on wild type (WT) sorghum from Joint BioEnergy Institute, Emeryville, California, United... ...
AGGAATGTTTGACCATAGAAACACGAAAGTTTGTGCCAAAACCTTTTGGGCGAATGTCACGCTATAGGCATTTGTGCATATGATGCCATCAAAAGGGATTCCGCCGTGGGCGTCCCTTTCGCATCGTTTCGACTTGGGGTAACTTGATTGTTACTAAGGAAAACGCCGTCATGCTTTTGCAACGTTTGAATACGGGGCGATGGATAGAGACGGATGGCTGAGGATGCCAAAAAGGCCTGACTAGGAACCTTGAAGGGAGAAGGTTCCTTGATACCGTACTCTTTACCGTTCTGTGGACCGAGTGAAGGATGATGCAGATTTTTTATGTTTTAACGAAGGGGTGAGCACATGGAGAAAGAAGTCATTATGGCGGCAAGTCAACCAGTCGCTTACGAGAGGAAGAAATGGGAGAAGAGCCAGAAAAAGCAAAATTACTATCGAACGCTCACGCTTTTTTCGCCGATTACCATTCTTGCGCTTTGGGAAGTGCTGTCGCGCACCGCTCTGATTGACCCCCGGTTTTTCCCGCCGCCGTCTACAATCATCGTTGAATTTGTTCACTTAGCTGTCAACGGAAATCTATCAAGCCACGTGATGATCAGCCTTTATCGGATTCTCGGCGGATTTTTTCTCGGCGTTATTCCGGGCATTCTTCTCGGTCTATTGATCGGTATGTATAAGCCGGTTCGCTACACTTTTCAGCCGCTCGTCATGGCGTTAATGCCCATTCCGACGTTGGCGCTGATGCCGATCATTATCATCATTTTCGGGATTACCGATTTTTCCAAGATGGTCACAATTGCCGGCAGTGTCTTCTTTCCAGTATGTATCAACACGGCCGCCGGAGTGAGTAACATCGATCCCATTTTTGTGGACGTGGCCAAAAATTATGGGGCAAAATCCAAAGATTACTTTTTTAAAATCGCGTTACCGGGGTCATTGCCCGTTATGATGGAGGGCATTCAAATGGGTCAGGCCATTGCCCTCTTAACCATCGTGGCCGCCGAGATGATCGGCGCCAATTCCGGCATCGGCTATTTGATTTGGATGGATTATAAAGCCTTTATATTGAAGGGCATGTATGTCGGCCTCGTCATCATCTCGTTTTTCGGTTATTTCTTCTCAATACTGCTTCGTTTTCTTCAGAGAAGATTGATACCGTGGCAAAAATAAACATCTTTAAGGAGGTCCGACGATGAGTTCAGATATAAAAATTCGCGTCCATCAATTGTCAAAAATATTTTTCAGGAAAAATAGCAGTGTCCACGCCATCAGAGATATTAATTTTGAAGTGAAAAATGGAGAATTCGTCTGCCTGCTCGGTCCAAGTGGGTGCGGCAAAACCACGCTTCTTAGAATATTGGCCGGACTGGAAAAACCGAGCGGTGGATCGTACGAAATGATACACGGTGACCGAAATAAACCGCTGCAGTCCATGATCTTTCAAGAAAAAGGCGTTATTCCGTGGATGACGGTCGAGGAAAATGTGGCGTTTGGCTTGCGCATGCGCCACGCCCCCAAGAATGAAACGAAAGAACGGACCGACTATTACCTCAAGAAAGTAGGATTATGGGAGTTCAGAAAACTTTATCCTTCAGAGATTTCCGGTGGTATGAAACAAAGAGCTAGCATTGCGCGTGCCTTTGCCAATGACCCTGAAATTCTCCTGATGGATGAACCTTTCGCAGCGCTTGATGAGCAAAACAAATACATTTTACAGGAGGAACTATTGTCCATTTGGGAAGAAACGAAAAAAACAGTCCTTTTTATCACACATAGCATTGACGAAGCGCTTTTACTCAGTGATCGCATCTTGCTCATGAGCGCCCAACCAGGCACGATCGTTCGTGAAAAAATCATTGATCTACCGAGGCCAAGAAAAATTGCCGGTGTTCGTTCCAACCCGAAAATGGGCGAGGAATTTGTAGATATTTGGAAGCATCTGCAAGAAGCCGTAAACGGAAATTTAAAAGGGGCAACCACAAGCTTACCAAATGAAGTTTATTAAATAAAGCGAGGAGAAAGCGAATGTTTAAACGGGTCTTTATGGCTCTGATGATCATTCCCTTGTTGATGTTTGCCATTACCGGATGTAGTTCGCAAGCTGAAAAACAAGGGACAAGTGAAAAGCAAACAGAGAAAAAGGAACTGAATAACATTAAGGCGGTAAATGGGGATCTTCCGCCGCTTGAAAAACCAGAAACGGTCGTCATCGCTGAAGATGGGGCGGCATCTGGTGCGGGATTTTATGTCGCAACAGAAAAAGGGTATTTTAAAGACTACAATATAAATGTGAAATATGCGACGTTCTCGAACAGTGATGACATGCTGCCAGCGCTTGCCGCGGGAAAAATTGATGTGGCCGGCGGGATTTCATCGGCATCGTTCTTTAACTCCATCGCTCAAGGCATCGATGTCAAAATGATTGCCGATAAGGGGCACAATATTCCCGGCGCGTCGTATTTTTCATTTGTCCTTCGAAAAGATCTACAGGACAAAGTGAAGGATTATAAGGATTTTAAAGGGCTGAAAGTCGCCGTCTCAACGAAAAATGCCGTAGATGATTACATGTTTCAACAAATGCTTAATTATGCCGGTTTAAAACGCAGCGATGTCCATTTTGTCTTGATGTCTGATTTCGGCAATATGATAGCCGGGATGAAGAGTCATTCCATTGACGCCGCCTTGCAAATCGAACCGCTTATTACCAAAGGTGAAGAAGAGGGTGTACACGTCCGTTTTAAAGATGCGACGGATTATGCACCAAAAGCGCAAATTGCGATGGTTTTAAGTTCACCGAATTTCCTTGAGAAGCGCCAAGATGTTGCCATCCGGTTTATGCTCGCTTATCTTAAAGGCGTAAGGGATTATAACGATGCCTTCATGAAAAATAAAAATAAAGACGAGATTATTCAAATCATGACGAAATACACAGCCCTAAAAGATCCGAAACAATGGGAAAAAGTCGGGGTAACCGGACTTGATCCGAATGGCAAAATGTTTGTGGATGATATTAAAAAGCAATACGAATGGTATAAGTCTCGCGGAGGTATCGTTGGCGATGTCGATTTCAATCAAGCCATCGACACCTCGTTAGCGGAAAAAGCGGTGGAGATACTTGGTGAATATAAGTAGGTCAAATATTTATAGGGGCCTTCTGTTTTGAGGGCCCCTTGCATTTTTTCGACGTCTTTTCACATTATTTTCCGGGAAATATTACTTTTTTTGTGCTCTGTGGTCGGCCGCTTCCATTCGGGCGCGCGCCTCCCAATCATCCTCATCCAGTGGTAATGAATAGCGGATATCCTGTGCTCGGGCAATGGGCAGATCTTGATCCTCATTGTTATTTTTCTTTCTTTTTTTAGCGCTCATGCCAATTACCTCCCATCATTTCGAAAACTTTTGTTTCTCGTAGATGCGATCCGCTCGTTTGAATTCCCTTTGATATAAAACGGATTGGGCTTTATTTAACGGGGAATTTTCACGCAGACTGTTCGGCTTTTTTGCCAAGGACGCTTCCTCCTTTTAAAAAAGTAAGGTATGGTACAATGGAGAGAGAATGGTTCGGGTAGCGGCTACACTAATAGTCATGACCTTAAGCGACATTTTTAAACATGGGAACAAGCCGTCAGGACGAATCAAAAGTGATTGTCAACCTTCGTCAAAAATCGGCGTGTTGCCCTTTAACCAATAGAGTGGGGAGGGTGAGGTTGAACTAGGCTCGACTCAATGGGGATGTATAAGCGCTAGCGGATAGCTGATGACAATAGCCGTTTTTAAAGAAAAAGCCGCCGGCCTGAGACGGCCGACGGGCTTTAGACTTGTCGATTAAGCTTCGCGCAATTGGCTATCCGCAGAATAACAGAAACTTTCAACATGACGTTTGTGTATGAAATAATGCTCTTTTTTTATTTCAAACAGGTCATATGTGACACCGTTTTGGTTTAATTCATTCAAGATTTCCGGGTAAAGATCATTGGCAGGGAGGACATAAGGAAATTTCAGGGCGGCTTTTTTGGAGCGATGGTTTTCACGGCGTATCCTCATAAAAATCGTATGGATGTCGGTCTGTGAGAAAACTTCATCAAAAAAGGCTTCTTTGGCGGCTTTATTATAGCCCTTTCCAAAGTAGGGCTTACCAATCCACGTGCCCAGAAAACCGGTGCCATCCCGTATATCGAAAAGTGAGATGGTGCCAATGGGTTGACCCCATTCATCCAAAATCGTTCTTGAAATCATCCGTTTTTGTTCTTCGAGCTCTATGCCTTGTTTCGTTATGAACATATATTCATCAAGGGTATCGGCTTTTTGTCTGACAAACGGAAAGACTTCAGGGTCTTTAAGTAACTCAAATAGTGCGCCACAATCGGCGATTTCACGCTTTTTTAACATTTGGATACCTCCTAGCGGGTAAAAAATGCATTAGGAAATAACCGGGGTGGGAATCGAACCCACTAGGACCAAATTACTTGGTGGCGCACCAATTGCCTTCCCGTTCATTCAATTGTCATACCGCTGATTTCATCGATCACTTTCTTTGGATAAAAGTTTTTCTTTCTGATGTCCAGATAAGTATATCTGATTTTTTACTAGTTGAAAATAGGTTACTTTTGCCGGATTTTGTCTTTTTCTTGACCATTTTCATCTTTTCGGTCGTCGTATTTCCCTGTTTGTCGACATTCATGTAAGATGGAGGGAGGTGGGAACAATGATAATGACCATTCGACAAATTTCGGTGCATGGGACAAAACCTAATCACTATCGTTTGACTTTAACCTGTGATGACGGAACGTCGAGAGAAATGACGGTCCATCAGGATGTTTTGGTATCTCATGCGCTTCGAAAAGGTCTCGTATTAACGGAACATGAATTTTCAACACTGGAGAGATCCGCCCATCTCACGCGAGCCTACCAAACGGCTTTGCGTTATTTAGGACTCAGGATGCGCTCGGTTAAAGAAATGACCGATTATCTAAAGAAGAAAGGCTTTGCGTCTGAAGAACTTGCGGGGACGATTGAAAAGCTTAAAAACGATAACCTTCTTAATGATGAAAACTTTGCTAGAGCTTATGTCCGAACGAAAATGCGGACAACCTTAAACGGTCCGCAAATTCTATATCAAGAATTGCAAATAAAAGGGATTGCTCCCGAAACGGCTGCTTTAGCACTGGAGGAATATTCGAGTGAACAACAATGGGCGAACGCTTATCGCCTGGCGCAACGTAAATGGCAAGAATCCCGCGGCCATTCCCACCAAGGCAAGCTGCAAAAAACGACAGAAGCCTTAAAACGTAAAGGGTATGATTGGGAGTTGATTCATCGCGTTATCCAGGAGATGCCGAATGCCGACCAAGAATCCGAATGGGAGGCGCTCATCAAACAGGCGGAGAAGCTGCGCCGGAAATGGAGCGGTTATAAGGATTCAGAAGCAAGACAAAAGTTACGCAGCGCTTTATATCGGAAAGGATTTTGCATAGAAATGATCAACCGTTACATCGATGATATCGGGAGGAATGAAGAAAAATGATGCCGAAACGATACAGTCAAATGTCGAGAGAGGAACTGGAAGAAGAAATCAAATCGTTGAAAGTAAAAGAGCAGCGCGCAGAACAAGCCGGTATGATCAACGAAGTGGAAGTATTGCAGAGAAAGCAAGTCATGGCGGCTTCCTATTTATTGAACCCCGAAGATTTTAAACAAGGGGATGTCATGGTGATTAAAGAAGGCGATGGCACGCCATTTAAAATTGAATATCTCGACGGCGTGTTCGCTTGGGGATATTATGGGAACGAGACGGAAATGAGGGCCTTTCCGATTGCTTTACTCGTCAAAGAATCTGAAGCATAGTACCCGTAAAGGCTTGAGACTTGACTCAAAAGTCAGGGTCAAACTTTTCAAAAAGCAACTACTGTATGGGATCCCTTATGAGTTAGCCTCGGAAGCCGTGCCACCTCAAGCGCTACTGTTCGGAGCATGTGACGGCGAGCTTCTTCTCCAGCTTTTCATTATTATAAATCCAGCCGGTATAGGAAGAGACCACGACCGAATCTGGATTCACCCGGGCCACGGCGACAAACGGATAATGACCTTTGGATAAGTAGCGAAGATCGATAAAACGAATGTCCGTGAAGCCGTTGTAATCTTTGATTTCAAAGCGGTAAATCGGTGAAAACGATAAAAACGCACGAATATTTTTATCTTTTAATGCAGCATTAACGGCTTGGTCATTTGGAAGCGGCACGCGTTTGAAACGATCCAAGATGACAAAATGCAGGCGATCGGCTTCCCCCACCACAAACTCCTCTGGGGTTTTTGCGGCCACATGATATTGGTTCCAATGGATCGTCGGGGACAAATAAATAGCTTTTGCGTTAGGCAGTTGGTGCCGAACCTTGGCCAGTGCCCTCCGTTTGTGCCATGTTCTTAAAAGATAATAACCGATGATAATGACATATATAAAGCTAAAGAGTAATCCTGGATGACCGAACACATACCAAAGGACAAAGCCGCATAAATGGATCCCGAAGATGACAGGATCAAAGATGCTGATCATGCCAAGGGCAATCCACTTTGGTGTGATCGGCCATAATGCTTGCGTACCGTAGGCGTTAAAAATATCGACCGAAACGTGTAAGATGACAGCGAGAAAAGTCCATAGCCAAAGATGGAAAAGATTTGCCTGGTCATAAAAAAGATGAATCACACCCGTTAGGATGACTGGCCACAGTATAGTAAACGGCAAGGCATGTGTGATGCCCCTGTGGTGGCGGATATAGGTTGCATTATCTTTCAATTTTAAAACTGTATCGATATCAGGTATCACTGACCCGATTAAAACACCTAAAAAAACCGCTTCCGCAGAAGTCGGATCAGTGGTTACTGGGTCGATTGTTGATAGGGCGGAAAGGCCGATGCCCATGACGATATGCGTCCCGCTGTCCATCGTCTTTATCACTCCCTTTTAAATCTTTTTTCAATCGAAATTGAGTGATAAACATGCCTTTATGTGCAGTTATTTTTTATATTATGTCCCATTGATGAGCGGGTAACGGCAGAAAGGAAAGGAGTATGCCGATGACTGAAAGCTGGACGATGGTACTCGTCAATTGGTACAAAGAAAACAAACGCATTCTGCCTTGGCGAAAAACGCGTAATCCTTATTTTATTTGGATTTCCGAAGTGATGTTGCAGCAAACACAGGTGGATACAGTTATTCCCTATTACGAAAGATTTATAACTCGTTTTCCAACCATGTATGATTTAGCGCGCGCCGACGAAGACGTTCTTTTAAAAGAATGGGAAGGGCTTGGCTACTATTCGCGGGCGCGAAACCTTCAAGCCGGCGTTAGGGAAGTCACGGAAAGATACGGTGGCATCGTTCCTAGAACAAAGCGTGAGTTGCTGAATGTCAAAGGCATCGGACCGTATACAGCCGGCGCGATTCTCAGCATCGCTTATAATGAACCCGAACCGGCTGTTGATGGCAATGTTATGCGTGTTATCTCCCGCCTCTTTCGCATCGAGGAGGATATCGCGAAAGCAAAGACAAGGCGGCTTATTGAAGACAGGTTAAGACCTTACATGCCAGCCGACCAGGCAGGTGAATTTAACCAAGCTTTAATGGAACTCGGAGCTTTAATATGCAAACCGAAAAATCCGCTTTGCCATGAGTGCCCGATTGCATCATTCTGCCGCGCTTATAAAGAGGATGTGCAAACCAAGCTACCGATCAAGCTCAAAAAACAAAAAACAAAACTTGTGCGTTATGCCGTTTTGGTTTTGCAGTCAGGTGAAGACCGTTTTTATATCCAAAAACGGCCTTCCGAAGGGCTTTTAGCCGGGTTATGGGAATTTCCGATGTTCGAAATCAAAGAGGGGGCCGATGAAGTTAACTTCAAGGCACGCTTTTTAAAATCGAAACCGGTACGGACTTCGATGAAGGTCAAACATATTTTTTCACACTTAAAATGGGAATTAACTGTGTTTTACGGGTATTGCGGAAGCGAAGAAACGATCTCGCGGGCGGGTAAATGGGTCACGCGCACCGCGCTTTCCGATTACGCTTTTCCGGTTCCGCATCAAAAGATCATCCATCATTTAGACCGAGTCATTCCATAAAGGTATTTCCATACATAAAAAATGGTTGACTGGTTACATTAATGGCTGTGGAGGTGAAGACACCATGGCTAAAAAAGGCATGAACAATGCTGGAACCGATGCCCAAAGCGTACGTGCTAAAAACCAAGCTTCAGCTCAAGGGCAAAGCCAATACCAAACTGAATTTGCCAGTGAAACCAACGCTCAACAAGTACGCCAACAAAACGCCAAGTCCCAACAGAAAAAAGGCCAAAACCAACAATAACTTGCACCTTGCCCAGCTCCCTATCACAAGCGGATAGGGAGCTTTCTTTATTTAATGCCAATACCGCTCGATGTGGTTTATGGGAAGCCTTAATATAAAGCAAGCCGGGTGCCATTCTTTTAGTTTTATGTTATCTTAATGTCAATAAAAAGCATGCGGAGGTTATGTTATGTGCGGACGTTTTGCTTTAACCGCTGATTTGGATTACTTAATTGAACGGTTTCAAATCGCTTATCCTGTGGAATTTCCCTATACGCCAAGGTATAACATTGCGCCGCAACAAGATGTGACGGTTGTCATACGGGGACAAAAAGGAAATAAAATGGGTCAGCTCCGCTGGGGGTTCATTCCTGAATGGGCAAAGGATGCGAACATCGGATACAAAATGATTAACGCGCGTTCCGAGACCGCTCATGAGAAGGCAAGTTTTAAAAACGCCTTAAAAAAACGGCGCTGTTTAGTCATTGCGGATAGTTTTTATGAATGGAAAAAAGAGGGGAAAGGAAAACAGCCATATCGGATTTTATTGAAAAGTGAGGAACCGTTTGCCTTTGCCGGGCTCTGGTCGGTATGGGAGAAAGACAGGGTGCGACTTGCCACGTGCACGATCCTAACGACCTCCGCCAATGAATTGATGTGTGATTTGCATGACCGCATGCCGGTCATCCTGCCGCGTGCGGCTGAAGACACGTGGTTAAATCCGGAAACCGATAGTGAAACCGTAAAAAATCTCCTTAAGCGTTACCCAGCTTCGGAAATGCGGTATTATCCGGTGTCGCAAGCCGTTAATTCCCCGAAAAACGAAGGTGAAGCCCTCATCCAACCCATTTAGGAAAAACGCGCATAAAGGAGCAAACCGATGCCAAATTATAAAGAAGGAACGTTCATGCCCATTAAAAGCTTTAAACATAATGGGGTGCTGCATCGGGTTTGGGACGACAATCTCATTCTTTCCCGAACGGACGATGCTTGGATTACCGTCAATAACCAAGTGACGGTAACGGAGGCCGACGGCACCACTTGGCGGACAAAAGAACCCGCCATTTCTTTTTTCAGCACGGCACTTTGGTTCAATGTCGTCGCCATCATGCCGCCCGAAGGCGTTTATTATTACTGTAACCTCGCTTCACCGGTTCGTTGGGACGCGGGGGCATTAACTTATATTGATTATGATCTGGATGTCATGGTGGAGCAAGATGGTACCGTTCGCCTTTTGGACGAAGCGGAGTATGAAAGTCATAAGCAGCTGATGCACTATCCCGCAAACGTTACAGACCGGATCGAAAAGGATTTGGCAAAGCTTTACGATTGGATTGAAAAAGGCGTGGGCCCATTTCATCCTGATTTTATTCAAAAATGGTATGACCGTTATCGACAGTATGTAGAAATGGGATGAATCGTTGTGTCGAGTATCAAGCGCTATCTTAAATTTGTTTTTCCTTATTATAAAGAAATCATTTTAACGATCATTATCGGCATTATAAAGTTCGGCATTCCGCTAGCCTTGCCGCTGATTCTTAAGTATGTCATTGATGATATCATTAACACTTCGCTTACTGCGGATGTTAAACTTAGACGGCTTTTTTGGGTGACCGGACTTTCTTTGTTTGTGTTTGTTGTTTTACGGCCACCCATTGAATATTATCGACAGTATTTAGCGCAGTGGACGGGAAATAAGGTTTTGTATGACTTGAGAAGGAAATTGTTTGACCACATTCAACGATTGAGCCTGAAGTTTTATGCGAATCGCAAAGTCGGCGAAATCATCTCCCGCGTCATCAATGATGTGGAACAAACCAAGGAATTCGTCATCACTGGTATGATGAATATTTGGCTTGATATGATCACCATTGTGATTGCCCTTGCCATCATGTTTTCCATGAATGTCATCTTGACGCTGGTTGCGATGAGCATGTTCCCGTTTTACGCTTTATCTATAAAAGTGTTTTACGGCAGGCTTCGAAAATTAACGCGAGCGCGTTCCCAAGCTTTGGCGGAAGTACAAGGACATCTCCATGAACGCGTTCAAGGAATAAGCGTTATCAAAAGTTTTGCTTTAGAAGAGTACGAACAAGAGCAATTCGCTCAACGCAACCGCAACTTTTTGGCGCGAGCGATTGACCATACATCGTGGAACGCCAAAACCTTCATGGTGGTCAATACCATCACAGATATCGCACCGTTGTTCGTGATCATGGTCGGAGCTTATCTCGTGATTGTCGGCAATATTGCGGAAATCGGTACTGTGGTCGCCTTTTTTGCTTATATGGACCGGTTGTATAGCCCGCTGCGCCGGCTTGTTAGCTCATCGACAACTTTAACGCAAGCCATCGCTTCTATGGACCGAGTTTTCGAGTTTGCGGATGAAAAATATGATATTGTGGACCGGCCGAATGCCATAACGGCAGAGGATGTCCGTGGCCACATCACCATTGAAAATATGAGTTTCCGTTACGCAAAAGATGAAGAATACGCCCTCAAAGATATTAATTTGGATATACAGCCGGGAGAGACGATCGCTTTTGTCGGTATGAGCGGCGGTGGAAAATCAACGCTCATCAGCCTGATTCCGCGGTTTTATGATGTCGAAAGCGGTCGAATCTTGCTGGACGGTCGGGACTTGCGTGATTATAAAGTGCGCAGTTTGCGAGATCAAATTGGCATGGTGCTTCAGGATACGATTCTTTTCAGTGATACTGTGAGAGCCAATATCATGATGGGAAACCCAGAAGCGACCGAAGAAGAAGTCGTGCAAGCAGCCAAGGCTGCCAATGCCCATGACTTTATCATGCAATTACCAAAAGGCTACGATACACAGGTTGGAGAACGCGGGGTCAAATTATCCGGCGGGCAAAAACAGCGGATCGCCATTGCCAGAGTCTTTTTAAAGAATCCTCCGATTCTCATTTTAGATGAGGCTACCTCCGCCCTTGACTTAGAAAGCGAGCATTTAATCCAGGAATCCTTGGAAAAATTGGCGAAAAACCGAACGACATTAATTGTTGCTCACCGCCTGGCAACGATTACGCATGCCGATCGCATCGTTGTCATTGAAAACGGCCGAATTTCGGAAATCGGTAACCACCATGAACTCATGAATCGCCGTGGGAGTTATTACGAGCTGTTCCGCATCCAACAATTAGAAACGGTTTGAAGGTTGATGTGTCAGTGCATCAGCCTTTTTTGTTTGATAAAAAGTTAATGCGTAGGAGCCAAAATCAGCAAGAAACAGTGGCTAAAAGCAAGTGTACGCGAGCTTTTGTGTTTAGAGTGTGCCTCAACCCTTTACAGTCTAATTTCAGAAAAATACACATATAATCTACAAACATCAAGTACCCATACCTTACATGACAAATGTCGACATTTTTCTACATAATTCTTAATATTGCCAATAGTATTGACAATAATCTTAACTTTTTGTATAATACGCCCATAAGTGAATTTAAAGAGATAAACGCCCGCGCGAAGAAAGGAGGAGCCATTCTGAGTGAACCGATTCTGAAAGTACAAAACCTAAAAACCGTCTTTTTTACGGACGACGGACAAGTTCCAGCTGTCGACGGCATTGATTTTTATATAAATGAAGGCGAAATCTTAGGTATCGTCGGGGAATCCGGCTGCGGAAAAAGCGTGACTTCGTTATCTGTGATGGGCTTGGTCTCCGAGCCTGGAAAAATTGTCGATGGAAAAATCCATTTTAATGGCGAAGACATCACCCATGCCCCCGAGCGAAAAATGCGCACGCTGCGCGGTAACGAGATTGCGATGATTTTTCAAGAGCCCATGACGTCACTGAACCCGGTTTTTACAATTGGGGATCAGCTGACCGAAGCGATCCGCATTCATCGTAAAATTTCAAAAAAGCAAGCAAAAGATCGCGCTACCGAACTGCTACAGCTTGTCGGTCTACCCCGACCAAAAGCTTTGCTCGATAATTATCCGCATCAACTTTCAGGCGGAATGCGCCAACGCGTGATGATCGCCATGGCGATGGCTTGTGATCCAAAGGTTTTAATTGCCGATGAGCCAACAACGGCCTTAGATGTGACGATACAAAAGCAGATACTCAATCTGATGAAAAAATTAAACCGCGAAACAGGAACAGCGATTGTCTTAATCACCCATGATCTTGGCGTTGTTGCCCAAATGTGTGAGCGCGTGATCGTGATGTATGCGGGGAAAATCGTCGAAGAAGGAGCCGTTCGAGATATCTTTAACCATCCGAGTCATCCGTACACGAAGGGATTACTCGCTTCAGTGCCTGACCTAAGGCGGCAAACCTCGCGCCTTTATTCGATCCCAGGTAACGTGCCGAAGCCAGGCAGCATTACGGAAGGCTGTCTGTTTTATCCACGTTGTCAAGAGGCTATGGCGATATGTGCGCAAAAAAGGCCGGGGTTGGTGGACTTGAAAAACGGTCATCGGGTGCGTTGTTTTCTTCACGGCGAGGTAGAAGAAGCCTGATCATCGCATGATCATTGGCCATTGGGAGTGATCTGACTATGGCAGAAACAATACTGACAGTAGAGGACTTAAAAAAATATTTTCCGATAGAAGGCGGCATTTTCAAGCGGACGGTCGGGCATGTCAAGGCAGTGGACGGCGTATCATTTGAAATAAAAAAAGGGGAAGCCTTTGGACTCGTCGGCGAATCGGGTTGTGGAAAATCAACGACGGGCCGGATGATCATGCGGCTGATTGAGCCCACCTCAGGGCGGATCGTTTTCTGTGGAAAAGATTTAACGGCAATGGATAAAAAAGCTCTAAGGAAAACGCGTAAAGACATCCAAATGATTTTCCAGGATCCTTTTGCTTCGCTTGACCCTCGGTATACCGTGGAAAGGATTATTGAAGAACCCATGATCGTGCATCGGTTAGGGTCGAAGGCTGAGCGTAAAAAAAGAGTGCGGGAACTTTTGGAAGTTGTCGGCCTTTCAAGCTATCATGCCAAGCGCTATCCCCATCAATTTAGTGGCGGTCAGCGCCAACGCATTGGCATCGCCCGCGCTTTAGCCGTTAATCCTAAATTGATCATCGCCGATGAACCGGTATCAGCGCTGGATGTTTCCATTCAGGCGCAAGTCATTAACCTGTTACAAGACTTACAAAAACAATTTGATTTAACATTTCTTTTTATCGCCCATGACCTCAGCGTCGTGCATCATTTTAGTGACAGAGTTGGCGTCATGTATCTCGGGAGAATGGTTGAAGTGGCCGAAAGTAGCGAGCTTTACCGTAACCCGAAACATCCCTATACGAATGCCCTCCTTTCGTCTGTACCTATTCCAGACCCGGATTACCAATATGATAGCGAGGAATTGGCGGGTGACGTCCCGAACCCTATTGATCCACCGAAAGGGTGTGCTTTTCATACGCGCTGCCCGATGGCCATGGATATATGCCGCAAAAACCGCCCTGAGCTAAAAGAAGTGGTACCAGGGCATTGGACGGCCTGTCATTTATATAACAACTAGGTTTTTATTTTACATCTTTAAAAATAAGTTTGAGGGGGAAGAACATGAAAAAGTGGTTTTTCGGTTTGGTTGTGTTGGTATTAATGATATCCATCGTCCTTTCCGGTTGTTCATCATCCAGCAATGGGGAACAAGGCAAAAAATCAAGCTCTAATGGTAATGGCGGCGGAAATGTCCTGATTTTTGGCCGCGGGGCGGATGCAACTTCGTTGGATCCGGCCATCGTCACTGACGGGGAATCGTTTGCCGTCACCAAAAACATTTATGACACCTTGGTAGAATACAAGGGGCAAACGACAGATATTGAGCCTGCGTTAGCAGAAAGTTGGGACATCAGTCCCGATGGGAAAACGTATACGTTTCACCTGAGAAAAGGCGTGAAATTCCATGACGGAACGGATTTTAACGCCGATGCGGTTGTTTTTAACTTTGATCGTTGGAAAAACGCCAATGATGAGAATAAGTTTGCCTATTATCCATCGATGTTTGGCGGCTTTGGCGATAAAAGCGTCATTGCCGATGTCAAAGCGTTAGATGACTATACCGTACAATTCACCTTGCGCACACCTTTGGCACCTTTTCTCAAAGATCTTGCCATGTCGCCATTTGCCATCGCAAGCCCGACGGCGATTAAGAAATACGGGGATAAATACGGTCAAGCGGCAGCAGTCGGTACGGGTCCGTTTAAATTTAAAGAATGGAAATCAAAAGACACGATCACACTTGTCAAAAACGATGACTATTGGAAAAAGGGTGAGCCGCAGCTCGACGGTGTCATCTTTAAAGTCATCCCGGACAATACCGCTCGTCTGAATGCCTTGAAAAACGGTGAAATTGACTTGATGGATGGCGTGAACCCTAGCGACTTAAAAGATGTTCAAGGCAATAAAGATTTACAAATTTTCTATCGTCCGCCGATGAACGTCGGATACCTCGGGATGACGGTAACCAAGAAACCGTTCGATAATCCGTTAGTGCGGCAAGCCGTCAACTACGCGGTGGACAAAAAAGCGATCATCGATGCGTTCTTTGCCGGAGCAGCTGAACCAGCGAAAAACCCAATGCCACCGAGTATCAGCGGGTATAACGATGACATTCAGCCGTATGAATATAACCCAGAGAAAGCAAAAGAATTGTTGAAAAAAGCAGGTTTCCCCAACGGCTTTAAAACGGAGTTGTGGGCGATGCCGAACCCACGCCCGTATATGCCCGAACCGAGCAAAATTGCTGTAGCGATCGCCCATAATTTGAAGGATATCGGTATTGATGCGGAAATCAAGACCTTCGAGTGGACGACGTATCTCGATAAAGTGAAAAAAGGTGAGGCGCCGATGTATATGCTCGGCTGGACCGGTGATAACGGTGATGCCGATAACTTCTTATATACATTGCTTTCGACCGATGCCATCGGCAGTAACAATAACTCTTTCTACAGCAATCCCGAACTCGATAAACTTTTGAAAGAGGCGCAAACCTTAACCGATGAGAATAAACGCAACGAGCTCTACAAACAAGCACAAGTGATCATTCATAATGACGCCCCATGGGTGCCGCTCGTTCATTCCAAACCGGCCCTTGTCGGTAAATCAACGATTAAAGGTTTTGCTCCGCACCCAACCGGTTCAGATCGCTATGTCGGTGTCTACTTTGAAAAATAAAATCGCAACGTTATAGGAAAACAAGATGAGCGGGCGCCCGTCTTGTGAACGGTCCGTGTGGCACTTTAAAGAAAATGTCAACCGGGATCGTTCGGCAGGCCGAATCTGGGCGCCCATCCTTTTTTATACCGATAGGAAAGGCTATCGTATATTAGGCCAGCATGAGAACAACTAAAGGCTCTATTATTGCTCAAAAAACTTAGCAGAGTCAAGTTAATGGAGCCAAGCTTTCTTTAAAAATGAGGTGAACGAATGCTTGCTTATTCAATTCGACGCCTAATCGCATTAATACCCGTTTTGATAGGCATGTCGCTCATCGTCTTCGGCATCATTCGGGCGATACCGGGTGATCCGGCGCTCGCTATTTTAGGCCAAAAAGCAACGCCTGAAGCCCTCAAGCAACTGCGTCATGCGCTCGGTTTGGACAAACCATGGTATACACAGTATTTTTCTTTTATCACCGATCTCTTAAAGGGGGATTTTGGCACATCGCTCAGAACAAATGCGGCCATTCGCCAAGAAATTTGGCCACATCTGGCTGCGACGATCGAATTGTCCGTGCTTGCGATGCTAATTGCAGTTGTTGTCGGTGTAAATCTTGGGATCTTAAGCGCATGGAAGCAAAATTCTGTGATAGATGTGGCCAGCATGGTCATTGCTTTAGTAGGCGTGTCGATGCCTGTATTCTGGTTAGGGCTTATGGCGCAATGGATTTTCTCGATTAAGCTCGGTTGGCTGCCTTCCATTGGCCGGGAAAATATCCGCGATCCGGTGACGGCGATTACAAATTTTTATATCATTGACACGCTTTTGGCCGGCAGAATTGATCAATTTTGGGAGATCATTCGCCATTTGATTTTGCCGAGCTTGGCCTTAGCTACCATTCCGATGGCGATCATCGCTAGAATGACCCGATCCAGCATGCTGGAAGTGCTTCGCTCCGATTACATCCGCACGGCGCGAGCGAAAGGACAGAAAATGTTCTGGGTTGTTTATAAACATGCCTTGAAAAACGCCTTTATTCCGGTATTGACCGTCATCGGTTTGCAGACCGGTTTGCTTTTGGGCGGAGCGATACTGACTGAAACGATTTTCGGATGGCCAGGCATTGGCAGTTATATCTATGATGCCATCCAATACCGGGATTATCCTGTGATTCAATCCGGAATACTGCTTGTTGCCTTTATTTTCGTCATTATCAATTTGATCATCGATCTTTTGTATGCAGCATTTGATCCAAGGATTAAATACAAGTGATGGGGGGATGGATGTTGGAGACTGTTGTAAAACCGAATGCCCCTGTTCCGGGTCCGGAAGAGCAGAAAGAAAAAGTCGATTCGCCTTTCAGAGAAGCGTTACGCAGTTTTAAGAAAAATAAACTAGCAATAATTGGAACGTTGATCATTCTTCTTTTCATCATTCTTGCCCTGTTGGCCCCACTGATTCGTCCAGAGGGATACAATCATCAATTGCTCGCTGACCGTCTTAAGCCGCCTTCAAGTGCACATTGGTTCGGCACGGATGATTTCGGTCGGGACATTCTCACACGCATCCTCTACGGGGCGCGCATTTCGTTGTGGGTCGGCTTTGTTTCGGTCGTAGGGGCGATCGTTGCCGGCACATTTTTAGGCATTCTCGCGGGATATTACGGCAAAACCGTTGATATGATAATTTCTAGGATTTTTGATATTATGCTAGCTTTTCCGAGCATCCTTTTGGCTATTGCGATCGTTGCCATCCTTGGGCCGTCCCTGCAAAACGCTTTAATCGCCATTGCCACCGTCAATGTACCGAACTTTGGCCGATTAGTGCGTTCGAAGGTTCTTAGTCTTAAGGAAGAAGAATTCATCGTGGCGGCGCGAGCCATAGGCATGCGTGATGCGCGGATTTTGTTCTATCACATTTTACCCAACAGTTTAGCACCGATTATCGTCCAAGGAACCCTCAGCATTGCGACGGCGATATTGGATGCTGCGGCGCTTGGCTTCTTAGGACTCGGTGCCCAACCCCCGCAACCAGAATGGGGTCGGATGCTTTCTGACTCCAGGGAGTATATTACCAATGCCCCGTGGACCGTCCTCTTCCCAGGCCTTGCGATCGGCTTAACTGTACTCGGCTTTAATCTTTTCGGTGACGGGATGCGCGATGCTTTGGATCCACGGATGAAAAAATAATGCTTTATATGGCAGGCAAATTAGTAAAAAAGGTCAGACCGCACGTTAGGTCTGACCTTTTCGCATTCGCATACTCAGTCATCGTCTTGTTTGACGTCGACGATGTTGTCCTTCTTATGAAAACTGTGAAAGCTGTCCAAGAGCGCATCCAACCGTTCGATATGATGACCATAATCAATTATCATGGCAATGAGAGGAAAGAGGTGCAGCCATTGGCTGTTTTTTTGTTCTTGGAAAAACGGCAAGAACCGGTCTGTTAACCGCTTTTTTAGTTGGAACGTTTCTGCGGGGCTTTCCTCGGCATCCCGAACCTTGCCATTGAAACGCAGCAAAATCCGTTCATGGCTGACAAGCATATCCTCAAGTCTCGAGCGGATAGTTTTTTGTATTTCCGGCGGTAATTGCTGAAGCAAATGTTCGCTTTCATTCAAGAGCCGGAGCAATTCATTTAGGCGGTTCATCGTGGCAATCATTTGCCGAAAGATCACCGTTTTTCGGTGTTTCGCGTAGCGGCGCTTTCTCAGATACCGCCTTTCATCTTTATACCACTTAAAAAAGTCGTTGATCCTTTCTTTTTGTTCCTGAAATTGTCTTAACTCCATTTTAATGGTTGCACGTTCCGGCGCGTGTTGGAGCATCAGGCGAACCCAAGTCATTAGTTTCGTCGTTTGGTTTAATATCGCATGAAACAGCCGATTTTCATAATTCGGCGGCATGAACAACATGTTGACGATAAAGGCTGCGCCTACCCCGAGCATTACGGCGGAGAAACGATGAGAGGCATACACGAGAAAACTTTCGTTGCTCGGCGTTCCGCTCATAATCAGGATGACGGTAACGGTGCTGAGAGTAATGGTATCATTCAGCTTTAATTTTATATGGATCGCGATCACAACAATGACAGCAAGGCCAATCACAATCGGGTGATTTCCAACTAATAATACAAAAGCAGAAGCAACGATGGCACCGATGATATTGCCTTGCACGTTTTCCACAATGGATTGCCACGACCGATACACTGACGGCCGAATGGCGAAAGCACTGGCGACAGCGGCCATAGAAACGGGAGTCAATCCGAGCCACATTGATAAATAGATAGAAAGGGTAATGGCTAAGCCCGTCTTTATGACGCGGGCACCAAGTTTCATGTATAATCTTATCCTTTCATTTTAAACATTATGGCGGGTGTCCGGTAAGAGGCGCACCCATTGCGGTTATTTTACCGCTGGGAAATCCCTTACTAGTATTTTAAAAGATTTTTCCACAGCTTCAAGAGTGTCATCGATGTCTTGGTCGGTATGGGCGGTTGTGATAAACCAGGCTTCATATTTTGAAGGAGCGAGGTTGACGCCGTTTGCTAACATAGCTTTAAAGAAACGGGCAAACATGTCGGAATCGGTGTTTTCCGCATCTTGATAGTTCACGACGTCATGGTCGCTGAAGTATAGCGTCATCGCGCCCTTCAGTCGATTGATGACGATCGGAAGCCCGTACTGTTTATTTATTTCCTTAATGCCGTTTTCCAAACGCGCGCCTAACCGATCTAATTCTTCATAGACTCCTGGTTGTTCGAGGACTTCAAGACAGGCAATGCCGGCCGACATTGATGCGGGATTTCCGGCCATCGTCCCCGCTTGATAAGCTGGACCGAGCGGTGCGACTTCTTCCATAATATCCTTTCGTCCGCCGTAGGCACCGATTGGCAGTCCTCCGCCAATAATTTTACCCATAGCCGTCATATCTGGTTCCACACCGAGGAGATTTTGAGCGCCGCCATACATAAAACGAAAAGCCGTAATCACTTCGTCGTAAATCACCAAGGCCCCGGCCTTATGGGCAATGCGATTAATCGCTTCTAAAAAGCCGTCTTCAGGCATGACGATGCCGAAGTTTCCAACAATCGGTTCGACGAGCACCGCAGCAATTTGCTCGCCCCAGCGAGCCATGGCTTGTTCTAAAGCGTGAACGTCATTATATGGCACGGTAATGACTTCCTGGGCACTTGCCTGCGTTACCCCCGCTGAATCCGGTGTGCCAAGAGTCGAAGGCCCGGAGCCAGCCGCAACAAGGACAAGGTCAAAATGGCCATGATAACACCCGGAAAATTTTAAAATTTTATCGCGCCCCGTATAGGCTCTTGCCACTCGGACGGTCGTCATGACAGCTTCGGTGCCCGAGTTGGTAAAGCGGATTTTTTCCAGGCTTGGGATGGCACGCGCTAATTTTTCCGCAAATTGAATCTCTAAAGCCGTAGGTGTACCGTATAAAACGCCATTTTCTGCAGCCTTTTTAATGGCTTCGGTAATATGAGGGTGGGCATGTCCGGTAATAATCGGTCCATAAGCCGCCAAATAATCAATATAGCGGTTGCCGTCGACATCCCAGAAATAAGCGCCTTTTGCCCGTTCCATAAACACAGGGGCACCGCCGCCGACGGCTTTATAAGAACGAGACGGGCTGTTGACACCACCAACGATGATTTTTTGTGCCTCTTCATAGAGTGCTTCAGATCTTTTGAATGAACCCACAATACATCGAATCCTTTCTTGAAGTTTCAAACCCTCTTCATTGTATGTCTGGGCCAAGAAAAAATGCCGACATTATATCTCGTCGGCACTCGTCTTCTTGAATAAAATCACACTATTATTATCCAAGATTTGCAGGAATTTGACAAGGCGGGCGCGTGTCGGTTCCGCCTTTTTACCGAAAGTGCGGGTGAGGGCCTCTTCAATCTCCGCTACCGTATATCGCCCGTTGCAGCGATGAAGGACAAAACTCCCAAGGGCATCTAAACGATAGCGGTGTTCGGGTGACTGATGGAGCCATTTTATCCCGATTTTTTCGAGGCGACTTGTCCTTGGAATAACAAGATAGTCGCAACCGTCCAGTTTTTTTAGTTGGAAACGGTCGTTGAGGCGCGGCTTCATCATGAGGAGATTTTCCGGTTTCCGTTTTCTAAACATGTCCTTTCATCCCCACTTATCTTTATGCTTTTTTCGATGTTGTGCGAAAAGCGATCCAATAGAGTGTCAAACAAACGAGTAAATAAAGGATGAGTGTCACCCAGCCGTTATCCGTCCATGGTGTATCGGGAATCGGCACGCCGATGGTAATTAAAATAGCGATTAAAACGCCGATCAGCGACTCCCCAGCGATGAGGCCGGAAGCATAGAGAGTACCGTGATCGCGGCCGGTAAGGTCATTTTCTTTCTTCCGCAGGTCAATGAGCCAACGGATGGCTCCGCCGATCATAATCGGCATGCTCGTGTGCACGGGCAAGTAAATGCCAACAGCAACGATAAGGGAATTCAGTCCAAGAAATTCAATAACGATAGCTGAAGCGGCGCCGATGAATATTAAATCCCAAGGAAGGTTGCCTTCCATAATCCCTTGTACGAGAATTTTCATCAGTACACCCTTTGGAGCCGGCAATTTTGAAGATCCCATCTGATAGGCGTTATCCAACATTATTAAAACGAATCCAATAATGAGCCCAGAGGCGAGCACGCCAATAATCATGGCAATTTGTTGTTTCCACGGAGTGCTTCCGACAAGAAACCCGGTTTTCAAGTCTTGAGAAGTATCGCCGGCTATGGCAATGGCCGTGCAGACGATGGCAGCGACGCCAAGAGAAGCAAGCATGCCGGTATGACCGGTTGTTCCCAATAATTTAAATGCAATCGCGACGATCAGAAGCGTAGCAATCGTCATACCGGAAACCGGATCCGAAGATGTACCGACAATGCCGACGATGCGCGAGGAAACCGTGACAAATAAAAAGCCGAGAACCAGAATGGCCAAAGCACCCAAGAATCCGACTTTGATGAACGGGTTAAACCAGATGATCACGATGATCGCTAATGAACCGAAAATCACCCAATTCATTGACAGGTCTTTATCAATGCGCTCGATTGTTTGTGGGCCACCCAGTTTGTTTTGGGCGACGCTTTTTAACGTATCCGTCGCGGTGTTATAAAGGACGGGTAAGGTTTGTAACAACGTGATGATACCTCCAGCGCATACGGCGCCGGCCCCAATATAGCGGATATAATTGTCCCAAATGGTCCACGCGTCCATTTTACCGATCGGTATGCTTGCCGGGAAAATCGGTGTCGTATTTCCTGCACCGAAGAAAGAAATGGCAGGTATGAGCACGATCCAGGCAAATAATCCACCTGCGAGCATTTGCGCGGAAATGCGCGGACCGATAATGTAGCCGACGCCGAGAAGTGATGGATAGGCATCCAACCCGATCACAGCGTTCCGAAAACCAGAAATAGCTGTTTCAATTTCTTCTTTAAAAACTAAAAAGCCATTAGATAATGCCTTGAAAATACCGCCGATAACTAAGCCCTGCAGGACGGTTTTGGCGCTTTCGCCTCCTTCTTCCCCGGACTTTAACACTTCGGCACAGGCAGAGCCTTCGGGGTACGGGAGATGCCCATGCTCTTTGACAATTAACAACCGACGCAAAGGGATCATCATGAAAACCCCTAAGAAGCCCCCGACCAAAGAAATAAAGGTAATAATATAAATATTGACTTGATAATCGTCCCAGATAAAGAGTGCCGGTAAAGTGAAGACGGCGCCGCCGGCAAGCCCTTCACCAGCGGTGGTCATCGTTTGCACGATATTGTTTTCCAAAATGGACTGCCTGCGAAATAACCCTCTTAAAACGCCCATTGAGATGACAGCTGCGGGAATGGATGCGGAAATCGTCATGCCGACGATAAGTCCTAAATATGCGTTGGCTGCTCCAAACAGAAGGGCAAGAATAATGCCTAATACAACAGCAAAAATCGTTAGCTCTGGAAGTGACTTGGAGGCTGGTATGTATGGCACAAATTTGTCCTGATTGTTGCTAGCCATGTCAGACACCACCAATGAATTAAATTTGAGGTTAGTTTGTGAATCTGTACCCCAAAACATGCATGGGTTGTCATCAATGGAAGCAAGCTTATTCACGTTGAAAAGGAATGGTTGGATGTAGCCAAAATCATTATCAGCAAGACGAAAAATAACTGCTAACGGATAGCGATTGGCGGGTAGCATCCATCCTTATTAAGCCGTCATCATTGGCTTTTTTTAAAATGACCAAACTATTTCTTCAATGGAAAAGTGAATAGGAAACTGATGAAGGAATAGGATAGGTAGGGAGGTTAAAATGTTGAATAATTGCTTAGGTAAAAAATTCCGGAAATGAGGGCTTGCGCTAATGGGACCCGAGGCAGGCTGTCTCGGGTCCCCAACGGTGTCAAAGGTGGGCGGGCAGTTTCGAAATAGACCTCATCCTATAAGGTCTATTTTCGTCTAGGCTGTGACAGTACGGCCACAAGGGTGCCAAAGGCAATCATAAGAGATAACGCCTCGAATACTGTCATTGGCATCACCTCCGTAAAATAACCGCCCACCCCCCGTTGTCCTTTTATCTTATCACGGTTTATGCCTTGGGTTTATCCGCCATTTGATTCGTTTTTTTCATAGCTCTTTCGGTGGACAAACCAGCGGATTTTGCAGAATTATGCAGAATATTTAAAAAACAATGTGTAAACAGTCCTATTTCTAATGTCGTATCTCTGAATAGTGGGTAAAAAGTGCTCCGAGTATAACAACGGGGATTGAAATTATCCCTTCTCCGCTCGGATCACGGTTAAAAAGTGGTTTAAAATTTTGGCGGTCATCCCCCAAATATGACGGTTTTGGTAACGGTAAAACAATTCCGTGATCTGACGCTTTCGCCAAGCGTATGCCTTTCCCCTTGCAATCCGGTCATACGGAAAGTCATCCTCAGGCTGCGGTTCAAGATGGACAATGAATTTTTCTGGTTCCGCATTTAATAAAAAAAGAAGCGGTACCTGAAATGTTGAGGCAACTTCGGCAGGATTTACCGCGAAATCGGTATCCTTTAAATAGCCGACAAATGGATAAATGATGAGCTGCATCGATGGGATATATCGGCCGAGTGCGCCGAGCACCTCGATGCTTTCTGCTTTTATGCCTAATTCCTCGCTTGTTTCTCGAATGGCCGTTGATACTGGGGATTGATCACGTTGATCCATTCTTCCGCCAGGAAAACAAATGTCACCAGGTTGGCTTTTTAATTGATGGGAGCGTTCTTCAAACAAAACGGCTAAGCCTTCTTCGGTTTGAACAAGCGGTATCAGGACGCTCGCCTTTAGGGCGTCTTCTTCACCGATAATCGTTTCACAGGACTTGCTTGATAAAGATTTTTTAATGTCACTCAGTTCCATCGCGGCGGCCTCCCTCATGATCTTACCTACTTTATATTTTAATATCGAATGTTCCATCGAGTTGTTAAATGTTTGTCAAGATGCTTACAAGTTTTCGGATCCTTTACCCATAGGGCAGGATGGATGTGTTTCGGTTGTGAAAGCTTCGTTAATTTGAGAAAATATAAAAAAACATTAATTCAAAAGCAGCGGGGTGAGCGTCATGAAAGCTGTTGTACATAAAGGCGAAGCGGGGATTGCCGGGGTCCATTATACGGACATGCCTGAGCCTACTGTTTCAAAAGGACAAGTAAAAGTTCGGTTGAAGACAGCGGGCTTAAATCACCGCGACTTGTTCACACTAAAGCGCCATCGACCAGACGATCCGGCATTGATACTTGGGTCGGACGGCGCCGGTGTTGTCGAAGCGGTCGGTAAGGATATCGACCACATCGATGTGGGTGATGAGGTGGTCATTATTCCGAGCTTGCATTGGAAAAATAAAAGCGCAGCACCGCCACCTGAATTTGAAATCCTCAGCCTTCCTGACCACGGCACGTTTGCCGAAGCGATTGTTTTACCAGCTGAGAATGTCGCCCCAAAACCGTTATATTTATCTTGGGAAGAAGCCGGCGTTCTAACATTGGGCGCTTTAACGGCCTATCGTGTTCTTTTTACACGCGCCCAAATCAAAGCAGGTCAGACGGTTTTAATACCGGGTGCAGGTAGTGGTGTCGCCACCTTGCTCATCCAAATGGCTAAGGCCGTTGGGGCCCGAGTCATTGTGACGAGCCGAAGCGCTGAAAAGCGGCAAAAAGCGCTGGAACTTGGTGCCGATCGGGCCATTGACAGCGAGCACGATTGGCGAGAACTGTTAAAGGACGAAACGATTGATTTAGTCATCGAGAGTGTTGGCGCTGCGACTTGGGATAAATCGCTCAATGTGTTAAAGCCAGGCGGAACGATCGCTGTCTTTGGTGCTTCAGCAGGTGATGTCGTTTCATTAAACTTAAGGGACTTCTTTTATGGACAATATACGCTTGTAGGTAGCACCCTTGGCAGCATCGAAGAAGCTTATGAAATGCTGGAATTCTTTAATAAACATCGGATAAAACCAGTTATAGACAGTGTTTATTCTTTGTCGGATACGCTACTTGCGATGAAAAAAATTGAACAGGGGAGTCAATTCGGGAAAATCGCCATCAAAATATCTTAAAAACATTTGAAAGGGGTTTGGTTATGCTATCTGAAGGACAAAAAGCACCGGATTTTACACTTCCGTCAACGACGGGAGAACAAATTTCTTTATCCGATTTTAAAGGCAAAAACGTCGTCCTTTACTTTTATCCCAAAGATATGACACCGGGATGTACTACGGAAGCTTGTGATTTCCGTGATGCCCATAGCCGTTTTCAAGACTTAGGCACGGTCGTTCTAGGCGTAAGCCCTGACCCTGTTGAGCGGCACCAACAGTTTACGGATAAACATCAACTGCCGTTTCCGCTTTTGGCTGATGTAGACCATGAAGTCGCCGAAAAATATGGGGTTTGGAAGTTAAAGAAAAATTTCGGAAAAGAGTATATGGGTATTGAACGGACAACTTTTGTCATTGACGGTGATGGCGTGATCCGTAAAATCTGGCCAAAGGTCAAAGTCAATGGTCATGTCCAGGAAGTATATGATTTTATAAAAGAACATTTAGTCTAAACACATGGCTTTTTTTATGGAGGGCGACCAGTTTTTCCAATGGTGACAATGAATTTGATAAAACTTATGGGGGAATAGGATGAACTTTCTACGGGATGAACGCATAAAGAAACTGGCCAAAGTGTTGATTCACCATTCACTAAAACTGAGACCAAAAGAAAAGGTGCTGATCATTGCCCCTTTAGCTGCCAAACCGCTAGTTGCCGCCATTATCCAAGAAGCCTATGCGAACAAAAGTTATCCGTACTTAGAGTTATATGATGATGAGTTGAGTGTGGCCATCGGTCAACATGCCGAACGCGAACAGTTGGAGCTTCGCGTGAAGTGGGATTTGTATAAGTATAAAGATATTGATGCATCGATCACCATTGCGGCCGAAGCCAACGACGCCGAGTATTCCGCTCTTTCACCCGAAAAGATGAAATTAGTCGGTGAAGTGCTAAAGCCGGCCAACGATTTTCTTGTTGACGAGCGACGATGGGTGTTGTTGAATTGGCCGACACCGGGCCTTGCTCAAAAAGCCGGAATGAGTACAACGGCATTCGCTGATTTTTTGCTTGATGTCTGCAATGTCGATTATGTGAAAATGGCGGAACGGCAAAAACGATTGAAAGAGCTTATGGATAAAACAGATAAAGTGCGCATCGTTTCACCTGGGACGGACTTGACGTTTTCCATTAAGGGCATTCCCGCTGTCATGTGTGCCGGAGAATGCAACATCCCGGATGGAGAGGTTTATACTGCCCCTGTAAGAGAAAGTGTTAACGGAACGATTACCTTTAACACCCCAAGTCCGTATCACGGAAAAGTATTCCACAATATCTGTTTAACGTTTAAAGATGGAAAAATTGTTAAGGCAGAAGCGAGCGACACGAACCGGTTGAATGAAATTTTGGATACCGACGAAGGGGCTCGCTATATTGGCGAATTTGCCATCGGACTTAACCCGCTGATAAAAGAGCCGATCGGGGATATTCTGTTTGATGAAAAAATTTGCGGTAGCCTTCACTTTACCCCTGGCGATGCTTATTATGAGGCTGACAACGGGAATAATTCCAGCATTCATTGGGACATGGTTCTCATACAGCGACCGGAATACGGCGGCGGTGAGCTGTATTTTGATGATGTGCTCATTCGAAAGGATGGCCTTTTTGTGATTGATTCATTAAAAGGGCTCAATCCAGAAAATTTAACATAGACTCGGGATGCGCGGCTGGCCCGCGCTTTTATTAAAATGAGACGAAGAAGGAGAAAACGATGATCATTGTTTCAAGTGCGAGAATTAAGGAAGATTTACAGAATAGACTAATGAAGAATCATCCTGACTGCACCTTTCACTTTCATAAAAGAATGTCGGATGCGCTGGGGGATTTGGTGGAAGCTGACATTCTCATCACATATGGGGAAGATGTGACGGCGGAAATCCTTCGTCAAGCGGCTCGTCTTAAATGGATAATGGTCATCTCTGCAGGCCTTGACCGCATGCCTTTTCCAGCCATTAAAGAAAAGGGGATCATCGTCACGAACGCCCGCGGGATTCATAAAATTCCAATGGCTGAGTACACATTCGCCGCAATCCTCCAATGGTGTAAACGCACGCAGGAATGGCGGGACCATCAAGAAAGGCGCATATGGAAAAAATATGGCATTCAAATGAGTGAACTGGCGGGAAAAACCATGATGGTTGTCGGGACAGGAGCCATTGGTGGAGAAATTGCCCGACTGGCAAAAGCCTTTCGAATGAATGTATTAGGCGTTAATCGCAGCGGTCGTTTGGTGGAGTATTTCGATCATATTTATAAAACCGATAAATTGGCTGAAGCCATGGGGACAGCTGACATCGTCGTTTCGGTTTTACCTTATACACCTGAGACCGACCGTTTGATTGGAAGGCAACACTTTGAAGCGATGCCTGAGAGTTCTTTATTTATCAATATTGGGCGCGGAAAGACGGTTGACCAAGAGGCTTTATTAAACGTGTTAAAGACTGGGAAAATCAGCGCGGTACTTGACGTGTTTGAAGAAGAACCATTGCCAGCAGACCATCCTTTTTGGGCAATGGACAACGTGACGGTTACACCGCATTTTTCAGCCATTACTTCACAATATCAACCGCGGGCGATGGCTATTTTTGAGGAAAATTTAAAGCGTTTTAAAGAACATAGGAGCGACCTGATTAACTTTATTGACTTGGACAGGGGGTATTAAAATGGCTAGAATTTATACGCGATCAGGTGACAAAGGAACGACTTCTCTCGTATATGGAAAAAGGGTGCGCAAGGATGATCCAAGGGTCGAGGCTTACGGAACATGTGATGAAGCCAATTCCATGATTGGCCTCGCTATAAGCGCGCTACAGGACTTCGATTTTGACGGTAAAGAAGAATTTTTGACGGTGATGCACAAAGTCCAGACGAATTTATTTCATGTTGGCGCAGTACTGGCCACTCCGGAAGGAAAGGAAGTTTATTGGACGGTTAAAGAAGAACATATCAAAGAATTGGAAGAAGTGATTGACCGTTGGGATCAACAACTTGCCCCGTTAAAACAATTTATACTTCCCGGCGGAAGCAAGCCAGCCGCGGCCTTACACGTCGCAAGAACGGTTGTGAGAAGAGCGGAACGACTCGCCGTCAAGATTGAAGAAAACATTAACCCGCTCGTTTTCGCCTATTTAAACCGACTTTCTGATTTTCTGTTCGTTAGCGCCCGCTACATAAACCATAAACTCGGAATGACGGAGCCTGTACTCCATCAGTAGAATGGAGAAGGAAAAATTAACATATAGTTATTTTAGAAAAGAAAATTGACATGTTTATACAGCACGTTTTAAAATAAAAACAAGCAGATTATAAAAATTATTATTTAATAATAAATGCCCTTATTGGAAAGTGAGGTGTCTCGAGATGGCAAACGGGCGGATTAGGGAAGCGATCAATACTTTAAAAGCCTCTGGTGTGAGAATAACTCCCCAGCGTCATGCTATACTTGAATATCTCATCGTGAATATGTCACACCCGACAGCCGATGAAATTTATAAGGCTTTGGAATCCAAATTTCCAAACATGAGTGTGGCCACGGTTTATAATAATTTAAGGGTATTTAAACGAGCGGGTTTAGTTAAAGAATTAACGTACGGCGATTCATCCAGCCGTTTTGATTTTGCGACAACGGATCATTATCATATCATCTGCGAAGTTTGCGGAAAAATTGTGGACTTTACTTATCCAGGATTAGACGAAGTGGAAACCGTAGCTGAACATGTCACCGGTTTTACCGTAAAAAATCACCGCATGGAAGTCTACGGCACATGCCCTGACTGTAAAAACAATACGATCAAAAATTAAAAAAAAGCAAAGAGACTGACGCTTGTCGGTCTTTTTTTATACTTGTACGAAAGTCTATCATTTTTAGATTAGCATAATGAAAACAAAGGTTGCCCTCACCCAATAGCTTCTTTTGGTAAGAAATAAAATCATCTTTCGGGCCAAGAAAAGTACAACTAAGGCTCTGCTTTCGCCCAAAAGGCTTAACAGAGCCGAGCTTTTTTACTACTTAAAAAATAAAGCCGCCCCATCTCATGATAAGATTTGGTGACAGCTGAGTTTGGCTGTAATCCTTTTTCAATCTTTTTTTCTAGCTACAGATTTATAAGGATTGCGATTATATTTTTTATCAAAAGGTTTGCCTTCTAATTCCGGATCGAGTGTCAATGGTTCATTACAGCTCATGCAAAGGTCTACACGGCCGAGAACCTTGGTAGGGTTTCCACAGTTTGGACAAATGACTTGTACGACTTTTACGGACAACATGCCGACCCAAAGATACACACCTGAACTTAGCAGAACGAATAGAAAACCAATGATCATTAAGATCACCGACACCCAAGGATGGGTGCGAAACAATAATGCCAAATACATAATACCGATGCCGAGGAAAACTAAAATCAGCGCGAAATTGCGGAATCTATTAACCTTGCTCGTCTTCCTAAACATCATCAATGCCCTCCTTCGCCTTCGCAATGGGTCCAATAACCCTATTATAATATATTTGACTTAAAATAGTCTCGAAGAAATGAAGCGCTTACCAAGAAGTCATCCTTAAACGTTTTTAAATTGCGATCCAATGACCGTATTGGGAACGGCAATTTTTTTAAAAAAACATCTTGACGATTATATTTATCCGTGATAAATTATTATCGTTGTCGCGATGAGCAAGTTTGCGACGCATCCGCCAAGAAGATTTTAGAAAGAAAATTTCTCTTGACGTGATGAACAAAAAATGTTAGATTATAGAAGTCGCTGTTTTGACGAAGCAACTTGCGAATTAAAAAAGTTGTTGACAACAAAGCGACAAGATGATATATTATAAAAGTTGCTGCTCGCAAATGATTTTTGATGACGGAGCAACTTGATCGTTCTTTCAAAACTGAACAAAAGCCAAGCGCAAACTGTAAAAAGGGCAACCTTTTACAAGACGCCAAGGATTTAAACAAACGTAAGATCTTTAAGCTGAATGTTCAGCTTCATCATAAACGGTGTCCCGAGACACCGCTTTTACGGAGAGTTTGATCCTGGCTCAGGACGAACGCTGGCGGCGTGCCTAATACATGCA
>Ga0310829_1000561_pt1 | contig 29607 bp, 31 predicted proteins | sample WT_ome_4_FD_202244 | JGI IMG/M metagenome (GOLD analysis project Ga0310829, IMG submission 202244) | Sorghum-adapted microbial communities enriched on wild type (WT) sorghum from Joint BioEnergy Institute, Emeryville, California, United... ...
GGCAGCATCCAGATCGCGGCGCTGCACATGACCGAGTTCGCGTTCGGGCCGACGGGGCACAACTACGTCATCGGCCACGCACGCAATCCGTGGGACCTGTCGCGTATTCCCGGCGGCTCATCCAGCGGATCGGCCATTTGCGTGGCCGCTGGCGTGGTGCCGGCCGCGCTCGGCTCCGACACCGCGGGCTCGCTGCGCCTGCCGGCCGCCGCGTGCAACGTCACCTCGCTCAAGCCGACCTGGAGCCGAGTTTCGCGCGCGGGCGCCATGCCGCTTTCGCCCTCGCTTGATTGCGTCGGCCCCATCGCGCGCGACGTGCGCGATCTGGCGCTGATCATGAGCCTCATCGCCGGCCATGATCCGCGCGACGGCTCGAGCTCGCGCCGTCCCGTGCCCGATTACCTCGGCCTCATCGACCAGCCGGTGGACGGCATACGCATCGGCGTCGACGAGCGGCTCATCGGCGAGGCGCACCCGGAGGTGCAGCAGCGGCTCGAAGGCGCGATGAAAATTCTGGAGCGCGCGGGCGCGAAGCGCGTTTCCGTCCGCTTCCAGGACTGGAGGGCGCTCGACCATATGGGGCAGATCCTGCAGCTGTGTGAGGTCGCCTCCGAGCACGGACCATACTTGCGCAAGCGCGGCGCCGACTATGGCCCGCAGGTCCGCGCGCGCATGGAGTTCGGGCATTTCATTCCGGGCTCGGATTACGTGACCGCCCTGCGCGCCCGCGGCACCATTCTCTCGCGCGTGCTGACGGAGACCTTCGGCAATTGCGACATGGTCATTCTGCCGACCCTCGCCGATCCGTTGCCCACCATCGAGGAGCTGGATGTCGGCGGCGGCCCGCAACTGATGGCCGCCCTCGGGCGCATGATCCTCTACACCCGCCCCGTGAACTACCTCGGCCTGCCGGCACTCACGCTGCCCTATCCGCGGGAGAGCTATTTGCCGAACGGGTTCCAGCTCGTCGGGCGGCCGTTCGATGAGGCGCGGATGCTGGCGGTCGGACGGGCGTATCAGAAGGAGGTGCCGGGGAGGTTGTGAATTAGCCTTGGCCACCAAGCCGCCGGCGATTTCCGCCTCATTCCAGCATAGCCGCGGGATACCACAGCTTACGCAGCTAACCCTGCAAATATCATGAGTTACTCAGCTTTCGGCTCCACACTCTACAGCATCACGGTGGAAATTCGGGCTTGATCATAAATACAAGCTGCATAAGCGAAACAAGTATTAGTACCTGCCAGAGGAGAACCAACAGACCTGCACTATTGAAAAGCGCTTCCAATGTAGGCGTCGAAGGATCGGATGCCATGGGCTTGGACACCACAATTACTATTCCTGCAACAAAAAGCCCGATTAACCAATAGGCTGCTTTCTTCAGGTTTCCACGGGACTTGGAAAGAGCATCCGGGGCGTTATAACGCTCTTCAATGCGATTGAACGCCAAATGAATGTTTGCGACCGATGCCAGTGTGATGGCCAGGATGACGCCAAGAATATTAATTAGCTCATGATTTATAAAATTTCGAAGAAAGGCATTCTGGTCATTCAGAGCCGAGGGTCGCACAGTGGAGATGACGATGCTCGCTGCCGTAGAGACAATCAAAGTACAGTATCCTATAGTTCTGTTCATCAGAACACCTTATCTAAGAAAGCGGCGATTTTAGCCCAAAAGCTATCCCCGATGTCACTACTGCGATCAGCATCCACCTTCTCATGTTTAGTATAATTTCGGGAATTATAGGAAGTTCCATCTACAGCCTTGGCCTGGATGGCTCCCATGCCTTTCTCTGTGTAGTTAATTATGGCCGCTATGTTGTCTGCTCTGGTGTTCAATGAGGTATCGCTGACAAGGGTGGTCCGTACTGTGTGCGCATTGTTTCTATCACGAAGTCTTCGCAATTCGTCAGCAAAATCATCTGCCCCGTTAAACATATTCGGGACGGCGACATCAAAGGTTAATCTTTTGATTTTGTAGGAATGCTTTTCGGCAAACCTCCAAAAGGATGCCTCCTCTATTATTGGATAAACTTCGACGCTATATCCCCCGAACACTGTCATCTGCTTCACCAGAGACTTCATTATTGCTGACGATTTTCCGACATCGGGATGCTGCTCGATAGCTACTTTTTGTCCGTCTTGATGCTCAGTTGGATCGATGACAATAAGGGCCGCTCGCCACGACTCGTGGCGAGTTGGGGTAAGCCCCTGTTCAGGTGGCGTAAATTCTTGCACCAGCCGGGCGCGTGCGATCCATCCTACAATTAGCTTTGGCGATAAGATCGTACGAGGCTCTTCGGGGACAAAAACAAACACGTTACCATTGTGAATGAACTCTCGGCGTTCGGCAAAGAATTTTCTGATCCATATCTCACGGCGAGGCAAACCATTTAAGCTGGTGAATAGATCGATGTTGGCTTTAAGCGATAGTCGGTAAAAATATAAATCCATCAAAACCCCCACAGTTAGCGCTTCTGTCTATTAATCGCCCACGCTCCCTGGCAAAAAGCAACAGAGCCGCCCCCTCAACCGTTCGGCACCTCAAACCTCGCCTCCGGATCAAGAAACCGGTTCAGCACATTCTGCAGCAACCGCGAGATATTGTTCTCGAACCCATTCACTGGCAGGCAGCCGCAGAACGTAATTGAACCCGTCGAGAACACCGCGCCGCCCCCCGGCGTCTCGAAGAAGGTCATGTCGGCGTGGATGAGCTGCTGAGGCGGCTCGCCGGGTATCGTCGTCAAGTGGGTGAGCTGCTCCTCGGGCACCAGCACCCAGGGCGCCTCGGGCGGGTGGTTCTCGGAGCGGGCGATGACGATGGCGTGGCGCGGTGTGCCGAGGCGCTTGTCGGTGCGGTCGAGCTCGAAGCCTGCGGCGCCGTGGCCTGAAAGGCCGAAGTCGCCGATCTTCTCGTCCGTGATGCCTTCGAGAATCCACGAAACGCGCGGATCGCGGGCCTCGGGCAGAACGCGGTAGTAGGAGCCGACGAAGTTGCCCTGCGCGGTGAAGCCCACGCCGCAAAGCTCCTGCGGCGGACGGCCATTGCGACGCCAGAGACCGCCGTACTCACCGTCGAGCTGGTTGTAGTACTCGCCGACCTCGGCCGCCCAGGCACGGATGCCGCCCTCGGCGCGGCGGATTTCGATGAGACCCGGCTTCTCCTTCGACAGCGCGATCTTCCAGTAGAAGCCGTTGCCGCCGAGATAGCAGAAGCGCCCGCCGTTATCGCGGTAGGCTTCGAGCGCATCCAGCATCTCGCGCGTGTGATACTCCGGGTGCGAGCCGGTCATCACCACGCGGTAGGGCTTCAGAAGCTCGTAGCCCTCGTGGTGTAGCTCCCAATCGGTGATGATGTCGTAGCTGTAGCCCTTGGCCTCGAGCCACGCGATGAGGTGCGAGTCGGCCGGGTAGTGCCGCAGCCCCGAGCCGCGGATCTCCGGGTAGGGATAAGTGATGTAGCCGATCCGCACGTTGAGCATCGGCCGGTGCCAGGAGGCGAAGCAGATGCCGCTGCCGTCGGTGTGATAGTTGTAGGTGGAAAGGCCGTACTCCGGGTGCTGGCCCGGATTGTGCGGATAGGCGCCCCAGGCCTTGGCCTGCTCTATCCACGCCGTACGCCAGGCCGGATCGGTGAGCCACTCGGGTCGCGCGTGGTTGCCGTAGACGACGTAAGTGAACGTCGAGACGAGAACGCAGATGTCCGCCGTTTTCTGCCCCTTTGGCGGCACCACGAAGAACGGAATGTTTTCCTCCGCCTCACCGGCCTGCAGGCGAAGCGCGTAGGTGCCGGAGCGCAGATCCTTGGGCACGGTCCACTCGTAGGCCGTCGGCCAGCGGCAATCGTCGATGTCGTCCTCGTGGAAATGGATGGCGGCGTATTCCTCGGGCGCGTGCCGCCAGGCCATCTCACGGCCCGTCCATTTCGAGCCGGTGACCGCGCGAGTCGGCATATTGACGAGCTGGCCGTGCAGCCCATGCGGGCCGATGTCGATGATGCGCGTTGAGGAAATCTCGCGAGAGAAATCCCAGCCAGCCACAAGCCCCGGTACTTGCTGACCGTCGGCGGCAGCGGCGATCTGATCCGCGGTGAGCACGCGGTCGAAGATCATCGGCCGCTCGATGCGGCCGTTGAACGTCAGCCCACCATGCTCGTTGCCCGGCGCGCTGATGGAAACCTTCTTTGCACCGACGGGCTGCGAAAGCGTGACTTCGGCCCCCGCGGTGCGCGCCGCTCCGTCCGGGCGCCCAACCTTGAGAGGCTGCTGACCGATGACCGCCTGCCGGATCCGCGCATCGTAGGTGAGCCACAGGCGGTACCACTGACGATCCAGTGCCACCTCAGGCACGGGGAGCGCAGCACCATTTGCGCCGAACGTGGCGACGAACCGTCCGTTCTCGTCCATGCCGAGGCCGGCGACTTCCCGATCCTCCCCGTCTAACAGCCGGAAGATGACGCACTTGCGGTTGAGCAGCGTCGGCTGAACGGTCGCGATCAGCGTGAAGCTCGACAGGCCCGCAAACGCGATGCCGCCGTCGATGATGGCGTAGGAGCCGCGCTGAAACCCGTAATATTCCGGCTCGCGTACGACGCGCACGGAGGAATCGACCGGCTCCTCGCGAAGACCAAGACCCTCCGGATTGGGATCGGCTGAGATCACCCGAACGAGGCGCGTGGTTACCGGAGCGCTGGTTGCGTTGGAGACCTTGAATGCGATGGTTTCGCCCGGCCGGACAGACAAACGATCGGCATAACCGGCTAATGGCAACATGGTGCGCCCTCCCCTGCTCTGGCACGTGATCGCGAGCGGCGACCAGTTTCGCGAAACTGGCCGCTAGCGGTCAAGCAGTGGAAGGACGATCTGCTGCTATTTCAGCCGACGTATCAGGGCGCCAGCGTGTAAGGCATCGGCGGCGCCTCGGGATCGCGCTCGCCCATGAGCTCGCGGTGGCCGTCGCGACCGTAGATGTCCGGCCGAAACTCGGCGCGACCGTCAGCTTCCGCCCAGGCGGTGATGTAGGTGAAGAATACCGGAATCGGCTTGGCCAGCTTGACGTCCAGAGCCTGGCCGGCGGCAATAACCTCTTGCACGCGCCCTGGGCGATCCCAGCCTGGCTCGTAACGCGCGATCCATTCAACAAGCTCGAACACGCCCTGCACACGCACACAGCCGGCGCTGAAAGCACGCCCCGTCTGGTTAAAGAGCGACTTCATCGGCGTGTCGTGCATATAGACGATGTGCTCGTTCGGCATATCGATGCGCACGAGGCCGAGGGCATTCTGCGGCCCAGGATCCTGACGGAACTTGATCCTGCTCACGTCAGCGTGGCGCCAGTCGATGCTGTATGGGTCGAGCTCAGGACCGTTCCAGCCATCGAAAGCGCGGATGAGCTCCTTCTGCAAATAATCCGGCTCCTGGATGAGCCGGGGGATGAGGTCGAGCTTGGCCACACTGTCCGGCACATGCCAATAGGGAAAGAAATTCAGTGCACGGATGGATGTCCTAAGGCTAGGAGTCTGGCGGTCCGGCTTGCCGACGATCACCCGGTGCCGCAGGCGCACGATGTCGTCCTCGACCGCCTCGAGCTGGTACGCGGGGACATTGACCAGCACGTACCGATTGCCGTCGACCTTCTCTTCCAGCAGGTCGCGGATGCGGCGCTGATTGAGGCGGAGCTGCTCCAGCCGCTGGTAGGCGGACACGTTCATCTGGGCGACGGTAGGCCGGTCAATTCGCCCGGTGACGCGCAAACCGTGGCGCTGCTGGAACCGCATCACGCCCTGCTGCAGGTAACTGTCGAACTCATAGCTGTAGTCGACGGAGCGCCCGGCGGGCCGAAGGTCGCCCTCCATGATCAGCCGCCGCCGAACATGCGGGACCACTCGGTCTTCCTCGCCGACGCGGACTGTTCGGCTAGCCGGGATGGACGGCCACCCACCGCGCGAAACAATCTGCTGATAGCGCGCGATCGCCTCGTCCATCTGCATCAGCATGACGTCGCTGCGCCAGGGCGTTGCGTCCGGACGCAGATCGTCGGGCACCTCGGGTTCGCGCACCTGCGCACGCCGCCTGCGTGCGCTCCGCGAATTATTGAAGATTTCGTCCCACCAATGCGCTTCCGTGGCCTGCGCGTTCACTGCTGACGCGCTGAGCCCCAAGGCCGCTGCGCTCGCCCCAAAGAGCAGCCCACGGCGCGTCATTCCAAGCCTCGATCCCCACGTGACTTGATCTTCAAATCGCGCTTTTTTCATCAGCAAACTCAATTGTTTCGCTCATGATCTCGACCGCAGATTGCAGTGCGGTCCAGGTGAGGCGACCTTGTTACCTTGTCGAGAGATATTTGACCAAACAAAGGCTAGTGATCACAAGAGCCTTCGTCTGAAGACCTCCTCTATTCGCATATTGGATCAACAAGCAATGGCAACCGCCGGTTTGGGGCAAGAATGCTTCGACCGAAAGTGCCTTGTCTTGTCAACGGAATAGGGTGTACGTACCGTCATTAGAGACGGAACGTCCCGGAACGAACGTCGCTAGGGAGGACAAAAAATGAAGCGATTGAGCCGCCGGCAAGTTCTGGCAGCGGGCGCGGCCGCTGGCGCAGCATCCGCGTTTGGTCTTCGGCCAGCGTTGGCGCAGTCTGATTATCCTACCCGACCAATCACGCTGATTTGCCCGTGGGGCGCAGGCGGCGGCACGGACGCGACGGCGCGCATCATTGCGGCGCTACTCGAGAAAGATCTCGGCCAGCCAGTCAACGTTGTGAACCGCACCGGTGGTTCTGGCGTGGTGGGACACTCGGCGATCGCGACCGCGCAACCCGACGGCTACACGCTGGGCATCATCACGGTGGAGATCACCATGATGCACCACCAGGGCCTTACAGAGCTTGGACCAAAGGACTATACCCCGCTGGCGCTAATGAACGAGGATCCGCCGGGTATCCAGGTCAAGGCGGACAGCCCCTACAAGACCGTCGTGGAGCTGATGGATGCCATCAAATCGAAGCCGGCCGGCACTTTCAAAGCCTCCGGAACCGGCCAGGGCGGCATTTGGCATTTGGCTCTCGTCGGCTGGCTGATGGCCATGGGCCTCAAGCCGGATCACGTGCCGTGGGTACCTTCGAACGGCGCCGCTCCTGCCATGCAGGACCTCGCGGCTGGTGGCGTTGACATCGTCACCTGCTCCGTACCGGAAGCCAAAGCGATGATCGACGCTGGCAAGGCCCGCTCGCTCGCAGTCATGGCTCCGCGCCGGAACGAGGCGTTCCCCGACGTACCGACGCTCAAGGAGGCCGCCGGCATCGATTACTCGACGGGTGCCTGGCGCGGCATCGCTGCTCCGAAGGGCCTCCCAGCCGAGATCGCCAGCAAGCTCACCGCTTCGTTGAAGAAGGCGTACGAGTCCAAGGAATTCAAGGACTTCATGACCGCCCGCGGCTTCGGCATGGTCTGGGGTGATGGCGACGAGTTCGCGAAGTACATGGACGAGAGCGACGCCAAGATGGCCGCGGCTATGACAGCCGCCGGGCTGGCCAAGAAGGCCTAATTAGTCTTTGCGCTCCTCGGCGCGAAAGTGCTTCCTGCTGCGCCGAGGAGATTTCTCCTTAGGAGTTTGAAATTGGCTTGGGCGGCAGCAGCGCGCTCTCACGCTCTAGTGTTCCCGAGCCTCCGCACAGCCGGCGTCGCAGCCCTCCTATTCTCGGACGAAGACTTATGCGCACAAACGACGCTATTTCGGGCCTTATTCTGATAGCTGCCAGCTTGTTCATGATTTACCTGACGCTGGACTTCCCGGACTTCCCGGGACAGAAGTACGGCCCTGCTCTGTTCCCACGCATCCTTGGCGCGGCACTCATTCTGTGCGGCGGAATTCTGATCGTGCGGGGGCTCTCAGCAAGACGTGTTGGCGGGCCTTGGGTGGAGCTTGCGGACTGGACTCGTGACCCGCGAAGACTGGCCTCGTTTGTGATGCTGCCAGTCCTTATCCTCATCTACATTTTGACCTCCGACCAGATCGGCTTCATTCCCCTGGCGTTCGGGATCTTATTGCTGCTCTTCCTCTGGTTCGGAACCCGCGTCGTGCTTGCGGTACCCATCGCTGCAATAGCGACCTGGGTCATGTACTGGTTCTTCGCTGTGATGCTGCGCGTTCCGCTCCCCCGCGGAATCCTGAACAACATTCTCTGAGGCTCGGCCCATGTCCAACGCAATCCTCCAAGCCTTCAGCCTCGTTTTCGATCCCTACGTCTTGTGGGTCTGCCTCGCATCGGCTGTTTTCGGCATGTTCGTGGGCGCCATGCCGGGCCTCACGGCGACCATGGCAACCGCCCTGCTGGTGCCCGTCACCTTTTTCATGGACCCGGTGCCAGCGATCGGCGCCATCGTGACGGCGACCGCCATGGCCATTTTCGCGGGCGACATCCCCGCGGCGATGATGAGAATTCCCGGAACGCCGGCCTCCGCGGCTTACGCCGATGAAAGCTATTTAATGGGCCGAAAAGGGCTTATCGACAGGGCGCTCGGCGCCAACCTGGTGTTCTCAGCGGTCGGCGGCCTGTTCGGCGTAGCAATCCTGATCGTCGCCGCTCCCATGCTGGCGGAGGTAGCTCTCAACTTTTCATCGTTCGAGTACTTCTGGCTAGCGGGCTTGGGATTGACCTGCGCAACCTTCATCGCCCAAGCAGACCCGCTCAAAGGATTTATTTCGCTCCTGCTGGGGCTGGCGATTGCAACAATCGGAATTGATCCTGCTGCCGGTCACCCACGCTTCACCTTCGGCTCGGTAGAATTGCTGCAGGGCATCAGCTTCATTCCTGCGATGATCGGGCTTTTTGCCATCTCCGAGCTGCTTCGTGGCGTGGTGACCATCGGACAGGCCGGTGAGATGCTGGTGCAGCAGGTCGGAAACGTATTCAGGGGCATCGGCAGCGTCTGGCGGAAGTACTGGCGAAACTTCCTGCGCGGTTCGTTGATAGGAACGGGAATCGGCGCGCTTCCGGGCGCGGGCGCAGACATCGCAGCCTGGATTTCTTACGCTGTCTCCAAACGTTTTTCAAAAGAGCCTGAGAAGTACGGGACAGGTCACCTCGAAGGTATTGTCGAGGCCACGTCAGCCAACAACGCTTCAGTTGGCGCAGCCTGGATTCCGGCGCTCGTGTTCGGCATCCCGGGTGACTCCATCACGGCTATCGTGATCGGCGTCCTCTACATGAAGAATATGAATCCGGGACCGTCGGTGTTCCTGCAGAATCCGCAGCTCATCTACGCCGTGTTCACCATCTTCATCCTGGCCAACCTGCTGATGCTTCCGATTGGCTGGACGGCGATCAAGCTGGCGAAACTGACATTGCGCACGCCGCGAAACATCCTACTGCCGATCATTTTGCTGTTCTGCATCGTCGGCGCTTTCGCGATGACGAATTCGGTCTACGGCATCATCATCATGCTGTGTTTGGGCATCCTGGGCTGGCTGCTTGAGGAAAACGGTTTCCCGATCGGGCCAGTCATTCTCGGCATGGTGTTGGGCGAGCTCTTCGAGCAGAACTTCATGACCTCGATGATCAAGTCGGATGGCTCTCTGCTCGCCTTCTTTGAGCGGCCGATCGCAGGCACCCTCGGCGTGCTGACCCTGGCGCTGTGGGCCTATATGCTCACGCGCAATCTCTGGAAGCGCCAACCGGCCCCGCAAGGGTGAGCGACGAGCTCACCCACCGATCACGAAAGGACAAGCCATGGCCGACCCTGTGGTTTGGAACCTCGATTCACGCGGGGTCGCCCGCGTCACCCTCAACCGGCCCGAAGTCAACAACGCTTATAACGGCGCCATGATCGAGGGCCTCCATGCGGCCATGGATGCGCTCGGGAGCCAGCCCAATCTGCGGGTCGTGGTCGTCGCTGGCAACGGACGCCACTTCCAGGCTGGGGCCGATCTCAACTGGCTCAAGGCAGTTCGCGCCGGATCGGTGGAGGAAAACGATCACGCCTCCCGCCGCACGGCGGAAGCTGTCGATCGGCTCAATCGGCTGCCCGTACCGACGGTCGCTCTGGTTCAGGGCTTTTGCGTCGGCGGCGGCACAGGCATTGTCGCGGCCTGTGACATTGCCATCGCCGCCGACACGGCCAAATTCGCGATTTCCGAAGTACGCTGGGGCCTAACTGCGGCAATCATCATTCCCCAGCTGGCGGATGCCATCAGTGCCCGCCAGATCCGCCGGTACGCGCTGACCGGCGAACGGTTCGATGCGCAAGAGGCGCGACGGATCGGACTGGTCCACGAGGTGGTGCCTGAGGCGGAGCTTGAAGATGCTGGCGAGCGCATCGTCTCAAGCCTGCTCGCCAATGGGCCAGAGGCCATTTCGGAGACCAAATCACTGGCGCTGGAATATGCCTTCGGCAAGGTGGACGCCGACACGATGGCTGCTCTTGTCGTCAGCCATTCGCGGAAGCGCCAATCGGACGAAGCCGGCGAAGGGTTGGCGTCGTTTGCCGAAAAGCGGCCGGCGCGGTGGTAACATCCGCCCGGAAGCGCATCTCAGTTTCGATGATAGGGATGCCCTGTCAGGATCGTGGCAGCGCGATAAAGCTGCTCGGCGAGCAGAACGCGCACCAGCATGTGGGGCAATGTCATTTTTCCGAATGAGATTTTGAGATCGGCGCTTGAGAGCATCGCTTGCCCATGCCCATCAGGACCGCCGATCAGGAAGGCGAGCGTCCCAGTTCCCGCCTGACGTTGGGCGCGAAGGTAATCGGCGAAAGCCTGGCTGGTGAGCTCGCGCCCGTTCTCATCGAGAATGACTTTCACCGCCGTCCCCACCTTCGCGAGCAGACGCTCAGCCTCTTCAGATTTGCGCGTCGCAGCGTCGGGCGCTCGGCTTTCCGGAATTTCGATTATGTCAACCGGGCCCCATCCCAGCGCACGCCCGGTCGCGGTCAGCCTTTCGCGATACCGCTCGAAAAGCTCACGCTCAGGCCCTGCCTTGAGCTTGCCGATTGCAGCGATGATGAGGCGCATGGCGGAGCATCCACACGACCGGCCTGCGCCAGTCAACCACCAATCGTCGGCAAGCTCAGGCCCTAGTGCTGAGCTCCCTCAGCCGGGCGCTCGGCCGACCACATCTTCTCCAGGTTGTAGAACTCACGCACCTCAGGACGGAACACATGGACGATCACGTCCAGCGCGTCGATCAACACCCAGTCACAGGCCTCCATGCCCTCAACGCGGGCGCGGCCGAAGCCGTGTTCCTTGAGTTTGCGCAGGATCTGGTCGCCGATGGCCCCGACATGCCGGTCCGAACGGCCTGACGCGATCACCATGTAGTCGCCGATCGAAGTTTTGCCTTTGAGATCAATGGTGACCACGTTTTCGGCCTTGGCCTCGTCAAGCCAGTGCACGATGTGGGCGAGGAGAGCTTCCGAACTCCTACCCTCGGAGGCGAGCTCGGCTGGAGGCACGCCCCTGCGGGCGCCCTCAAGAGCGGTTTGCATCGTGTGGTGGATTTCCTTTCGCCATTAAAACCCGTTCGGGTGTTGCCCGTACCGAATTCAACTCGCAGGTCGCGACAACAGCCGGTGTGTTACCCCACCAGGGCAACTAGGCCTAGAATAGGTGGTTTCGATACTGATTTTCAACCCTGGCCGCCTGTCGCGCGTGACTTGGCCGGAGGCCGTTGCCCGCCAGCCGCGCCGGCTCTGCGCATAGCCCGGATCGCGGTCGACGACAATGGCGAGAGCGGGCCGGTCAACAGGGTCCAGGCCGGCGGTTCCATGTCCGCCAGTTTTGGCGCCATGACCTCAGGCACATAGGCGTAACGAAACGCCCTCGCTGCCCTGGAAGCCAAGCCCCTGTGCCTCCAGCCGGGCCGGTCGACGACGGCAATGGGCATCATCTGCATGATCTGGCGCCACTGCTGCCAGCGGTGAAAACCTGCCAGATTGTCCGCGCCCATCACCCAGACGAACCGAACGTCCGGGAAGCGCCGCCGGAGGAACGCCAGGGTGGCCGCGGTGTAGGGGGTTCCCAGCTCGGCTTCGAAACCGGTGATCTTGATTCGCGGGTCGGCAGCCATCTCGCAGCAGGCTGCTATGCGTTCGTCCAACGATGGCAGATCGCTTGTTTCCTTCAGCGGATTGCCGGGCGTGACGATCCACCAGAGCTGGTCAAGCTGCAGACGCGTCAAAACCGTATGGCTGATCAGCACGTGACCGGCGTGAGGTGGGTTGAAGCTTCCGCCCATCAGGCCGATGCGCATTCCAGGCGCGACAGGCGGCGTTCTTACCCGCGCCGAGCCGAAGCGCAGAAGCTCGCTCCGCCGCATGCTCAGCGCCTCACCACGCGCCGGATCATGCGGGCCTCACCTGGCCCGTGCCACGCACGACGTATTTGAAGCTGGTGAGCTGCTCTACGCCCACCGGACCACGAGCGTGCATCTTGCCGGTGGCGATGCCAATTTCGGCGCCGAAACCGAATTCGCCGCCATCCGCGAACTGCGTTGAGGCGTTGTGCAGCACGATCGCTGAATCGACGCGGCGCAGGAATTCCTCCGCGGTCTCCGTATTGTTCGTCACGATGGCGTCGGTGTGCTGTGAGCCGTAGCGGGCGATGTGCTCGATTGCTTCATTCACGCCATCGACAAGCTTCACCGAAATGATGGCGTCGAGATATTCCGTCGCCCAATCTTCCTCAGTCACCGGTGTGACGCGCGGATCAACCTGCTGGGTCGCCTCGTCACCGCGCACAGCACAGCCGCCATCGAGCAAGGCTTTGACGAGGACTGATAGGTAATGCGCAGGCGCACCGCGATCGACGAGCAGAGTCTCGGTGGCACCGCAAATGCCGGTTCGCCGTAGCTTGGCGTTGAGGACGATCTGGCGTGCCATGTCGAGGTCGGCATCCTTGTCCACATACGTGTGGCAAATGCCCTCGAGATGCGCGAACACAGGAACGCGCGCTTCCTCCTGCACGCGAGCTACGAGGCTCTTTCCCCCGCGCGGAACGATGACGTCGATGGCGCCGTCGAGGCCCTTGAGCATCTGTCCAACGGCTTCGCGGTCCGTGGTTGGCACGAGCTGGATTGCGGCCTCAGGCAACCCTGCTTCCTTCAGACCCTCGACGAGGCAGGCGTGGATGGCATGGCTCGAGTGCTGGCTTTCCGATCCGCCTCGCAGGATCGCCGCGTTCCCGCTCTTCAGGCAAAGGGCTCCTGCGTCGGCCGTCACGTTGGGCCGGCTCTCGTAGATGATGCCGATGACGCCCAAAGGCACACGGACACGCTCGATGATGAGGCCGTTCGGGCGCTGCCATCTCGCGATCACAGATCCAACGGGATCATTCAGCCCAGCGATTTCCTCAAGGCTTCGCGCAATGGCTGCGACGCGGGACTCGTTCAGCGTCAGCCGGTCGATGAAGGCATTCGTGGTACCGCGCGCGCGCGCGGCTTCTACATCCTTGGCGTTGGCGGCGAGGATGGCCGGCGACGAATTGCGGATCGCTCGCGCCGCGGCCAGAAGTGCTTCGTTTTTCTGCTCGGGAGCAACGAGCGCGATCTTGCGGGCCGCTTCGCGAGCGGCCTGACCGATTTGGCGCATCAGCTCCGCCGTTCCTATCTCTGCGATCAAGCGATCCGGCCTGTTCATCGGGCTATTTCCGGGTCAATGCCATGTTATCGCGGTGAATGAGCTCGCTGCGCCCTTCGTAGCCGAGGATCGCCGCGATTTCACTGCTGTGGCGGCCGATGATACGCTCCGCATCCGCGCGCGCATAGGCGGTCAGGCCGCGGCCGATCTCGTAGCCGCTACTGCTGCGGATGATGACGGCATCACCTCGGTCGAACTGACCTTCCACGCGCGTCACGCCAGCGGGCAGCAAACTCTTGCCGGCGAGCAGCGCCCGCTCCGCACCAGCGTCGATGACGACGACACCGCGGGGCTCGAGCTGACCCGCAATCCAGCGCTTTCTGGCGGTAACCGGATCGGACGAAGCCAGGAACCACGTGCAAGGCGCACCGTCGCGCAACGCTTTGAGCGGATGCAGCACCTTGCCAGAGGCGATGACCATGTCCGTGCCGGCAGCAAGCGCGATGCGGCCCGCCTCGATTTTCGTCTTCATCCCGCCGCGGGACAGCTCCGTGCCGGCGTCACCGGCCATCGCCTCGATTTCCGGCGTTATCTCGCGCACGACGTCAAGCCGCTTTGCGTTCGGATCGGAAGACGGCGGACTTGTGTAGAGCCCATCAACATCAGAGAGCAGCACGAGGCAATCGGCACTGATCATGCTGGCGACGCGCGCCGAAAGCCGGTCGTTGTCACCGTAGCGGATTTCGCTGGTCGCGACCGTATCGTTCTCGTTGACGACAGGAATCACGCCGTGGGCAAGCAGCGTGTCGATGGTGCTGCGGGCATTGAGATACCGGCGACGCTCCTCCGTATCGCCCAGCGTCAGCAGCACTTGAGCAGCCGTCAGGCCACGCGCCCGGAACAGTTCCTGATAGGAGTGCGCAAGCGTAATCTGCCCGACCGCAGCCGCGGCCTGCGATTGTTCAAGCTCGAGCGGCCCTCTCGGTAGCCCCATGATGTGGCGACCAAGCGCGATGGCGCCGGAGGAAACTAGCACCACCTGACGCCCTTCCTGCCTCAGCTCCGCGACGTCATCGGCCAGCGAATTGAGCCAGGTCGCCCTGATCCGACCAGAGGCGCTATCGACAAGCAGAGCCGAGCCGATCTTGATGACGATTCGGCGCGCCTTAGCCCACGCTGCTCGGCCAGCCGAAATGGCATCTGAACTATCGGCCTTGGCGACCTCGCGCAGCGGCTTCATGGCTGCCAGCTCCCGACTTTTTCGGCTTCGGCCGTCTCACGCGCCTCCTGCGCGCGCGATTCCTCGATCACGCGGCCCAAAGCGTAAAGTGCCTCCTGAATGCCCTGTCCCGATACCGCCGAAAGCAGAATCGGCTTCTTGCGCGCAGCGCGCCCTAACGCCTCGGCCTTTTTCGCCACCGTTTCAGCGTCCAGGGCGTCGCATTTGGACAAAGCGACGATTTCCGTCTTCTTTTCGATATCCGCCGCGTAGGCTTTCAGCTCTCGGCGGATCGTTCTGTACGCCTCGGCGACGTCCTCCTGGGTTGCATCGACGAGATGCAGGAGCACGCGGCAGCGCTCGATGTGCCCCAGGAATCGCGTGCCGAGACCAGCGCCTGTATGAGCGCCCTCGATGAGCCCAGGTATGTCCGCCAGCACGAAATCGACATCGCCCGCACGCACGACGCCCAGGTTTGGATGCAGCGTCGTAAACGGATAATCCGCGATCTTTGGTTTGGCGGCGCTGACTTTCGACAGAAAAGTAGACTTGCCCGCATTCGGCAGCCCTACAAGGCCAGCGTCAGCAATGAGCTTCAGCCGCAGCCAGATGGTCAGTTCCTCGCCGGGCTGACCGGGATTAGCCCTCCGCGGCGCCTGGTTCGTCGGCGACTTGAAGTGTGCATTGCCAAAACCGCCGTTGCCGCCACGCGCGATCAGCGCGCGCTGGCCCGGCTCCGTCAGATCGGCGATCAAGGTCTCCTTATCTTCGGCAAAGATCTGCGTGCCGGGCGGCACCTTGATGATGCAGTCCTCTCCGTCGGCGCCGGAACGGTTCTTGCCCATGCCTTGCCGGCCGTTCTTCGCCTTGAAATGCTGCTGGTAGCGATAATCGATCAGCGTGTTGAGGTTGGCGACGCATTCCGCCCACACATCGCCGCCCTTGCCGCCGTTGCCGCCGTCAGGCCCGCCGAATTCAATGAACTTCTCGCGCCGGAAGCTGATCGCGCCGGGGCCTCCGTCGCCGGCCTTCACGTAAATCTTGGCTTCGTCGAGAAACTTCATGACACCTTCGCTTCGGCCACAAGGTCCTGGCGTAGTCGTTCGTACTTCAGGGTTTCCACGACCTGCTGCCGGGCCTCACACCAAAGATGCTCCCGCCCCGTAAACCGAAAGCCGAGCTTCGCGATCACCCTTGCCGAGGCGGGATTGTCCACGAAATGCCCGCACGTCAGCCGTTTGAACCCGCGCTTCTCGAAGCAGAAATCGATCAAGGCGCTCACTGCTTCGGTAGCATACCCGCGCCCCCACCACGGCTTGCCGATCCAATAGCCGATCTCGGCGGTATCCCCTTCCGGAGTATAGCCGCAAAGGCCGATGAGGTCGCCGTTGTGGACGATGCCTAGCACGAACTCTCCGTCGGTCAGCCCGGTAATCCACTGCAGGGCCTGCTGCTCTGAGTAAGGGTGAGGAATCCGGCCCATCATGCGCGCGATGTCCCAATCATTCGCTAGCATTGCAATGCGTCGGGCGTCGCGAGGCGTGAGATCGCGCAGGAGCAGTCGCGGCGTGCGTATGACCATACCAGAGCTTTCCGAGCCCAAACACACAAGGGCATCAAAAAAGGGAGATGGCTTGCCATCTCCCTTTCAACAAGCCACCGCCTGTTCCGCGCGGCTTTACTCCGCCGCTTCGAGCTTGGCTGGTCGCACGGAGACGAACACGCGTCCCTTCGCCTTCGTGCGGAATTCCACGTGTCCCGCAACGGTCGCGAACAGCGTGTGGTCGGTACCCATGCCGACATTCTCGCCCGGGTGCCACTGAGTGCCACGCTGGCGCACGATGATGTTGCCCGGCACGACGAACTCGCCGCCGAACTTCTTCACGCCGAGACGCTTGGAATGCGAGTCGCGCCCGTTGCGTGACGACCCGCCTGCCTTTTTGTGTGCCATATCCGTAACCTCTTGGTCGGGTCGGCTGCCCTCAGGCGCCGATGATGTTCGTAATCCGAACCTTCGTCAAATCCTGACGATGGCCCCTCTTCCGCCGCGAGTTCTTGCGGCGACGCTTCTTGAACGCGATGAGCTTCGGACCACGGGTCTGCTCGACGAGCTCCGCCGTAACCTTGGCTCCCGGGACGGTAGGCGTTCCGATCTTCGGCGTCCCGTTGCCTCCGATCATCAGCACTTCCGTGAATTCCACCTCGGAACCCGCCTCACCCTCGATCTTCTCGATGACGAGGACGTCGTCCTTGGCAACACGGTACTGCTTGCCGCCGGTCTTGATGACTGCGTACATGACGTGTCCTTCTTTTCCACGCCCTGTGGCGCCGCGAGCAGCATCTCGCGGACTTTGTTGAACCGCCTCACCCTTGGGGAAACGGTCTACCGGCCGGATGCCGGCGAAGAGCCTCGGGCAGCGCCTCTTGCGCGATGGCCCAAGCCACCGCGTGCGCGCGCAATATCGTCAGGACAGCGCCGTAAGTCAATGTTTTTGCCGAGCGCCGCGTCACTGGGGCAGCTGCACTGTGCCGCCCTTCAAGCAACCTTTAAACAGGCCTTTGCTTTTTTGGGCACATAAGACGCATGCGGCGAGCTCTCAACACGCGTCGGACGCGGAAGGAAGCCGTGTCGGCATCCTCACTTGCCCAAGCACGCGAACACGCCTTGCGAGCAAGTCGCACAAGCTAACCAAGGAGGATGAACATGGCTGACGACCGCGTCGAGCGTGGCTCAACTCGGGTTGAGGGCTTTCTCTCCGGTGAACTTGATTTCCAGCTCATGCGCTCCCTGGGCGCCGGGAACTATGGCGGCGCAACGCCGGGCGAGGTCTTCGCGACCCGTGCCGTGGTTAACGGAGACGACCCCTATGCCTGGCGCGAGGCGCTGGCCGCAATGGCAGAACGCGTTTTGAACTCTGGGCAAAAGTCCCTCGAGCGCGGTCACCGCATCAGCGCCAGGGACCACTTTCTTCGCGCCTCCATGTACTATCGCGCGGCCGAATACTTCGCCGATCCCTTTGGGCCGGACACCGTGAAGTGGGGCCTCGCCAGTCGCGATGCGTTCTGCGCAGCCGCCGAGCTGATTTCAGACCGGATCGAGCCGGTTGAAATCCCCTTCGAAAAAAGGGCTTGCCGGGCTACTTCATGGCACCGGCCAACGGAGCGGAGCGCGGCAAGACGGTAGTAGTCCTTACCGGCTTCGACGGTACCGCTGAGGAGCTCTACTTCCAGGTGGCAGCGGCAGGGCTCGAACGCGGGTACAACATCCTCATTGCGCAAGGTCCGGGGCAGGTCGGTTGCCTACGCATCCATCCCGACCTGAAATTCCGTCCCGATTGCGAAAAGCCGGTCGGGGCAATCCTCGACTTTGCCCTCGCTCGACCTGAAGTCGCCGCGGAGCGGCTAGCGCTCTACGGCATCAGCTTCGGCGGCTATTTCGTAACGCGCGCGGCTGAGCACGACGGGCGTATCAAGGCGCTGATCGCCAACTCGCCGATCGTCAACCTCTGCGCCTATATGGCCGGTTTCATTGGTCCTGAGTTCGCGGCAAACCCGCCGCCTGTCTCGCTAAACGAGGTCGACGAGATCCCGGAAAATGACTTCCCCTGCGAAGCGAAGCTCAGCTTCAAGGCGGCGTGCCGCAGGTTTGGCGTCGACAGCTTTGCCACCTGGCTATCACGGCTCAAGGACTTCAACGCGGAGGAGAACTGGCCGAGATTCGTTGCCCGGCCCTCGCAATGGTCGGCGCGAGCGAAGGTGCGGAAGCTCTGCGCCAGTCGAAGCGATTCGTCGAGAGCGTATCCGGCCCGGTCACGGAACGGGTTTTCACAGTCAAGGAAGGGGCCGACGCCCACTGCCAGATGGGGAACCTGCCTGTCTCCAACGCTGTCGTCTTTGACTGGCTCGGCGAGCTTTTCGCCGCGTAAAGCCCAACTGCCTGACAAACCTTGCGCTTGCCGGTACGTTGAGGGGGTAACATGACGAACCGGCAGGCGCGATCATGAGCTCAAAGCAAGATGACCGCCACTATCACACCAATCTGACCCCGGAAGCCGCCGTCGATCGCCTTGAGGAACTTTACGATCGGGCCTCGACGGCGCTGGTCCGCGCGCTCGATCGCTATCTCGAGACGCGCATGCCGCCGACCGAGAAAGAGCGCGCCCAATTCCGTTACCCGCTTCTTCGCGTCATCTACTACGGCATGGACCCAGCGCCGCGCACGCGGCGGGCATACGCCAAATTCCAACGGCCCGGGGTCTATGAGACGACGATCACCCACCCGCGGTACTTTCGGAACTACTTGCTGGAGCAGCTGCGCCCGCTTGTGGACGAGTACGCAGCCGAGATCGAGGTCGGCGTCAGCACGCAGGAGATCCCCTTCCCGTACACGATGGAGCGTGTCGAGGAGATTGGCCGGAAGGGCATCACCGCCTCCGAGCTGGCCCGCCATTTTCCGACGCCGCTGCTCTCGCTCGTCGGTGACGAAGTGGCTGACGGTCAGTGGGAAGCTCCGGAAGGGGAACCGCGTCCGCTAGCCCTGTTCGATGCGGTGCGGGTCGATTACTCGCTCCGCCGCATTGTGCACTACACGGGCAGCGACTGGCGGAACGTGCAGCACTGGATCCTGCTGACAAACTACCATCGCTACGTCGACCAGTTCGTCCGTTGGAGCCTGGCCCGGCTTTCCGAAGAAAACACGCCCTACGAAAAGCTTGTGTTGCCTGGCGGCGCCGAAATCCGCCGGGGCGAAGCGACGGATGACGCCGATGGCGTAATCGCAGCGAGCCCGTGGCACCGCTTCCAGATGCCCGCCTATCACCTCACCGCTCCGAATGGCGAAGGCGTTACGCTGGTGAACATTGGCGTCGGGCCGTCCAATGCAAAAAACATTACCGACCACCTTGCGGTGCTGCGCCCGAACTGCTGGCTGATGATCGGCCACTGCGGCGGTCTGCGCCAGTCGCAACAGATTGGCGACTATGTGCTTGCGCACGCCTATTTGCGGCAGGACCTGATTTTGGATGCCTTGCTGCCACCGGACGTACCGATTCCTGCGCTCGCAGAAGTGCAAGTTGCGTTGCAGGACGCGGCAGCCATCGTAACGGGTGAAAAGGGCGAAGCTCTCAAGGAGCGGCTGAGAACCGGTACGGTCGTTACCAACGTCGATCGCAATTGGGAGCTGCGTTACTCACACGAGCGGCGCCGCATTAACCTGTCGCGCGCCATTGCCGTCGACATGGAAAGCGGCACCATCGCAGCGAACGGCTACCGTTTGCGGGTTCCCTACGGCACCCTGCTTTGCGTTTCGGACAAGCCGCTGCATGGCGAGATCAAGCTTCCGGGGGCAGCGAATGCCTTTTACGAAGCGGCCGTCGCGCAGCATCTGGAAATCGGGCTCAAGGCGCTCGATCTTCTGCGCGAACGGCGGGATACGCTGCACTCGCGGAAACTCCGCTCCTTCGACGAACCGCCTTTCCGGTGAGGGACGGGGTGGGAGCCTACGGTGAAAGCGCGGTTTCGATCGTACGAAACTCATCCTGGTCGCTGCTAACTCGAGCGCATCAGCAATTTGAAATGCGAGTGATCTGACGTGCCGATACCGATGGAGCTGCAATACGCCTCTCGAGATTTCGAGAGCTTTCTTGCAGACGTGAAGGAAGTTTCTGGTCTTGCAACCCGCAATCAAGCCTACACGACCGTGCAGGGCGTGTTTCAGGTCTTCCGACGGCGCCTGGATCTGAAGGACGCAATTCGTTTTGCCAATGTGCTTCCTCCGGTGCTGGCGGCAATTTTCATTTCCGATTGGGACACCGACGAGCCCCAGCTTCCGTTTCTCGATCGCGAGAGGATGACGCGGGAAGCACAGGGACTCCGGAAGAATCATAATTTCTCCCCCGAGACGTGTATCCGCGATGTCGCCATCGCTCTGCGAAAACATGTCGACAAGGCTTCCTTCGATCGCATCCTGGCGTCACTGCCGCCAGGGGCATCGGAATTCTGGCGTGTATGAGTTCTTGTCAGAGCATCTCGGGCCTGAAGAGCCGGCGATAGCTGCGGTTCTCCCCCGAAATCATGAACACGCCATCCCCACGATAATGCAACGTTTCTGGATAGCGCGGTGATCTCGCCACGTGGGCCTTTACGACCTCGAAGACGAAAAGGTTGTATTTCCGGATCAGGCTGGTGTCGATCAGCTTGCACTCGAAATTAGCGTAGCACTCGGCAATGAGCGGCGCGCCGACTTTTTCTCCTTCGACTGCGGTGAGGCCGAACTCATTGAATTTGTCGACCTCGTTGCCGTGGCAGTTACCGATTTTGACGACGGTCTCTGCTAGCTCGACCGTCGGCAAATTGATCACGCATTCCTTGCTGCCACGAACGAGCTGCTGGCTGTAATTCTGGTCCCAGATGTAGCAGCCGATAAGCGACGGCTGCATTTCCATGATCATATGCCAGCCCATCGTCATGATCGTCCGGCGCCCTTTGTGCGCGGAGCTGACGAGCACGACCGGGCCAGGCTCCAGAAAACGGCGCACATTCCAGGTGGGGAAGTCGACTTTCTTCAGCGCCTTCATCCTCAACGCTCCGTGTAGAAACGCTTTTGGAAATAGAGAATGCGATCAGTCGTTCCCCGTTTCCATGCTGGTGACAGTTTCGGATCGCCGGTTCCAGGCCTGATCGCGTTTCAAAAAGTCGTGCAGCGTCTTCCCCGGCTCACTGCGGAATCGCTCGTTAAGAATTTTGAAATCGTCAATGCGATCGAGGCGGAAAGTGCGAAAATCGTCTCGCAGCTCGCACCAGGCTGCGAGTAACCAGACAGGGCCGAAATAGGCAAGCGACAGTGGCCTGACCGTGCGAACCGTTTCCCGGGCGAGATAATCGCGGTACCGGAAATGAACCTTGAGCTGGCTGCGCAGCGCCTTTCTCAATTCGGCGAGATCGAACCGGATCGGCTCCATGTAATTGTGGGGCGGCGCCAGCAAAGCCGTATTCGCCATATAGCCGCGAAGCCGATCGGGAATAACGGCTTCGATCTTGGCAATGGCATTCGTGGCCGCTTCGGCCAGCTCCGCATCTGCCCAGGACTCCACGATGCGAGCGCCGAGCACCAAAGCCTCGATTTCCTGTTCCTTGAACATGAGCGGCGGCAGATCGAAGCCGGCCCGAAGCACGTAGCCCACCCCCGCCTCGCCGTCGATCGGCACGCCGCTGGCGATAAGATCCTGAATATCCCGATAAATCGTGCGCTCGGACACCTCGAGCGCCTCGCTGAGATCGCGCGCCGTGACGGGCGACTTGCGGCGCATGAGCTGAATGATTTCGAATAGTCTGTCTGCGCGTCGCACGCTGGTTTTTCCACTCGGCTGACCTGCGCTGCGATCGCTTTATCCTATCACTCCTGACACCGCGTTGTCAGGAGCGTGTCAGGCCTGCTGACGGAATGCTGTCAGGAGCTGTCAGCCATAGTGCTCCCCATCAGAGCGATGAGATGACAGGAGCACAACAATGGCAGCATCGCACGGCTGGGAGATCAATTCGCCCATCCGCCAAAGCTTTCTCGGCAAGGTCAGATGGGCCTCCCATTTCGCATTGAAAACTTACCTTCGCTGGTATCAGCAGAGAGCGGCCGCCCATTATCTTGCGCAGCTCGACGATCGCATGCTGCACGATATCGGTATTACCCGATCTCAAATCGAATCGGCTGTCCGCAATGGCCGCGACCGCAATTGGTTGCGGTAACAACATAGTTCTTCCGGAGCTTTCGTAACAAACGGCGTACGAAAGCTCCGTAACCGTTTCAGCCCCAACATCATTTTCCGCCACACACTCGACGGAAGTCCGCCATTCCGGCGCCGCAAACTTGTTCGACAACCCCCTTTCGTCGATTTGTGTACTCGCGTTTAGCATTTCGTTCCGCCGGTCTCGGCGGGTTTACGAGCATCCCTGACGGAAGGAGTGGAGAATGCTGCGGGTTGGGGGTTTGGTTGCATTATGCTTGATGCTGCTTGCGCTACCCGCGCAAGCCCAGCGGCCCGATTTGGTATTGTTGGGTGAGAAAAGCGTCGGCTTCCTGGTCGACCGCGATGTTATTGACATTGGCAAGTCGGAAGACTGGTTCCGCGACCGCGCGTTTAAGCAGCTTCATTTCGCGGTTGAGCGCAATGATCTGCATCTGATCACGCTCAAGATCGTCTACATAAACGGGCACACGGAAGAAATTCGTGTCGACAAGACGATCCGCGCTGGCCGACAGCTTGCGGTCGATCTCAGAGGCGAGCGCAGCTATTTGCGGCGCATCGAGATGATTTATCGCTCGAAGCCGAGCTTCCGCGGGCAAGCGATCATTAAGGTTTACGGCGAAGTCGCACGTCGGCCAGGTCGCCCGGGCCGTTTCGAGCCGCATAAGGATTGGCAGCTACTGGGAGAGCAGAAAGTCGGCTTCCTCGTCGACAAGGACGTGATCAACGTCCGGCATCCTGAGGACTGGTTCCGCAACCGCGCATTCCGGATGCTCCATTTCCTCGTCGGGGACAATGATCTTCATCTCATTTCGCTGCGCATCGTGTACTTCAACGGCTACACGGAGACCATCAAGGTCGACCAGATGATCCGCGCGGGCGGTCACCTTGCAGTCGATCTGAAGGGCGACAAGAGCTACCTCAGGCGCATCGAGATGACCTACCGCTCGAAGCCGAGCTTCAAAGGCCAAGCCACCATTAAGGTTTATGGCGAGCTGGCAAAGCGGCGTTAATTGAGCCCCGAGGCGAGATGCCGCAGCCTGATGGTGGCATCTTATACGGGGCCGGTGCATCTGGTGAACTTTCTCAAGGGAACCAAGTGGCTAATGGCAGGTTGTTCACGCACCCTGCCTGTGCCGGACGCCCCCCACCCAAGCACAGGCCCAGAACGGGCACCTGACCTCCCCCAGGGGTCAGGTGCCCTTTTTTTGTCACCCGCCAAACCCTGCAAATCGCGCTCGCCAGTCAGGCGGTCGTTCACCTCGTTTGGCAAACCTTGGTTGCGTGCCTGACTTTGCCTGATTAGTGGATGAGGTCGCGCCCGCCGACTGCGGGCCCCTTTTGTCCAGCCGGCATAATTCTGCCAGCAACGTTTGGCCTAAACGGATACTGATTTTCGTTGTGCGAAATCTGGGGATCGACCGCCTGATGCCGCTACGGAAAGGCCTCTTCGTTCTGATCGCCCTTGCGGCCCTCCCGGCCAGCACCAGCTCAGCGGGCAGATTCGAGTTTCGCGTTACGGGCGTCAAGCGGCCGGATGTCTTGAACGTCCGCGAACGCGTCGATAATCAGGCCACTATTAGCCAGAAAAAAATTCTCGGCCAGATTCCCGCGAATGCGACGGGCTTGCTTGGTTCGGGTGCCAGCCTCAAGGTGGGCCGGGTACGCTGGTATGAGATCCGTTATAAGGACGTTCGCGGTTGGGTTAACGGGCGCTATCTCGAGCCGATGTCCCGCGAGCTCGATGACGAATTCGACTCCAATCTGTTCTGCGGGGGAACTGAGCCGTTTTGGGCGCTCCGAATTGAGGACAACACAGCAGAACTCCAGCGGCCCGACGCTCCACCGACGCGCTACTCCGTAGCGGTTCGCGAGCCGTTCCAGGGGCGCAAGGATGCTCTTGCCATTCGCCTGGTGAGGGAAGATGGCTCGGATATCAGCGCCCTCGTCCAACACAAGGAATGGTGCAGTGACGGCATGTCCGACCTCGAATATGCTTTTGAGGTCCGCGTCGTCGGTCTCTCGGAAGGCAACAACCCGTACATAGGCTGCTGCAGCCTGCTCAGGTAGCGGGCAACCGATTGGCCGTCACTGGGTCTTGGGTTTCCCCCACAGCGCTTCCAGCCGCGCATCCCGACCACAACCTTGGCGATAAATGAAATACTGGATGGGATTACGCAGGTAGTAATCCTGGTGGTAATCCTCGGCCGGTGTAAACGTTGAAGCCGGCGCAATTTCGACAACGATTGGCTGTGAGAAGCGCCCACTCTTTCCCAATTTCGCTTTGGATTCCTCCGCGAGCCGCTTCTGCTCCTCGTTGTGATAGAAAATCACCGGCCGGTACTGGTCGCCGCGATCGCAGAATTGGCCATCCTTGTCGAGCGGGTCGACATTTCGCCAGTAAACGTCAAGCAGTTCCTTGTAGCTCACCTGGGTGGGGTCGTACTTGAGTTGTACGACCTCCGCGTGGCCCGTGCCGCCGGCGGAAACCTGATTGTAGGTCGGATTGGGCGTCGTACCTCCCATGAACCCCGAAATGGTCTCGACCACGCCCTTTACCTTGTCAAAATCGGCTTCCGTGCACCAAAAGCAGCCGCTGCCAAACGTTGCGACCTCGAGCTTTCGCTCGCCTGCGGCAGGCGGATCCGTTTGGGCAACCGCGGCCCCGGCGAGGAGAACAAGTGCGCTGAGAGCGCCAACCAACCTGCGAAGCATCAAAGGCTCCTTGGAGCTTGCGTTTGGGCTCTCAGCTCGAGCTGTTCGTAGACTTTGGCACGAACTTCAACGCCACGCCGTTTATGCAGTAGCGCAAACCCGTGGGAGGCGGTCCGTCCTCAAATACATGCCCCAAATGGCCTCCGCACCGGCGGCAATGCACTTCCGTGCGGACCATGAACCAAAGCGTGCGGTCCTCGCTCGTACCGATCGCATCGTCGAGCGGCTTCCAGAAGCTCGGCCAACCCGTGCCGCTGTCAAACTTGGTTTCGGATGAGAACAGCGGAAGATCACAACCCGCGCAGTGATATGTGCCGGGCTCAAAATGCTTGTCGAGCGGGCTCGAGAAGGCATACTCGGTGCCGTGCTCCCGCAGCACGTAGTACTGCTCGGGAGTAAGGATCTTTTTCCACTCTTCCTCGGATCTGGTGACCTCGAACTTCATTTCCTCCTTGCCGGCAAGGAGGGCACGCGAGGAAACGATAGCGCCCAACGCGGCTGTGGCCGCCCCGGCTTTCACAAAAAGGCGACGGCTCAACATTGTGCGCTCCTTGATGCCAGTTTCCGCCCTTGGCGCGCATGATGCGCCTCAGCGATAACGGCGTCCAGTAGGCGTCGTTCAAACTCCCGTGCGCGAAATAAGACAAAAACCCGGTGCTGAGGATCAGCCCACAATAGATCAGCCTACAATCGTCACAGCTTTCTCGACGGCGATTTCCTCGGGACTGAGCCGGCAACGATAGGCAAGCATTTCAACCCCCGCTGCACGGGCGGCCTTGAAGGCCTCGTCGTAGGCGGGGTCGATGTCGCGGGCGATGTCGAGCGAAACGGCATCGGCACGCTGGATCAGAAAAAGCATGACGGCGCGATGTCCCTCGCGCACCATGCCCGCGAGCTCGCCCAGATGCTTCGCGCCCCGTTGCGTGACGCTGTCAGGGAACTCCGCCAGCCCGGCCTTGCGCATCATGTGGACGTTCTTGATCTCGACGTAGCAGCGGCCCTTGGTAGCGCAGTCGAGCAGAATGTCGATGCGGCTGTTCTGGCCGTATTTCACTTCGCGCCGCAGCTCAGGGTAGCCACACAGGTTTTCAATGACGCCAGCCTCAATAGCCTCGGCAACCAGCGCATTTGGCCGCGAGGTGTTGATGCCGACGAGATATGACCCCTGCCCCAGGTCTGCCTCCACCATCTCCCAAGTGTGCCGATACTTCCGGGTCGGGCTATCGCTTTCGGACAGCCAGACCACCGACCCCGGATGTGTCAGGCCGATCATCGAGCCCGTGTTCGGGCAGGTTGCTGTAACGACCTCGCCGCTGTCGAGCTCGACGTCAGCCAGAAATCTCTTGTATCGGCGAAGAAGCCGGCCTCGGATCAAAGGTGATGGGAACCGCATGACGGGGAAACTAGGTCGGGAACAGGCGAAAGCGCAAGCGGATCGGGTATAAGCTCCGGCACCGCTTTTGGTCGAGGAACTTGAGGATGGCACAGACAGAAGAAAAAGACATCGTTACGGCTGCGGTGCTCGTCATTGGCGACGAAATCCTGTCGGGGCGCACGAAGGACAAGAACATCGGATACATCGCCGACCACTGCACAGCCATTGGCATTCAGCTGCGGGAGGTCCGCATTGTACCCGATGTCATCGACGAGATCGTAGCAGCGGTGAACGCGCTTCGCGCTCGTTACGATTACGTGTTCACGACCGGCGGCATCGGCCCGACCCACGACGACGTCACAGCGGATGCGATTGCGAAGGCTTTTGGCGTGCGCATCGATATCGACCCACGCGCTCTCGCCCTGCTCAAGCCCTATTACGAGCGGCGCGGCCTCGAGCTGACAGAAGGTCGGCTGCGCATGGCCCGCATTCCCGAGGGCGCCGAGCTCATCGAAAACTCAATCTCCGTCGCCCCCGGTTTCATGCTCGGCAACGTCATCACGCTCGCCGGCATTCCCAACGTGATGCAGGTGATGCTCGACGCGGTGACGCCGCGCCTGCGCACCGGCAAGAAGATGCACTCGGTCGCCATCGACCTGCAGGCCCCGGAAGGCGCCATCGCCGATGTTTTCGCCGAGCACCAGAAGGCTTACCCGACGGTGTCGATGGGCAGCTATCCGACCTTCCGCGACAACCGCCCCTCCACGCAGCTCGTGCTCCGCTCCACCGAGCCTGATTTGCTTGCCGAAGCTGTCGAGGGGCTCAAGGCGAAACTCTCCGCAAAGGGATTTCTCTAGTCTCGGCCCTTTACTTCAGCCCGAACATCGCGTCCTGCTCGGCGCGCAGCTTCCAAAGCAGCGAGTCGGCAGGGCGATCGACGTCATCCGCCGTGATGAACGCACCAGCCGCGACGGGTCGCGTCAACGTCCGGCCGACCGCCATGTAATAGGGCAGTGGTGCGTTCCCTTTCACGGCGGCGGCCGGCGTTAGCACAGGCTCAAGGTCGGGGACGGCATGCCGGGTGCCAACGATTTCGAGCCTGTGGCCCGCCGGCAGATCCCGCATGGCGCGCGCTGTCAAATCCACCACGGGTCTGTAGCGCTCATCCACAATGGACTGGCCCAGCCGCACCGCAGAAAGGATGGAGATTGGCGCCTCGACGCCCAGCAGGTGCGATGGGTTGTAGACGAGACCGTACTTGCCATCAGCCGTGGTCGGAATGCCCTTGCCGCGGAACAAGGCGCCGGACCGCGCATCGGCCCAGGCCACCACGACGAACACACCGCCGGCGAAGCTCGCCTCGTCGGGACGACGGAGACAGTTGAACACGTCGACGCGGCCCTCGCCTTCGAGCAACCCGCCATCCGCCTTCGGAATGTAGAGGTCGGGCAACTCGATGGCGCGGGTCAGCGGTGTGTGGAAATCGGGCCGATCTGGCACAAGCCCGGTCGCGTTGGCGACAAGCGCCATCTCGCAGTAGTCAGGCACCGTGCGTTGTGGCAGCGCGGCGAGCGCCTTGGAGCGAGCCTCGATCGTCGCGGCCCGATCCGGCCCCAGCGCCCAAAGTTTTGCAATGTCCGGCGCGGTGACACGCTCCGAGGTCCACGTCACCTCATGGGTCACAGGATCGTAAACGTAATCGTATTCGCTCGACTTGCCGGCGCAGATGATGGGCAGCCCGAGCGTGCGCGCCCAGCTGATGAGCCCGATGAGCAGGGCAGGCTGATCGCCCTCGACGAGTGTATAAGGCACACCGGCGGCCCGCGCCTTCGCGGCCAGCAGCGGACCAACCACGCATTCGGCCTCCTTCGTCACCATGGTGACGCCGCGGCCCGCCTCTATCGCCGCCAGCGCGAAACGCGCGCCGGCTTCCGCATCGCCGGTCGCTTCGACCACCATATCAATGGGAAGGCTGAGGAGGTCGGACACACTCCCGCAAAGCGCGATTTCGCCCGCGGCGAGCGCCGACTGCGCCGCGGCTTCGCTATCGCAGCGCCGAGCCGCAATCCCCATGCCGGCCAGAGTGGAAGCGACGCGATCGAGATCCTTGTCCGCAACCGCCTTCACCACGAGACCCTGCATGCGCCGCGACTGGGCGATGAGCGACATCCCGAACTCGCCCGCGCCGATCAGGGCAATCGATGCGGGGTTTTCCCGGGCAGGACGGAACAGGGTCTCGAACTGCATGTCTCGCGTTCCTCGGAAAAATCAACGGCATGGGTGAAGCTAACAGCCCCACCCTTCAATCCGGAAAGTGTCGAAGCTTCAAGAGCTAATGCGGGAAAAGTGTCGTGCCTGACTCTACACGCGCGGGCTGTCAGATAACAGGGCGCGTTGGCAAGGTGCCTTCCTCATCCGATTTGGCGGCACGTTCTTCGAGCTCGTCCTCGTCGTAAAGTTCATAAAACAGCTCCAGCGCATCGAGGAAGGCGGCCGTCAGGTCGAGCAATGGGCCAAGCTCAATTCTCCGTGCGATGCGGAAATTCGCTGTCACAACCAGCCGCTCAGGCGAAACGACCCCCTCGCTATCGATCGGGATCAGGCCGCGGCTTCTCAGGTACTCGGCGATTTCATCGCCAGTCTGGAAATCAATTTCGGTCCAGTCGCCCAGCTCTGCGGCAGCGTCTGCCAGCGGCGCCGTACCGCCGATAAACAAGCTGGCGATGCCGTCGACCCGATCGTCCGACCGGCGCAATTCGTCCGCCCGTTCCCGTGCCTGAAGGCAGCGCAGCGTCAACGTCATCTCGAGAACGCGGACGGCGTCCAGCCATCGCCGCTGAATGTCGACGAGATCGCGGACATTGTGCGGCCGGCGCTTCGGGACCTCTGCGAAAACAGTGCGGTGTACCTTCAGCAGATCCTCTCCTGCCGCCAGAACGGCATCGAGGTGATCAGCGAGAAGGTAGACTGTCGCGCTTTTATTATTTCC
>Ga0310829_1000564_pt1 | contig 29455 bp, 23 predicted proteins | sample WT_ome_4_FD_202244 | JGI IMG/M metagenome (GOLD analysis project Ga0310829, IMG submission 202244) | Sorghum-adapted microbial communities enriched on wild type (WT) sorghum from Joint BioEnergy Institute, Emeryville, California, United... ...
AATTTAAGAGTGGCGGAAAAGCACTGGTGACAGTTGCTCCGGCGAAAATTCTCTATCATTCCCCGCCTCCTGGCGAAACTCGGAGCACCCACATCAATTTTAGGATCGATTTGGACGCTGCCAACATCCCCACGATCGGGCAAAGGCTAAAACGCGTATATACAGTTCGAATGAATGGTGACCAATACATTTTCGAGAGATAATCAGCGGGTGGGGCCAGACTTAATCTTCGGGCATTTAAATAACCTGCGCTGGTGACCCTGCGTGAGTGCCTTGAGGCTGCTGACACTGAGCCCGAACGTATCAAGCGGGCACACGCAATCGACCTCAGTTTCGAGGAGCGCATCGGCGACCATTTGGGCAACCTATACCTGATTGCCCTTCAGCGCGAAGCCCATCGCTACTTCCGGACCGCCTCCTCGGCGGGGCTGGCTTCACCTCATTTCGTCGTAAAGTTTGAGCGCTGCCAATACCCCTATAATGGGCCGGGAGTTTATACGCTTTCTAACTGATGGTCACCTGTGCTTTTCAAGAGATACTCAGCGCCTGGGGTGAGCCTTGGTGGCATCAGAAGCCAAGAACCTCTGGATCTCGCTAGGCCTGGCAGCGGATGAGAGCATCAAAAGGCGGCAGTTGCCTGCCGGATCGCGAAACACCATCCAGCTCAGCCGTACGGCGTCACCCAGGGGGCGAGTAGGTCCCAGGTTTCGCCAGTCCATGGAGTGCCATGCTGATGTTCTGCGACGCTTCCGGCCGAAGTATAAGGTCAGGACCGTCCATCTTGGATCCGCTCTTTGACAGGGCCCGCGAAGAGTGCCAGGTGCAAATCAGGTTAATGATCTGGCCCCTTTGCTTAGTTTTGGTGCACCAGTTGGTAGTGCGCCCATGATGAACGACTGCAACCCGCGCACCGAAGCGTTCCAGAAACCGCTCTGCTCCATAGGAACGGCTGCTCTGAGCAGGGACTGAAGAGAACACTAAACTCTCTCAGGCCGCTACTCGACTGATGGATCGTGAGGGGCCGAGAAGCTGGACGCTCCTCGTCCTTGTGCCGAGGAATTGACGGGTAGCCCAGGGGTGTTCGGGACATGTGGCAGCCTCTCATAAGGGACAACTCTCCAGGCGAGTCGGCGAGAAGTGTGTTGGGAAAGAGCATGTGCACCTAAGATTTCTAGTCTCTGCCTTTGGAAGGCAGAGGCCAAAGAGCATCACCTCGCCTCGTCCAAGAATGCGGAGCCGCTGCAGTATAATGAAGAATTCGGTACATTGGCCGCGACAACGACCACTAGCGAGCCCATCACCGGTACACAACCCCAGCCCGAACACAGCAGCATGATCGCAGATGCAATCACGCTTGCACCCTGGCGCTGCGGAGGGTGTCCTCTAAGTACAGGCTTGTTGAACTACAGGCGCTCCCTGCAGCTCCGATTTGGTGAACGGTTCAATCGCTAGTACGATCTCGGCAGACACAGACGGTTAGGAATGTTCGCCCGCGTGAATTGGCGCGATCGCTGTATTTGCGCCAGCATGAAGGAAGAAACGACAAGCTGCTTCGGCCTTGAAGACCGCATTCGAAGATGGCGGGGGCATGCAGGCCACGCCCTGGTCCGAAGCGTTCCCCACCGGGCGATGGTTGCTTCTTTCTATCACCCATCAGCTTGTCCGGACGCCAGAAACTGCGACGCGAGCCGTCCACCGGCATGAGATTCGATAGAGCTTCCTGCCCAAACGTGTCCCATACTTCAGTGGACGGACGTATCCAAAGCAATCTCACACGCGCCATTCGTATTGACAACTAGACAAATACACTACATTCTATAGCGAAAAACCTGAGGCTCAGTAGGCTAACCAACGAGAATGCCGAAAATTGATCTGGTGCCTCGAATCGGCAAGGGACTTCAAGCCGGGCGGCATCCTAAGCTTTTGGAGCGGAAGCAAGGAACATGAGGTTCGCGTTGCTTACAATAAAGATCCACGTCCGAAAGAATTAGGCACCCAACCGACATGATCAGCACTAAAGATTCGAAGTGCATATAGAGGCGAGTATGGTAATCAAGGAGGGAGTGCAACATGATGCCCAAGGTCAAACTACTCGGGATTTTGTGTGCGTTGTTGTGCAGCTATTGCGGGCCGTTGGCCGCTCAAGAGGGCAAAAAGCATGAAAAAACCATCATTGTTGCGCTCTCAGGGCCGCTGAAACCTTACAACTATCTCGACGAAGATGGCAAGTGGAAGGGATTGCAAGCAGACGTTCTCGCATACGCAGCCGATAAAGCCGGATACAATCTCGAATATAAAGAAATGGCGTTCGAGAACGAGATTCCAGCTCTTATCCAGGGGCATGTAGATATTGGTTCGGGTATTTATGTCACCATTGAGCGATCGCAGCATTTGGATTTCATACCTTTAGTGCAGTCATATTACGGAATTATCACGACGAAAGAAGCGGCGCAGAGCATCCGCGATTGGTCAGACCTTTGTGGTAAAAAGATTGGGATGCACTTCTCGGCACCGACAGAGCGCGCGGTAAATGAGATGAACAAAAGCTTCTGCAACGCTAATAATGGCGCGATACCTACTCCTAGCAGCGGCGGCATAATGGATCGCCTTAATAGTGTTCAAAACGGTCGCGTGGTAGGGGCCATGGATGATGTAAATATGTGGTGGGCGGCCACCCAGAGCCTACCCCACTTAGCTGTCGCGCTAGATAAAGTTGGAGATCCGCTGTTCTGGCCAATCGCCTTTAAAAAGGGGTCCAAGCTAAGAGAAGAGCTTCTGCCTCATATAAAGGAGTTTCTTGCCTCCCCCCAGGCCGAGAGCGTGTCGCTGACCTACAATATGGGTGGGAACGTCTTTATTAAGGAGGATCCCGACGAGGTGGTGGCCCAGATACTCGAACGACAGCGGCAACGTCAGTAACAGTAGAGAATGCTTGGGGCTGTTCAGTATTTATGCGCTGTGGTTACTGGGCGGAGCCAACCACCTCCGCCCAGTAGAGCAACCTCCTAGGTTAGCCTGTCAATCTCTACTTCTCAAAGAGCGAACAGCTAGGGGCGCTGGTCTTGATTTGGTGAAGACGTGGGGACGGAGTTGTTTTCTCAAATTTGGGGCTACTTGACCCTTCCTTACCTGCTGGAGGGTGCGCTTATCGCCATCGAGATGTGGGCGATATCGTTCTTCCTGTCTTTCGTGTTTGGTCTTGCACTGGCCCTTATCCGGAACTCAAAAGGTTTGTCAGTGATAAGTGCGCTGGTGAGTTTTTATGTATGGGTCATACGAGGAACCCCAATACTCTTGCAGTTGGTCATATGGTACAATCTTCTTCCGAATCTAGGCTACGAAATCGAGGAGTTCTGGACCGCCGTTATCGCTCTAACCGTCTGCTTTTCCGCCTATCTCTGTGAAGTGTTCCGGGGAGGGCTGTTAGCAGTACCAGACGGCCAGATTGACGCAGCGCGATCCCTGGGCTTCGGGCCTTTTGGCGTTGCTTTCTACTTTATGATCCCTCAGGCGCTGCGCGTCTCTTTCCCATCGCTTATAAACTTCGCTATCCTTTTAATGAAGGATACATCAATCACGTCAGTGATTGCCGTCAATGAGCTTATGCTGCGAAGCAACACCATAGTCGCGCGCAACTTTGAATATATCCCGGTTTTCGCTGCGGCACTCATTATCTATCTCGCACTAACCACTGCTTTAACGCTATTTCAAAGGTATGCCGAGGGGAGGCTCGACTACGCTAGTAAAGAGGATCGACTGAGGATCAGAAGAAGGACTGCGCCAATAGCTGCCAACAGAAGATTGAGAGATTATCTCACTCCAACAGATAACAGGGACGGTCTGTCGGTCATTCTGGAGAACGTTACCAAAGCCTTTTCCGGGAATAAAGTTCTAGACAATGTATCAATTGGCTTCAAGAGTGGCTGGACGACCTGCATTATGGGGCCGAGCGGTGCCGGGAAGAGCACTCTGCTGCGCACGATCAACGGCCTTGAGGATATCGACAGTGGTACCATTTTAGTGAACGGTGTGGTCATCAGTGCAAAGCAGAAACGAAGTTTCTTTGGAGCGGGGTTCAAAGAATCAATCCTATCCAAGCGGCGAGTCAGGTCCGGAACAGCTATGGTATTCCAGCAGTTCCACCTGTTTCAAAATCGTTCTGTTATCGAGAACATCTCACTGGCGCCTCGAAAGGTGAAACGGGAGAAGCGGAATATCGCTGTTTCTGAGGCCGAGAATTTGCTGGAACTGTTTCGGTTGGAGTATCTGCGTAATAGAATGCCCCAGAGGCTATCAGGTGGTGAGCAGCAGAGAATCGGTATCTTGCGCGCGTTAGCAGTTAAGCCGAAGACGCTCTTGTTCGACGAGCCTACATCTGCCCTGGATCCGGAAAGGGTCGGGGAGGTTCTTCAAGTTATGGAAGAACTGTCGAATTCGGGTGGAACAATGATCGTAGTTACGCACGAAGTGGAATTCGCAAAACGTTGCGCGGACTGGGTCGTCTTTATGGAGCAGGGGCGCATTGTGGAGCAGGGTCCGCCGGAGGCCATCCTTGAGAATCCGAGATCCGAGCGAATTAAACGGTTTCTAGCTGGTATAACGAGAGAAAGTGAAGATAAAAAGGCCCTGGTTTGAAATCTGTACTCGTCTTCGGATGAGAGTGCATTAGGAGGTTTCGCAATGCGAGTAGGGATTTGCGGCGCGGGCGTTGGGGGACTATCCGCTGCCATTGGATTGGCGTCACTGGGCTTTGAGGTCGAAGTATTCGAACGCTCGCCGGTTTTAAGACCCACGGGAGCTGGCTTGAATTTATGGCCGAACGCTGGTCGGGCAATTTACGGTTTGGGGTTGCGCGAGCAATATGACGCCATCGCGGTAAAGCTTGATAGGTACTTAAACTTTGATCCAACTGGTAGACTGCTTTTTGAAAAAGATACGAGCGATTGGCCAAAAAAGTATGGAGCGCCTTCCGTCAGTGTCGCTCGCCGAGCGTTGAGCGAAATGTTGGCCAACGAATTCGGTATGGGACGGATAAAATTCGGTTACGAGGTTGTTGCTGTAGAGAGTAAGAAGGATAAGGCTATATGCCATTTCAGCAATGGGGAAAGCTTTGAAGGTGATGTGGTAATTGGGGCAGATGGCATCTACTCTACCATACGGGAACAGTTAGTCGGGGGGGTCAAGTTTCGTGTCAATGACCATCACGCTTACCGCTGGCGGGCAATCGTAGATCTGGAAGAAACAGGTGTTAATCCGGTGGCGCAGACTGGATTCTATGCGCCCAAAGGTTGGTTAGCTTTTCTCCCGATTGGGGACGGAAAAGCATACTGGTTCGGCTCTGTCACCGGAGCAAGTAATGTTGACGAGTTTATAGGGTTTTTTAAAGACTGGAAAAACACCCCTGTTCCCAATGTTCTGGAGAATACTCCGCGAGAGGCAATCGTTGAAAGCCCGCTCTATGATGTGGATGGCATCCCTTACAAGTGGACTCACGGGCGATTCACGCTGCTTGGCGACGCGGCTCACCCAATGATGCCGGATTTGGCGCAGGGCGCAAGCCAGACGTTTATTGACGCGCTAGTTCTACGAAATGCGTTCTCTCAGACAAAGGACATCGATGGGGCGCTGCATGAGTACGAGAAGCAGCGCCGACCAGCTGTCCACCACGTTGTGAAATGTTCACAGAAAGGTAGCTTTCTTGGACGTAACAACGTTGATCCTATAGCGGTTCGTTATGAACGTGAGGTGGAAGGGCGACATAGTTGAGGGGCCGCATAAGTGGAGGAGCGTTCCGCAAGTCCCAGAAAGACTAAACGACGGCGATACTTCCTTCAGAATTGGGAAGGTTGAAGAGCTAGGAGCTACGGATCAAATATTTCAAGGAAAGACTGTCGTGAACTCGCGAGCTGATCTGACACAAGCAATTTTGAACTGGGTGAACGAGGATCAGCATGAGATTTTAAAGTTTATGCAGGAGCTCGTGCATATCCCTTCGCCAAACCCTCCCGGCGATACGCGGGCAGCTATGGACTATGTAAGGGCGTATCTTGATCGCCGAGGTCTGCGTTACACGATGTATAATCGTGATGAGAAGATGCCGAATCTCATTGCCACGCAAGATTTCGGACCAGGGGAGAAGCACCTAGTATTGAATGGGCATATCGATGTCTTCCCCGTCGAATCTGTGGTGGGATGGTCTCAACACCCATGGCATGGATTAGCAGAGGGCACTATCTGGGGGAGAGGTAGTGCCGACATGAAAGTTGGCACTACTGCATCAATTATGGCGTACGTCTATCTGACACGACTCGCAGAACAGCTTGTCGGCAGAGCAACCCTAACGGTTGTTTCAGATGAGGAGAACTTTGGCCCAAACGGGACTCGACACCTCTTCGAAGTGTGTCCTGAGTTGATCAGTGGAACTGCGCTACTCAGCGGCGAGCCCAGCGGGTCTAGGGTTGTCCGGTTTGGCGAGAAGGGGGCTGTTTGGTTGCGTGTCTCCGTAGAAACTGAGGGTGGGCACGGTGCTTATCCCCATCTCAGCGACAATGCTATCGAAAAGGCCTACGAGTTGATGGCCGATCTAAAGAGGCTTTCTATTATCGAATTCGCTGAACCTGAAATAGTCGTTTCCTCACTCGAACAAGCTCGAGAGCAGTACGATCTAGCGTACGGAGCGGGAGCCACCGACCTCGCTCGTAGAATCACCATAAACATCGGCTCAATTAACGGTGGATCTAGGGTTAATATGATTGCCTCTCGCTGTACTTTCGAGGTTGATATCCGTCTGCCTGTCGGTGCCCAACCCGAAGTGCTCCTATCCCGAATTGAGCGGCTTCGTGATCGACACAGGTTCAGCTATGAACTAATGCTGCTAAATCATCCCAATTGGAGCGATCCTAATGATGAGCTTGCGACGATTGTCACTGAGACAGCGTTCTGTATTACAAGTATTCGTCCAATTCCAGGAATAAGTTTGGGCAATACCGATGCGAGGCTGTGGCGATACAGGAGTATACCAGCAGTTGTCTATGGCCCCGCTCCGCGAGGAATGGGTGGCATCGATGAGCATGTTCCTGTAGAGGAGGCGCTAAACGTTGTCCGTTGTCACGCGGTTTCCTCTGCCCTCTACTTGGCTTCCGGATGATAAGCTGACTGAATTTGCCGTGGAAATTTCGCGCCCTTGGGTACGGAGAGCGAAATATAACAGGTGTCGGCGCAGACATTAAAGCAACTCATTCTCGGTGAAAAATTGCTCATTCAAACGCGTTGGAATGATAGGGGAAGAGTTTTGTCACGGTGAGTCGAATGTCGGAGAACAAGGCAAAGGTTGGCAATGTCAAGAGTCGGGTCAAACTGGTTGCGAACCCGCCACCATGGCCAGATGGTAAACGATGCGCTGTAGCTTTTACATTTGATGAAGATGCGGAGAGCATCCTTCACCTCGCCCATCACAAGAATGCGTCGAATCTCGTGACATCGATGTCGATGCTACAGTACGGCCCGAGGGTGGCGACGCCTCGAATTTTGACATTATATAGAGAATTTGGATTGAAACAGACGTTCTTTATTCCAGGTTGGTGCATAGAGAAATATCCGAACCTTGTCGACGCCATTCTGCGGGATGGTCACGAAATCGGTCATCACGGGTATATCCATGAGCACCCGAATGAGCTGTCGTACGATAGGGAAGAGTACTGGTTATGTAGGGCCATCGACGTATTCGAACGATACACAGGGAGTCGCCCAATCGGATATCGGGCACCTTCTTACAGGTTCTCCCGAAATACCCTTCCACTATTGCTGAAGCACGGGTTCCGATATGATGCTTCACTCTTTGGGGATGACGTACCATATCTTCTCAGTAACGGGAACTCGTGGTTAGTTGAGCTCTCTACCCATTACGCGATGGAAGACTGGGCTCACTACATGGTGGCGAGAGACTTGAATTACATGATGCCGATAAAGGCTCCTAGTCACGCGATTGAGGTGTATAGATCTGAATTTGATTCGGCTTGGCGACACGGCGCACTCTGGATAACTGTTTGGCATCCCTTTCTAAGTGGACGATTAGCTCGACTAGAAGCGATATCTGATCTTATTGAATACATGCATGAAAAAGGAGGCGTTTGGTTTGCAACTCTAGGCGAGATAGCCAGTCATATTGAAAAGCTTGTAGAGACAGGTGCATGGTCACCTAGAGTAGAGGTGTTCCCGCAGTATCCAACCCCGATACCCGAACTAGAGAACGGACTCTAAAGGCGACAAGTATTCCCTGAATTGGGACTGTCTCCTACTATCGATATCCAAAGCTGTTTGAGCGAAGGCAATCTTCATGCTTAGCTTTAGCTCCGCGGGCCGTTTCTGCCCCCTATCTTCTTCCGTCGTGGGAGCTTAACGGTGTAATAGTATCGGTCGGCTCTGAAGATTGCGATAAAATAAACGATAGGTTGACCCTTAGAATCTACAAACAAGCGTTTCACTACCAAAGCTGGTGCGCCGGTGCGGACCTGAAGTAATCTGCTAAGCGTGTCGTCGATAGTTATCGCATCGATTTGCTGCAACTCTTCGTGGATATCAGGGTCGTGCATTGCCCTGAGCACGGGAACATACAATGAATCAGCCTTGGAAATAGATACGGCCTTTTTCCCTAATGAGGGCGAAAAGTAGGCTTTGAGTAAGAGAAGGGGTTGATCTTCTGCAAATCTTAGTCTCCTAACCTCCAGTATTTTCTTTTTATTAGAAACGCGGAGAACTGCAGCTATTTCTGCGGGCGGATTGATATAAGCCCTCGATACCAAAACAGTCCTGGTTGGCGTGCCAAGTCGGCCAAAGTTTTCAATGGGTCCGGTGAACCGTCGGTCTAGCGCTAGTGGTACCGGTCGCGCAAGCCAAGTGCCTACTCTCGCCCGGCGAACAATCAGCCCATCTTCTTCAAAAGACTTTAGGGCTTCTCGGATTGTCATGCGGCTGACACGAAATTGCTTTGCCAGTTTCTCCTCGGTTGGTAGCATGTCGCCGACATTACGGGACGACAACCAACGGAGCAATACCTCTCTGATCTGAAGGTATTTTGGAAAAGGGTCGTATACCGGAGGAAAAGACATCAATTCACTTTCTCAACCGTGAAAGCTGTGACCTGGTCCCGACACAACAGTTGCCGCATTCGCGCTTTTAGAGCGGCCTATCGCCCTGTCAAGGGCGCGAATTGCTCCACATCCGTCGGTTGAGCAGATGCAAGCTAATCTCTTGCCAGTTTGAGGACCTCGCCGCTCACAACGGGTCTGAAGATAGCATTGTTCGCTCGAATTCGGCGACCAGCAAAACGTATTCTATATCAGATCTGGCAGGCGGCATGGTAGAGTTCCATGGCTGCGATTGATCTTTCTCGCCAAAGGCGTCGGCAATTGTTTTCTTAAGTTGAAAATAAGGAAAGCTCGCTCTCCGATTCTTTCAGCGATGAACAGTCCCTCAAGCAGACGCTGCATCGGTGGGAGCAACGCGCTTAGGGTGAATCAGCGTCGTTACCGTCTGCTTTGATCGCTGCCCGCTGAGCAAACTCAGCAAGTGGGAGCGAGCAAGACCCTCATCCCTAAGAATACAGGTGAAGGCGCGTAGTCTAACGTCCAAGATGTCGTCGGGAAGGACGGTGTCGCACATCTCTTGACGGTTTGTGATCGGGGGTGAGCTGCTGGCTTGGATGTGGGTGCGATAGCCAGAGATTAGGTCCAAAAAGTTTTGTTGACCTAAAGGTTGGGGTGCCCTTTTTTGACCTAGTTTTTTCGATGGGATCGGACTGAACCGTCGACTTGACCAAGCGAGCGGCCGTTGTGAGTATGAGACCTTCCACTACGTCGATATGAGAGATGAGATACCTTTTAGGCGGCTTGGGCACCGGTGATCGTGATGCAGCCTCCCGCAATGTCGAGAAACCAACCGTCGTTCTTAACGAGAGGGTGTTGTAAACCGTTGTCAAAGACACACGCTATCCGGCGGCTCGCACTTCCGCGTGAAGTCTCTCTGCGGTAAAGTGCCGATCCTCTGATCCGAACAACAGGGGTCCAGCCGCGGGCACCGAATGCTTGGGCTGGTCGAGGAATTAAAGACGCTACCGGATCGGTGCGTACTCAACGGCGAGCTGGTCGCCGATGAAGACGATCGCCTTGGCGATGTCTTCTCGGTCGCTCGAGCAATAGCTGCTGGCAAGTGTCATCTCTTGTCCGTTATGGCGTTCGACCTTCTTGTCTGTGAGGGTGAGGATTTGAGACGGATGCCTCTCATTGATCGCAAGGCCCTGCTGAATGAGCTTGCGGAGCGCGCGAACCTGCCGTGCTTGAGTTACGTACTGGGTTTCGTCGACGGCGACGTGTTGTTCGAGACGATGGACAAACTTGGCCATGAAGGTGTGGTCTCGAAAAGAACTAGCTCCAAGTACCGCTCGGGCCGCACTCGCGACTGGTTGAAGATCAAGACCCCGGTCGTGTCTCGGAAGTGGTGGAAATTCCCTGTCAGCGCGCTCCGGGCATGTGAAGTTTCGGTTCCTCAGGCGGCGAGGTCAAGGGGCATCGGTTCGATGGGCTGAGAGAGGGTCTCCCATCCGTCGACCTTGCGCATCTGGATCTGGCCGGAGGCTAGCAGCGCCCAGAGCAGCATAGGCACGGTCTCGGCGCAGGGCAGCACGGTCTGGGTCTTGATACGGCGGCGGAATTCCTCGTTCAGTCGCTCGATGGCGTTGGTGGTCCGGGCCGATTTCCACTGCGACGGATCCAGGCGGGTGAAGGCGAACAGCCGCGCCCCAGCTTCTTCAAGGCTGTCGGCCACCGCCCGGCACTTGAGCCGCCACTTTCGCAGGAAGGCCTTGCAGCGGCGCTCCACCTCGGCAGCGGTGGCAGCGTAGATCATGTCTCGGTAGTCTTCGGTCAGCTCTTCATGCATGTGCCTGGGCGCGTGCGCCAGGAGGTTGCGGTGCTTATGAACCGTGCAGCGCTGGATCGGCAGATCATCGCCCCACAACGCCACCAGCGCGGCCTCCAGCCCCGGGGCGCCGTCGACAATCACGAAATCGGGCCTCTTCAGGCCGCGGGCATCCAGATCTTCGAGGAACTGGCGCCAGGCCGCCGTGCTCTCTCCGCCCATATTCCTGATGGAAAGCAGGACCTTCTGGCCGTCGCGCCGCACGCCGATGGCGGCCAACACCGAGATGTTCGTGGCTTTTCGGTCCAGCCGGGTCTTGATCACGGTGCCGTCGAGAATGATGCGAATGATGTCCTCATCGGCGAGGCTGCGAGCGCACCAAGCGTCCCAGTCGACCTTCACCTTGTGCCAGGCACGACTGACCACGTCCTTACTGACGGCGCCCTCGAAGAGCCCGAACAGCGCCCGCTTGACGCGCCGGGTGTTGGTGCCGGCGAGGTAGACCGCGGCGATCAGGGCCTCGGCCTTCTTCGTCAGCCGCTGGTAACGGGGCAGCGCCTTCGACCGCCATTCCGTGACCTTGCCCGTTTCATCCTCGATCCGGGCGCGCGGCACGCGGACCGTCTCGGTTCCGAAGGTGCCCGTAAGTTGCCGTTCGCGGTGCCCGTGGCGATACCCTTTCGAGGAGCCGTCGCCTCGGTCGTAGCGAAGGCGACCGAGAAAGCTGGCGAGTTCCTCCTCGAATACGGCCTCGATGGTTGCGCGAACATTCATCCGCAGACGCTCCTCGATCGGATCGAACCCGGCCTCAGGGGCCAGTAGCGTAAAGCTCGAAGTGTCGGTAATCTGGTTCATGGCGTGATCTCCATGGCGGTTGCTGCCGCCGGTTGGGTGGGTGTTGGTTCACCCGGAGATTACGCCGCCTTCAAATTTCCACCAACTCCGAGACACGACCGTTCAATGGTTCACCGCTATTTACCGGAGGCGCAGGAAGCGGAGAGAGCGAGATCCGACGGTACATTCTGGAGAATGATCTCCTGGAGGCGATCGTCGCTCTGCCTACGGACATGTTCTACAACACAGGAATAGCGACTTACGACTGGATCCTCTCGAATCGTAAGCCCGAGCCGCGAAAAGGTAAGGTGCAGCTCATTGGGGGCGAGTGTAGCGAATTCAACACAGTTGTGTCAGCCGAAAGAGCACAATCAACAGGAGCAGACGGGTGCAATGGGCAAAGTTAGAGTGCCCTCCACAAAGCGGATCTCTAATGGAGGTCCGTGAAGCCCTCTCGGAAAGGTTGTGTCGCGCGGTCCGCTAGGTTCCGAGTAGCGGAAGACCGGGGGGCAATGGAGATGCTGCCGCCTACTGAAGCTTGTTTGCGCGATCAGAGGAGGCGCGTTCCATTTTCGTTCCTCATATGATAATCAGAGAATGAAGCGTGATGGTTATAATTTCGAAGCCGAGCTGGCACGCGACCTTGGCTCTGTGCTTTGGCGCTCGCCATCGAGGCTAAGGGTGAGGAACTCGCCGCATTGAGATATGTTGGGCATGTTTGTCGATTGTAAACCTAGTTGCTCACGTCAAGCGAAGTTTGTGACGATCGATGAGTTGCTGCAAACAGAGCGGCGCGCGCTACGACTAGGTAAGCTGCGCGCCGGGGGACTTTCCGACGTGCTCTGAATCTAAGGTCCGCCTTTTAGAACGTATAACGTGCTCCTCCGAACTGCTCGGGTGCGCCGCTGGCATGGAGAGATATTTGACGTATTCTACGGGGGTAAGGAAGTGATCCTAGATAAAATCAGAAACATCGCCAACGTCGGCGTTGTTGCGCCAGGATTTTTGCGCCCGATTGATACGAACCGAATTGCGCGGGAGGTTGAGCTCGAAAAGAGATGCTCGGAAAATGGTAGTCGTAATCTACCTCCAACGACAGCTAAGGGGCTAGACGCAGTTGAACAGGATATCGTCCAGCGTTTGCAAGCAGAATGGGCTTGGCAGGGCGAGGAGTTGCTTACGCAATTGCGCGCCTACGCACATCGACTAAACCAATGCTCCGTTGACGCCGAGTTCGTAAAGCTTCAGGTGAAAGCCCGTAATACGCTGGCTCAACTTCGCACAGCGTACATTGCGGCACCGCGGGAACTTGGTCCTCTTCGCGAGAAATACCTCGCCTACCACCGTGACCTGAATACTTTTAGAGCAAAGCACGGTATTAAACGGGAGGTTCGCGTCTCCGGACACCGATTTACCACATTCGGATTGTTGGTCCTGCTCGTGTCATTCGAGTCGCTGCTTAATGGTGCTTTTTTCGCAGACGCTGCGCCGCGTGGCCTAATTGGTGGAATTGGCATAGCTATAGGCATCTCGATACTAAATGTACTCTTGGCCTTTAGCATTGGGCTCGGCCCGGCGCGATGGCTGCATCACTCCAATTGGTTGGTCAAGGTCATTGGCGCCTTCACCCTTATTTTTGGGGCCTTGACTTTATTCTGTTTACATGGCTTTGCGCTCCATCTTAGAGAGGCGTCTTCAACCCTCTTACTATCCAATCCGCTTTTCACGCCCAGAGAAGCGATGGAACTGGCGATCCAAACAATCCTGAACGCGCCTTTGGCCATTCATGATCTTAACTCGTTTTATCTTTTCGCTCTCGGCGTGGTATTTGCCTTCGCGGCACTCCTGAAGGGCTACCGGTTGGACGATCCTTATCCCGGCTATGGTGCACATTATCGGCGAGCGGAGGCTGCACGAGAGGCTTACAGTCAAGCCCATAGTGAGCTCTTCGACAATTTGCAAGAAGCCAAAGATGAGACAGTTGAGGCAATACAGGTTGGTTGTGAACGCATAAGACGATTGCCTCAGGAAGCCAACAATATTAGGTCAAGTCGCAAAACACTTCTTGAAAAGTTTGCTGCCTACGAAACAGAAGTTGAGACATCGATCAATCAACTTCTCCAGAGGTACCGAGATTGCAACCGCAAATCACGTAGCGATGCAGCACCGGATTATTTCGACGAACCTTGGCGCCTCCCATATAGATTCGTAAAATCGCCAAGAGTCATTGAACTCGTAACAGATGCCGATTTACCGCAACGGACTCCCAGCGAAGCGCTAACGGAATTAAATAAGTTGGCGGACAGGGTTCTCAATGAATACGAGGAACTTCTGCGAGCTTATCCGCACCCAACCCAAATGACTAGCGATGGCTAAGAAAAAGAGCAAAACTTACGACTATGTGCTTGGCACCGCACTCACTGCGCTGGGGGTTCTGATCCTCGGAGCTTTGATCGCGATTGTTTTTATCCTCAGAGAACCGAACCGAGACCCTGAAACGAACTGCCCCGCGGACGGTCCCAAAGCCATTCACGCTATCATGATTGATCGCAGCGACCCAATCACACCAGCACAGGTCCAGCAGATAAGGCAGCATCTACAGAGGGCCATCAATAGAACGGAAGAAGATACGAGAATGGATATCTACAGCTTCGAAGGCGCGCTGACCAACGTCTTGCAACCGGTACTGAGCATCTGCGCCCCACGCAAACCTGAGGAAATTGATCCCTGGACCCAGAGCCCACCACGACAAATAGAAATCTACAAAAGATTTACTGAGCGCCTTAACGCCGAAATCGATGGCTTGCTGGCCGCGCACACTCAGGAAACGTCACCGATTATCGAGAGCCTTCGTGGCGCTGCCCAGTCCTCATTTGGATTGATTGAGCGCGGGCAAGTGCCTTTGAAGATCACTCTTATTTCTGATCTCATTCAGAATACTACAGCCGTCTCTCATTTCCGAGTAGCGCCGGATTTCGAAGCAGTTCAGCGCAGTAATTTATGGAGCGCACTTCGCCCGGATCTAAAGGGGGCGGAGGTTGAAGTTTTGTACATTTTACGCCCTCGTGCAACTCGCGGCAGCCGACCAATTCAGAACATCGGCCACCAACAGTTCTGGGAAGCTTTGCTCGTCGCGAGTGGAGGGAGACCACTTGGTATTTGGCCTATCGGAGGTGCTCAGTGAGCGATTCTATCGACACACAGACGGACGGAAAGGTGGATTCCACCACTAAGGCTCTTCCGCGGAGGCGGTTTTTCAATGATATGCCCGATAAAGGGTTATTCGCCTTTGCTGCTATTGGAGGGTTTTCTGGTATATATTTTATGAAGATAAATGGCTATCAGGCGAGAGATGTCACTTTGGTTGCCGTTGCTGCCATGCTGCTTTACGGATACATTGCTTTCAAAATTCCAATAGTTCAGATGCGATTGGATCGGCTGGGGGATAATTTTTACTATCTGGGATTTATCTATACCCTGGCGAGCTTATCTGCCGCATTGGTCCAGCTTACCGGCCAAATAGATGTTCAGCCTCTCCTCGGCAGCTTTGGTATTGCCCTCGTCACGACTATTGTTGGCATCGCGGGTCGCGTTCTTCTCCTTCAGTTGCGCACGGAACTCGATGATATTGAACAGAAAACACGGCAAGAGCTTCAGGCAACCGCAATGCATCTTAGGGAGCAACTAGGGCAATCACTTCTCGAATTTCAAACTTTTCGCACTTCTCTTTCTCAGGTCCTAACAGAGTCTCAGGAAAATTACGCCAAGATAATCAATCAGCAGATTAAGCAATCTGAGGGGCTCATCAAAGCGATGATTAAGCAGGAAGAACGCGTCAAAGAATTATATGATCGGCAAGCGAAAGCGCTTGCGGGAGCGATGCAAGAAATAAACAAATCGGTCGACAATTTTGTGCAGCGCCTTGGTTCAATGCAGCTTCCAAGTGAACGACTCGAAGCAGATCTCAACCGCTTTAGCTCAAGTTTGCAGCAATGGCTGTCGGAACTGACGCAAGCCATCGAAGAGGTATCTCGTCGGGCGCTTAGGAAAAAGCGTTGGTGGCAACTCTGGCGCTGAGCTGGAGATAGGGTCGTGGCTGACGGACTTAATGAAGGTGAGTACAGGCGTGGGTTGGTACTCGGCCTCACGCTCGCAGAGGTGCTGTTGCTATTGCTATTCTTAGTCTTAGTTACGTTAGCAGCTATGTATCAGGCCGCAGAGCGGGAGCATCGTACGCTGGCCTCTGAGTTCGATAGAGCCAAGCGGGAATTCGACATTTGGAGAGCTTCCGTCGAAGGATCCACGAGCGATACCGGTAGTTCACCCTCCCCACTAGTTCTCACTGCACTCATTCAATTGATGCCTGAGGGGCAGTTGGCAAACCTTGTTGAAGCAGTGAAACGGGCAGCCGAGCTTGATCCTAGTGATCCGCCAGCGGTCCTCATCAGGGGTACCGAATTGGTAAAGGACGAACGCACATCTCAGGCTTTGATGCTCTATACCGAGTTGACTAAGTTGGTCACCGAAGAGCAAGTTGCAGATGTTATGGAAGCAGTCAAGCGCGCCGCTGAACTCGATTCCACCTCCGCTCCTGCCATCCTGATGAAAGGTATTGATTTGGTGAGGGAGGCTAGGCGTCAGCCTGGGCCTCAAGACATATCTGAGCGGCCGAAACTCGCAGTCCTCTCGCAGAGGGCAGAGTCAGGCCATAATTGGCCACCGATCATCACTCTCAGCGAAGCCAACGGTTATTTCTTTGCGTCGGGGAGTGCCGAGGTTCCGGCGAAATTGCTCGCTGTGCTCAAGGGAGAGGTCGTTTCAAGGCTCCTAGCGCTTATATCAGAGTACAATGTGGATGTGATCGAGGTCATCGGTCATACAGATCAGCAGCCGGTCATCCCTCGCCAATCCAATCTCGATCACATGCTCTTGCCTAATATCCGAGGTGCATCCAGAGAACCTCCAATTGCAGCAGACAACGCCGGTTTAGGACTTGCGCGCGCGGCTGCCGTGGTTCGCATTCTTCGCGATGATCCTCGCTTAGGGGGTGTTGAGATCCTTCCATTATCTGGCGGTCAATTGATTGATGTCGGCGACCGTCTTCCAACCACGGCGACCGGTGCGGACGCGCCAAGTCGTCGGCGAATTGAAATCCGGCTACGTAGGCGCTCAAGTGAGGTGTCGGATACAGGAGCATCAACGGAATGGGAGACCCAGACAACATCAGATCTAAACTCGGGCGGAACTGACGCCCTTTCAGGGCATCCGAAAGTTCTAGATGCAGACACCTTTGATCTTGGCAACACCAGAATACGGCTGTGGGGAGTTGATGCCCTCGAGGGCGCCCAAACCTGTGATCTCAACGGCAGGATCTGGGATTGCGGCCAAGAGGCATCCCAGCGTCTAAGAGCATTCATTGCGGATGCCGACGTCAGGTGTGAGCCCAAGGACCGCGATCAATATAGCCGAACCGTCGCAAAATGTTGGGTGAGGGGCATCGACCTCGGCGGTTGGCTTGTCAGCGAGGGTTGGGCCCTCGATTATGAGCTTTACTCGAAGGGCGCATATCGTGACGACCAAGCATCTGCTAAAGCAGCTGGACGGGGGATATGGAGGAGTAAATTCATTGAGCCTTGGGAGTTTCGGCATCTTGGACAGAACGAACAATGAAATCGAGTTCTATGATTTTCTCTCGTATTCCATAAACAAGAGCGCTCAACTACTCGATTCCTCTAACAACAGCAAAAAGCCAAGAACGACGTAAGTATACTGTGATGCGTGGAAGACACTATGTGTCTTGCTCGCGCAGCACGCGCTACGATCCCATGAGGCGTTTTGGCCGTTACCTTAGCTTCTGCAGATCTCAAGTGGGGGGAGCCGGATGCTTCATCGAGGCAGGGCGTGGCGCACAAATATCGAGCCTCTCAAGCAGCCCCAAGTTGGCAGCCACGGATACCGAGGGTAGTGATTCCGCCAATCAAGGCTCCCCAGCGGAGTGTAGTGCCTCAAGCCCTTTCGTGGGGATTGCCACCATAATCATAGTTCCTGGTTATGATGATACCGCCTTGTCGACTGCCGCACTGGCGTAACGAAGCTTCGGCACAAGGTCTGCGTGTAGCGCGCCGTGGTGCGGCACCAGGCGGTTAGGTCAAGAACGGTCACGTGGCGGCAGTTCCCTTTGATATATCGGGGAAAGCGAACAGAGGTCTTGGTCCATCGCCACGCAAGGCAAACCAGTGCCACGTGACTGCCTTCACATCGCTGCGTGGTTCACAGAACGACGATGCAGGTACGAGGCACCGCCGCTGCTCGAATGAGTTTCTCCAGAACCGGCTGCTCAAGACCTTATCACGCACGTTGGTGACTCGTCGCGGTGGGCAGGCTCCTGAGATCATGGTGAGTTCGCGCTCACCATCTTCGGCCCGTACGATCCGGGCTAGGTGATCCGAGAAGATTACTGCGCCAGCAGTGACGGCTGCCATCAAGATACGAGTTGATGAGGTAAAGGGATGAGTAATCAGCTTAACGCAAATGCCAACCGAGCTAGCAGTTTCACGGGCATTTTGTCCAGCTTGGCACGCCCACAGAGGAGAGAAGATCCCCTCGAATTCGTAAGTTTGTTGGTAGCGCCGCTTCAGCAGCCATCTTACCCGCCTCGACAAGGTCTAACGCGACAACTACGCGGTCAACCTAATCGCGAGTCCAAGGCGCTGTCGAACTTCTTCGTAAATACCGACTACTCCGGGCATGGTCAAGGTGACGGCCAAGCCAAAGGGAATTGGTTCGTCCACTATTGGGCCGAGGTCCCGTTCTCGTTGGATAATAAGTCGGACAAACGCATTCTCCCCGACCACAGGAGCGCGATCGCCTGTCCAGCGACGCATGAACAGTGTTCCGCGATTCGTCTGATTATAGTCGGGTTGGGCCCGATGTGGCCTTACGCCCAAATCTTCGAGACCATCAGGCTCATTAAGCTTTAGCCTAACCGTGCGATAGTTCTTTCGTCCTACTGCGGTAGGAGTGAACCACGCCAACGTAGCGGAGAGTGCATGTGGCCTGGGTTGCCCGCTAATCACTGACGGAATGGGCACTTCTACCCGCACACATTTGTTTGGACGCAAAAAGCCCGTGGCCCAGAAGGTTGCACGATCGTCAGCACAGGCGATCGCTTCCTCTGGGTCGACGATCCCAAATCCCAAAAACCTGCGTATGTTGTCTTTCTGGCGAGCGTGATGTCTGCCGCCCAAGGGGCCAATAACGCCGCGAATAAAATCGGCAGTATCCTCGGGCCATTTCGCCGTATGAGCAAGAAGCGCCTTCAATAAGACCGCACGCTCAATCGCGCTTAGTCCCAAAAATTGATCTCCGTATGCGGCTGCTAGCGCATCGTGAATCCGATGTGCCGTGCGAGATGCAAGCGCTGCAGCAGCACTCGTACCATTCGTGAACCCCTCAAGATTCTCTCGCCCATCGCTCGGGGGAGTGGCAACCCGCAACCCGTTAGCTCTTCCAGGTGACGCTGGGACCACGAAGATATGAGGATCATTGTCTACTACTCGGAGATGTTCTCGGGCTCCGGGAAGCAGTATGTCCGGCTTGACTGCTAACGCAAATCCAGGGCCAAGCGCGCTCGATGGGTTTGACATAATACGCTCTTTGTACGGATCAACGATGACGCGCGCGAGTTTACGATCTTCGGAAGAAACGGCGTCGATGTTGCAGGCACCTACGGTGAGGCCGTTGACAGTTTCCGCCGGAGAGAACAGCCTGCGATCCGCAACGATATTACCCAATGCCTTTAGCGTTTCTCGAGCACGATTCTCGGGCTCGTCGTCTTCAAACATCGAGCTCGTCTGATACGCGGGGATTGCGAACTGATCGCGGCAATTGCCAGCGCTAACGATGAACAAAAGGCCGTACTGATAAGCAAGACGGTCAAGGAGGCGAGCCCACGCGGAGAGAGTACGGCTAAAAGGTCTGCGCCGATTAGCTACAGAAAGATTTACGATAATAACATCTGGAGCAATGGCATCCTTTCCTTGCCGCATTCTGAGGATAGCGGAGTAGATAACATCAATGATAAGCTTGTTTCCAGGAAACTGCTCACCCGGCCCAAGGATTGGAACAACGTGAATTTTGCGGGTAAGCGGCAATTCGTTACGATTTAGATCGCCATATATAATTAGCGAAGCCATCGCTGTCCCATGTCTACGCTCATCAACTGGGACATCTTTCTCCAGCTCAAACTGATCATCGACACTGAGGTAATCTCTTAGAAGCCGATGAGCTTGGACCGGCACGCCGTCAAGCAGGGCTAAGATCGGACTCCCACTCGGCTGTCCTGGAGCAACTTTCCGACCATCTTCCGCTTCCACAACTTCAATGCTGCTTGCGACACTCTGGGGACGAATGTGTAGAATGGGCTCCAGCGCAGCAATGCTGTCAGTCGATCGTTCTGCAATACGCCGAACAGCTGCAACAGGTAGATCCACCAACAGTGCATGGTAGGCTATTTCGTCGATCTTGGCGCGCGAAATAACCCGTCCGCCATGCGCCAAGACTGCTCGTTCAATTTCTTGTTGTTGTTGCTGGGCAACCTCCGGCGCCTTACGGTACACCAATTCGACTTCAAGCTGCACAAGCTCGTCGTCGCCCCGTCCCTCAACTTCCTCCCTGAGGAAATTCGCATCTACTTGCTGTACGCGATCTTGAGGTCCCCAAGGTCGCAGATCGCGAAGCAGACCGAAGACGTCCCGCCAGCGGGTTTGTCCCCAGTCCAGGTTTTGTCCCCTTAGCCAGCGTTGCCATAAACTTAAGAGCTGCTCTAGCGCCCGAATATCCGGAACCAACAAATAAGCAACCGGTGCCTGGTCGGATTCATCACTTTCGAGCTCTTGTTCGTCGACGAGCTCCAGCCCGCCAATTCTCTGCACGGCCTGGGCGAAGTCAGTAATTGACCCACGGACCTCAAATACTAAAAGACGTTCAGGAGCAAGTGCGGCCGGGTCGTTTCTTAGTTCTAGTCCTGAGCGGTCATGAGCCAAGACCTCTTGCAGCCTACGAAACTTAGGCGCGAAAAGTCTCCTTTGTCGATCTTGCGAAAATGGCTTAGGACGAGGAACGCTCCTTGGTCCTCCGACGGGGCGAACTTGCTCGCCCTGCGGAGTCAGCCGCAGAAGTGGCTTGTTTGGATCGCTTGGCATTTGCCCCCTCTGGCCAAACCCGCGCTGCCCAAAGAGTTAGTTCTTCGTGCAGCGCCGTATCAATGCTCTTCTCTCCTAATCCCAAAATATGGCGTCGACGGACATTCTGACAAAAGTCTAGGGCCTCTGCATAGCTCACAGGTCCAATACGGCTCGCGATTGTTTCTACTGACACTGATGGCAACTGGGGCCAAGATGACATAATACGATACAGAAATACCTCAATCTCCTTCCGCCCTGGCGCGGGGAAAGCAAGCCGCAGCTGAAAACGACGCCATACAGCGCGATCAAGTAATTCAGCGTGATTCGTCGCAGCGATGATTATGACGTAACTAGGCAACTGATCGATCTGCATGAGCAGAAATGAGACGACACGCTTAATTTCCCCTGTCTCGTGCGTGTCTCCCCGCTCTTTGCCAATTGCATCAAACTCATCAAAAAACAGTACGCAGGATTGAGTGCGAATATAATCAAATAGGCGGCGCAGCCGGGCATTCGTCTCACCCAGATAGCTCCCGATAAGGGAGTCGTACCGAACGATAAAGAACGGCAGACCGAGCGCCTCGGCCACAGCCTCTGCAAACGATGTTTTACCGTTGCCCGGAGGACCGGATAGAAGTACTCGATGTCGAGGCTCGTAACCGTGGGCTCTCAAGACGTCGGCACGCCGATGCTCTTCTATGAGCTGCCGCCCCGCCTCTTGGGCGGGGAGAGGTAGGACCAAGTCCTCCAGGCGGATACGAGGCTCGACTTCGATAATGGCTTCACGCCCCGATGCCGTTGGGGAGGACGTTGTCAATGGCGGAGGGGTTAAAGGAATAGCGGACAACGCCCTCTGGAGGCGATCGGCGAGGATATGATGGTTCTTAGCGCGCTCGTCTGCGGCAAGCGCTTCCGTCGTCTGCCTCAGCGCATCACGATCCCCCGTGACTGCTGCGCGCACTAGTGCGACGAGAAGATCGCTCCTTGCCATGACTATCTTTAGCTCCTCGCATTGAGGGATAAATTCATCCTCAGGATACTGCTTAACTAAGATTCGCCAGCTACGGACAATTGCGGTCGACTGGAATATACACACTTGCAAAGTTGTAGCAATGCAACACAACCGTTCCTAAATTTTTCACGTACGGGTCGCCGCTTGTGACAGCTCTCCTTAGCTCACGGCAGAGGGGTCGGGCTTATCTCCCTCCACACGACCCGCGCCACCGAACATTTGAAAGAATCGCCGCCGGAAGCCTCTTCAACTGCTTGCGACGTCCGCCCCTGGGTCGATACTGGGAACTTTAATGTATTTCAGAATTGATTGAGCGGCTGTTCGCGCAGGCTTATCCGCTCCCTCCGATGCTGCGGCGCGCATCTTCCGGTTTGAAGGAGGAGGTAAGTCTCCCACCTGTTCTACGTCGTCCGTTGTGTTCCGCTTCGGGCGGTCGGCGCCAAGTTTCCAAGTGGAAGCATGCAAATCTTGCCTTGTCACCTCTGCGTCGAGGCAGCCATTTGCCATAATTTTGGCACTGGCCGTTTGGCTGGTTGTTTGCCCTAGGTGCAGTCGTGGTGAGGACTACATGTTGAATTACGTCGCGCGGACCGTGAGTCATAACCTCACCAAGCATGGTGGGGGATCACTGCGGAAGAGCTGATATTCGACGCTCGGGCCCAGCGGATGTGCCACGCGGCGGCAGAAGTGCATTCACGAGATGGCGAATAACCCCCGAGCGGCATCCGCTACTGCCCCAAGGATGCCAGCTGCATGGCTGGAACCATACTCCGGCTCAGGCGGCGCGGGGTCTGCGAAGGGGCCGACCACCCGGGTGCCGATGCGCCAAGCCCGGTCGTCGAAACGTCTTAGAGGCCACCGTCCGCTCCCGCGAATGTTCCGGCTTGACGGACAGGGGAAATGTTCACTGTTCAATCGGTACAGCATGGATCGGACGACTGGAGCAACTGCACGCTACCCCCTCAGCAGAGTTGGTGATTCCTATTGAGGTTGCAGTACCAAGCCTGTCGCATCGCTCAGCAGATCCGCTGCACTTTTCTGGCCTGCATCGGATGAAAAGGGTGCCCAACAACCGGCGAGCTAATGAGGCTGGCTGCAGCTCGCGGGGTTCCAGCGCCAGACTATGCCTGCAAATCTTGCGGTCGCGAGCAATGGTCCCATCGCGCGCCCCGCCAGCCCAGCCCAGTATCGTGTGTTCTCATTTCCTTGTCCGCCGACGATTGGCCGACGAATTGCGTGAACGCCAACAGAACAAAGCGCCACCAAACGACAACGGTTTGACTGTTGTTCGAGGGCTTACGGCAAGCGCACTTGCTTCGGGAGCAAGGGGTCGGGAGTTCGAATCTCCCGTTCCGAGCCCTGCGATGCCCATCGGCGTGAAAACGCTCCTCCCATGCACCGGAATGCTCCTGGCCAGTCTCTACGAATGAAAGTCGGAGAACACTGCAAGATGGGGGAGAGGAACCTGCGCAGAATGGTGCCTGGGCCCCGCGTCGGCGCGCTTGCTTTGGGGTGATTAGCCCACCCTCTACCGGGTTGTACTCACCGAGCGCCTCGTCGAGTGTTTCCACAGCACAACGACTTGACCAGTTCCTTTTCCGCCGTCCAGCAGCTGTTGTGTCTCGCGTGTGGAATCCTCCAGGCAATGCCACCCCCAGAGGGTTGGCTCTACCCTATGCACCTTGAGGGCTCCTTCAGCGCTATGATGCGCGCCATCAGCTTTGTGTCTTTTTTTGGGCAAGCCCCGCTCAAGAGACTTGCGCGGAGCGTCTCATCCTCGGATCGTGTCGAGTCGTCCGGACCGGGATCGGGAGTGACGATGGAGCAGCGATTTCGTGTCATGACTATCTCGCCACTGTGTCCAAAAGTGTGCTGTTGGTATCTGTGCGGCCATTGATTTTGTTGTGTTTTTTTGGTGGATGCTTGGTAACAGGTGCAGCCTAAGTGCCTGATATTGCAAGGTTTTCCTATATGCCCAACTGACTTTTAATCAGAGGGTCTCGGGTTCGAATCCCGACGGGCTCACCATTCCCGAACAAAAGAGAGAACCGCGGGCGTGGTTTCGGCCAATCCTTCGGCGGCGCTTCTGGCCAGTACGGCTTTTGAGCCTCTGATGCAGATTTCCTGATCGTTTACACGAACTTCACTGAGGACGAGCCGGGCATAAGCCTGGCGAAGATCGGGCGGCCCGTGATGCAGCTTCTCGCCCAGCAGCAAAGCTAGCCTCTCGACCTTCGCCGGCGTGAGAACCGGATCGGCCATGGCGAGGCGACGGTTGAGATCGGCAAGTTCCTTCGCCAGCTCGTCCCGCCGAAAACGTAACGCGACCAGACGTTCCCGCAACCCTGGGTCTTCGGCATCCATCAGGCCCTTTTCCACGAGTTCGAGAAGACGGGCGATCCCAACCTCTGCCTCCTTGTGCGCCTGGCGGAGCTGCCGCAGCTGCTCGCGGCTGCGATCTTCGCGCTGGATTGCCGTGCACAGATATTCCTCCAACAAGCCTTTGAGGCGATCAGGATCAAGAATGCGCTTGGTCACTTCGCCGATGACGATGCCGTCAAGCCTGTCCATCGGCATGCGCAGCCCCTTGCAGGCGAGCTGTCCTTCTTTCAGCCGGCGAGAGCAGCAGTAGTAGCGATACTGTCCTCCCTTGCCGGTATTCAGGATGAGGGCCGCACCGCAATGACCACAGCGGGCGATTCCGGCAAGCAGCGTCGGCCCGTTGACGATGCGCGGGGCGACCCGCTTTGGTGCGCGGCTCTGCAGCAGCGCCCGGACGGTATTGAACGCCCGCTCGTCAATTATGGCCGGCACAGCAAGCGGCACCCATTCCGATGGTGGGCGAGGTCGTCCAATCCGGCTGTCTCTCTGATTGAAGTAGTGCTGCCCGCAATAGGTGGTCGAGGTGAGGATGTCGTGAACACCGCCGGTCGAGAAGCGCCGTCCTCGGCGCAGGATGCCTCGCTCATTGAGGTAGGCAGCAATCGCTTTGACCCCCATGGGGCGGCCGGCGGCTCCGGATGCCAGATCAAACATGAGACGAACGACTCTGGCTTCGAATTCCTCGATTGCGAGGACCTTCTTGTCTTTGTTTCCCCGCCGCTCCTTCACCTCCACCCGGTACCCGAATGGGGGGCGAGAGCCGTTCCAGAAGCCCTGCCGGGCATTCTCCAACATTGCGCGATGCACATGCTTCGCATTCTCGCGGGACTGGTGCTCGTCGAAGATGTTGAGCAGCTTGCGGAACATTTCCCCGCTCGGGTCATGCGCCATCTCCTGGGTGATCGAGACGAGCTCGACACCGACCTTGCGCAGCTCGCGAACGTAGAGTTCCGAATGGAGGGCGTCGCGGCTGAAGCGACTGAGGGAATGCACGACCACGAGGTCGAAGGGATGGTCAGGACGCTTGGCGGTGTAGATCATTTCCTGAAAGACAGGCCGATCCTCGTCGAGCGCCGAGGCGCCGGGCTCTGTGAAGACCTGGACTACCTCGATGTCCTGCCGTTCGCACCACCTGCGGCACTGGGCGATCTGATCGGGCAGAGACAGGTCGCGCTCTGCCTGGCGGGCGGTGGACACGCGGGCGTAGATGGCGGCTCGGGTCATGAGGCTTCGTCAAACAGGATCGTATTCATCTCGTGCGCGAGGAATGCTCGCAACATGGCGATCTCCTCATGCGCGATGGGCAGGATCTGCGGCAGGTCGGAGATGACGGTGATGTCGCCGTCCGCAGCGACGCGCGGCGGCCTTCCGGGTGCGGACGGGGCAGCGCACGCCTGCTGGCGTTGCAACGCCTGCCTGCGGGCAAGGCTCTGCGTGCGCCAGTGCATGAGCAGAGGCCAGCGCCGCTTGAACACGGCAGCCATCAGCCGTGTCTCGAGCTGGCGGTGGGCGGCCTCAGAAAGGCTGGATAGATCCACGGCATCGCCCAACAGGAAGGCATGGTCCGCGAGGAAGTCGGATTGGGCGAGTGCTGTCATGGCTTCGTCCCAACCTTGAGCCGCGCAGCCGCGGCTTTGCGCAGCTCAAACATGGTCGACTGGACGGCCTCGTGCGCCAGCGCGCCCGATGAGAGCACATAGTAGCGCTTGCTGGTTTGGAAATCGCCGTGGCCGAGAAGATCAGGAAGTACGCCCGCTTGCTCAGGGGCGTGATCGATCATGCCCGTCGCGGCGATGGCGCGAAACAGATGGGGCCACACGTGCCGGCCGAAGGCATCGCAGGTCCGCTTCTCGATTTGCTGGCGCACCGCGTGCTCGACCATGGGTGTGCCCCAGCGGCTGATCCAAAGGCGGCGGGTCGGGTCGCCATTCCCGCGGGCGAGCAACTGCTGGCGATGCTCACGCAGGTAATCATCGACCCAGGGCGTCAAATCCGCCGGCAGCTCGGCTTCGATCTCGCGGCTCGTCTTGGTTTCCTCCGGGCTGAACCTGAGATGATAGACGTTCCCATCGGCAACGAGATGCCGGCCGAGCTCGATCATGGTCAGATTGGCGATGCGGATCGGACAAGCAATCAGCATGGCGATCATCAGCCCATCCCGGCCGGTGGTCGCGGCATGATAGCGCCCATCGGCTGCCAGGCGTCTTGCCTGGACCATCAAGTCAATGCCGAGGGCATAAAGCTGGTGCGGGTCGACCATGTGGGGACGCTTGTCGCGGGCCGGCCCGGCGATGTGCTTGAGGTTTGCGACCACTGCGGCGAGCCACTGCCAATCATTGTCGGGGGCAAGGACAACGAGCATACGCTGGACGGCCTGCACCATGATCGCCACCGACCAGGGTGAGACCCGCGCCTGCAGCTCGCTCACAAAGGCTTCGATCCGCTCAGGCGTTACCCGCGCCTCAGGCAAGGCGGCAGGATCGAGACTGCCTGTGCGGGCGAGGAAGGCGAGCCACTGCGCATAGGCCTGACAGACGATGCGGCAGCGTCGCTCGCTCCAGCGCCCGGCAATCCGGCTGCGGCGGTCAAAGCGCAGCGGCGTGCGCGCGTCGAGCCAGAGCTGCCGGTCGATCGCCGGCCAATCTCCGATTTTGAGGCCGAGCGGGCGGGTCATGGCTCGCACTCCCCGCCAATTGGGCGCTTGCGGGATCGCCGGGCAACACGCCGGCCCGCCTCCTCCCGCACCTTGAGCACATGCTCATGATAGATGCGGCTGGCTTGCTTCTGCTTCGATCGCGCGTAGTAGCGGCGCGTGGTGTTCGGGTCGCGATGTCCCAGGTGCTCGCTGATAAGGTCGAGCTTGTCAGGATGGGCAAGAAGGAAGCTTTCGGCCGAGATGTGCCGGAACTGATGCGGCGAAAGCGCCACCCCAAGGACGCGTCGTGACTGCGTCTGGATCGCACTCGCCATCGTTCTTGGGTCGATGGCATTGCCGTCCGGCCCTGGAAACAACCACCCATTGGGCTTGGGGCACAGTCTCGGACGCCAGTGCGCAAGATACTCCTCGAGCAGTGCCGCCGTCGGCCCGTCAATCCGGTAACGGAGCGGCTGCTCGTTCTTCACCTCCTCCGGCGTGAGATCGATGATCCAGCGGTGGTTCGGCGGCTGCCCAACACGCTTGATCGACTTGCCCAGCTCCAGGCTGACAAGGTTCTCGCGCCGCATGGAGCAGGTGAGCAGAAGGTCGACGGCCATCGCTGTGCGCATCAGCGCCGGCGCAAATCGGCTCTCCTTTTTCGCGCGAGCCTCATTTGCGAGGCGGTCGGGCAGCGTCTGGATGAGATCGGCAAAGTGCTGGTCGTGACCAAGGCGCTCGAGCAGCATCCGGTTCTTGCGCGCCATGTGCCGGCGGCGCAGTTCCGGCGGGGCGTTCAGCACCAGGTTTTCCCAGATCGCTTCCAACTCGGCGCGCGCCGCTTCGGGCAGTTGGCACATTCCTGCGATGACACGTACCCGGATCATTATCTGCATCATGGTCGCGGTGACCGTCCCGCCGGCCCGAGCGGCGAGGAAGGCAAGGGCGCGCACGACCTGATCAGGGTGGACGGCAACGGCAAGCGACGTCAGGCTCGCAAGGGGCACACCATCCCGCACGGCCGCAGAGACCAGGGTCGAAATCATGTACCGGTACTGCGCAATCGTGCTTGGCTTGAGCTTTCGGACCTTTCGGCCGCTGAACAGATTCGGGTTGCCAAGCTGGCTGAGCAGCGCCTCGACGTCCGCGCGCAGGCTCTCGGGCCAGCTCTCGGGCGCTATCCAATAGCTGGTGCGCTTGGGCGCAGGTGGGGTCAGCGGGCTCAGCGCTCCATGTCCACTGGCCGCCAGCCGGTTCCAGGCCTTGATCGTCTGGCGGACCGTGGCCTCCCAATGCATCACCATTGCTTCCTCGCGCAGGTGGGAGGCGAAGCGCTCGATGTGGGCATCGGTAATGTCCGTGGGCTGCCATCCCTGTCGGGCTGCGAAATGAAACAGGCGCGCGAGCATGCGCTTTGCTTTAGCGTCGAGCGTTTCCTGCAATGTGCGCCAGTGCCCCGCGAGCGGGGTTCGGGACCGCAAGCTGCCGAGGCGGGGCGCGGCCAGTCGGAAGGCTGTCCTAAGGCGGGACAGTGTGTTGGCAAGGGACCCCGCCTCCATTCCCGCCATCGCGGGCGAGATCCTGCCCAGCAGGGGAAAAATGACTTGCGGGTCCGCCGGAAGGTCGAGTGCGCCATGGCCGACCAGCTCATCGACCCGTTTGATAGCGGAGCGGATCTGGTTCTTCTTTTCCGGTTTCAGGTCGCAAGTGAGGATGAAATCGCGTAAGTCACCAAGCGTCGAAATGCTACGAAAGGTTGTGTGGCTGTAGTTATGGGCATTCTTATGCATTGTTACTCACCACTGGGCAAACGCGTATTTTTGTGAAAGCCCTTTTAGCTTATTCCTTGGCTGTAATTACTTGGGCTATTCACCAGTCTTCTTTTGTGCCCAGGGCTGAACAAATTTGACCAGGTCGGCCTTGTCGATGCGCACCTGCCCGCCGACCCTGTAAGCCTGAAGCAGCTTGCTCCTGATCCAGCGGCGTATGGTGGCGTCCGACACCTTGGCAAAGGCCATCGCTTCTTTGATCGTCAGGAGTTCCTCGGGCGAGGAGCTCGACGAAATGTCGTCAGTCATGGCTATCGTGGACGGCTTGTGCGCGCGAGGTTTGCCAAGGCGTATGGCCATATGATCTCTCCCTTTTTCGCCGGCCTGAACGCAAAAAGAAAAAGGGAGGGGATCGACTTTTGTTTTGGGCAATCCGGCTGTCCAATTGACAGCAGGAGAGCCCGTCACGCAAATGCGATCACCCTCTGAGTTGCTCGCGGGTGATTGAGAATAATGATCAGCTTTGTGCAGGATGAAACAACTATTTTCGGGTCTGGTACAATCGGTGGCCCAGTTGCGCCATCAGCTCTCGCTCGAGAACCCAAGATCGGGTACTAATTCAGCAGCGAGAGCGAGGGCCACCTTGAACTGCCCCGGTATTGTCGGAGGCCGTTTCGTTTGAGTCATGCTGCGAGTGCCGGTTCCTCCAGGCCGGCGTGGTAAT
>Ga0310829_1000571_pt1:0-27500 | contig 29018 bp, 21 predicted proteins | sample WT_ome_4_FD_202244 | JGI IMG/M metagenome (GOLD analysis project Ga0310829, IMG submission 202244) | Sorghum-adapted microbial communities enriched on wild type (WT) sorghum from Joint BioEnergy Institute, Emeryville, California, United... ...
GTTTGCCTCCAGCTTCCTTTGGATTCCACCTCGCGGTGGACACCCTTGCTCTTGGCTAGTGGTTGGTAACTACAAACCCCCACAGTGGACTTTCACCACCTAGTTAATCGCCATGCGTGGCACACTATAAGTGCGGTAGGGACATTAAGTCCCTACCGATAACTCACATTATTAGAACAAATCCTTTTTCTTCTGATAGATTTCATTCGCCCAATCAACCAGTTCCTGAAGTCCCATCGATTCAGCTGTTTTTATCATGTTCTGATAATTAGCCACGGCTTCCTCTTCGGAATTGGCGAGGTAAATCTTCACTTTTTCGTTCTTGATCATCTCGTCTATTTTGGTTTTCGTTGTCTTCTCCTTGGAATCCGGTTGCGTCTGGATCAATCCAATTTGAGGTTTGTAGATCGTAATCTCTTTTCGTTCCATTAAGGCTTGCGTCTTTTGGGTACCTGGAACATAGCTTTGCAATCCCTCCATAACGCCATCGTTGTACAAGTACCACCACTTGATACCATTGCTATTAATGAAATCTGCGTCCGATGGGTCATACTTCAAGTCCGGGTATCCTTCTTCATTCCAAGTCCAATGCTCACCTTCGATACCAAACATCGTTAATTTCTTGCCTTCGTCGCTGGCTAAATATTGAAGGAATTTAATCGATTTTTCTGGATCTTTGTTTTTCTTGGTAATAAAGGTACCCGCAAAGCCAAGTCCCGTACTGACGATTTTCGCATTTTCTGACAAAGCGCTAGGCAACATTTTGAACTTGTACGGTTTCCCATTATTTTGCGCTTTAATATTATCCGCGTCCGCTACACTAACGGTATGACTATGAGCAAATGCCTTTCCGTTTAGGGCGTATTCATCATCAAGCTGATCATTCGTATAGGTATAGTTTTCAGCGAGAATATACCCATTTCGATAAAGACTGTTCATAAATTTGAAGAATTCCAGCATCTCCGGTTGTCTGATGGCATAATCCACTTTGCCGTCACGTTCATACCATCCATCCAACAGCGCCTCGACGCCAAACTGTTGCAGGAAATATTGCTCGAGCCAGTCCTTATCCATAATGAGAGGAACCATGTCAGGGTACTTCTCTTTAACCATACCTAGTACTTTGACGAAATCATCCAACGAGTTAATCGGCGGATTGCCAAGCTCTTGCAGGATATCCTCGCGAACAGCAATACCAGGGTTTCCGTCGCTGCCGATGGCGTATTTGTTCTGTTCCATTTCTTCCTGTGTCGCAAAGGAGTTGCGCACAGTATAGAAATTGCCATCATCCATGGTATGGATGGCAATACGAGTTTTATCAATTTGGAAATCCGGCGCGTATTTCTCGATCAGCTCGTTCCACGGATAGGAGAGCTTCGAATCTGACATCCGGTCAATATTGGCATAAGTAAAGACGAGATCCGGAAGGTCGCCGGAAGAAATCATCAGCGGAAGTTGCTTATCGTCCGTAGCAACGGTTACTTTCAGTTTGACTCCTGTTTTTTCCGTGATTTTCTCAGCTATCGGTCCCTTCCATTCTTTGACTGGATACCATGATGCATCAATAAATAATGAAAGCTCTGTGACTTCATCAGACTTCGCAGATGACGATGTATTGGTAGAACCACCTTCTTGCTGACTGCTGCTATTCTCTTTACCACCACCACCGCATGCAGACAGCAAAGCGATGACCAACACAAAGGTCAGCGATAATAGTGTAAGTCTCTTGCCCCTGTTCTTTTTCATCTAAACACCCCTCCAAGCTTGTAGTTTATATTAAAGCCAAAGCTTTAATATCAATTGGATTAATCAACCCTTCACAGAACCAAGCATGATACCTTGAATAAAAAACTTTTGCAGGAATGGATAAACGCAAACAATAGGTGCGATAGAGATGACCATGGCGGCAACCTGTAGGGAGTAACTCGTGACACCCGCCGACGCGCTGTTAGCCACGGCGATTGCGTCCATCGGTGCATTACTTCTGTTGATGACTTCCATCATGCGGAAGGCAAGGGTCCGTAACTCTTCCGATTGAACGAAGTACGCGGAGTCAAGCCAGGAATTCCATTGGCCCACCCCCATAAACAACGCCATAGTGGCGATCAGCGGCTTCGATACGGGAAGAACGATGCGATAATAGATCACGAATTCGTTCGCACCATCAATATGAGCCGATTCTTTGAGTTCTCCAGGAATTTCACGAAAAAACGAGATCGCGATGAGAAGAAAAAAGGTACTTAACATGGACGGAATAATGTACACGCCAAAGGAATTCAACAATCCAACCGAGCGAAGAACCACATAATAAGGAATAAGGCCGCCCGAGAAGTACATCGCGAAGATGATCACGGTGAAATAGAATTTATGGAGAAGCAAATCTCGATGAGAGAGACCATAAGCAACTAGACAAGTGAATAGAACGCCCAATATGGTGCCTGATAACGTTCTTGCAATCGTCACTAGAAAAGCCTGGTACCAATGAGGATCGCTCAAGAATTGGGAGTAGTTCTCCAAAGTGAACGTTCGAGGCCAAAGATACACCCCTCCCAGAAGCGAATCGGTCCCCTTGTTGAATGAGAGGATCAGAACGTAATAGAACGGATAAAGCATGCATAGCATGATGATGAATAAGATGAGGTTTACTACGGTATCCATTATCCGGTCTTTTTGTCGTTGACTTAGCGTCAATGTCTTCCTCTCCCTTCTAGAATAGACTTGATCCGGACGTTCGCTTCGCGATGAAGTTACTAGAGAAGATCAGAACGACCGAGATAACGGATTGGATCAAATCAATAGCTGCGGCGTAGGAAAACCGTCCATCTTTTAACCCGACTTTAAATGCGTAGGTTTGTACGATTTCGGATGTGGGATTGTTAATACTATTTCCGAACAGATAAGCTTGCTCGAAGTTGGATCCAACTAATCCCCCGCCTAGAATACTTCCGATGGTAAGAATGAGTACGACAACGATCGTTCCTTTCATCCCCGGGAAGGTAATATGGCGAATACGCGCCAGCCTTCCGGCGCCATCAATTTGCGCGGCTTCATACAAAGCGGGATTAATGCCTGCGATGGCTGCCAAGAAAATGATCGTCCACCACCCCATTTCTTTCCACACGGCCGTCGTCACCGCCAAGCCCCAGAAATAATTGGGATTGGTAAGTATATCTAATGGCTTGTCAATCAATCCGAGGGACAACAGCACCTTGTTGACCATTCCAACATCTGTAGATAACAAAGCAAAGGAAATTCCGACAACAACGACCCAAGAGATGAAGTGCGGCAAGTAACTAACGGTTTGGACAACCCGCTTAAATCCAAGATTTTTTGCTTCGTTTAACAAGATAGCCAAGAGGATCGGAGCCGGAAAGGCAAATATGACCTTCAAGAAACTCAAGACCAGCGTATTCCTTACAATGTTGCCAAACTGATAATCGTTGACGAATTCGCTAAAATGCTGAAGACCAATCCACTCACTTGTAAATATTCCTTTGATGCCTGTGGAGATCGAATAATTCTTGAATGCCATGATGATGCCAAACATCGGGGTATACGAGAAGATCAGCAAAAAAATCATGCCCAGCCCAACGAAAAGATGCAGGACCTTTTGCTTTTTAAACCGCTTCCAAAATTGTGATGCCTTCTTGTTTATTCCGGTCGGTCCTGCCAATTGTGTATCTACATCCATTTGTGTCCCTCCCTTGTTAATAGGTTACTCCCTGGCGAAGGGACAGAGTAAGCCAACATTTTTAAGAAAGCGTTGTCATTTTTTAATATCTACCTCTTATCCGATGATAAAAAATACTCCTTTCTGCTTGCAGAAAGGAGTATTTAGCTCATTACTCAAGGGTAAAGGAGGCGAAGCTTGCACTTCCTTCACCTTTATAGGTGAAATACAACGCCTGCACACCGTCAGGAATACGGATGTCAGCGGAGTACTCCGTCCAAATATTTGCAAATTGAATCGGAATTTCTCCGAGAACAGGGCCGTCCCAAGCCGTCTTGATTTCAAAGACCCCCCTGGAGTATCCCCGTACTTTGATTTTCACCTTCTTGATCCCTTGGCAATGAAAGTACTTGAAGCCAGCCGTGGCAGAATCCGTCATATTGGCGATATAACCGACCTCTTCATCCCCATCTTTCCCATCCTGAGTAATCTTGGGGAATCGGCTGTCCAACCATGCCCCCGAACCAAAACCGCCAGTATACAGCGATTCATCCTTACAGAACAGGTTGCATGCTAGATAAGCAGGGTATTCTCCTTGTCCGACCAACGGCCCTCCATTGGGGCCGCAGGATGTCATTTCCACCTGCGGGATTGTACCATCCTCCCGGAAGACAATCGGTTCGATACAGCCTTGTCGGCAGTACGCTGTACCATTGGTATGACGATGATAAAAGATGTACCACTGATCGCCAATTTTCTCGATGCTGCCGTGGTTATTTCCGCCGTAATACATCGGCTTCTCCGCCGGTTTGTAGGTATCGATATGCAGATCGTTATTGCTGATGATCACGCCTTGGTAGACAAAGCCGCTGGTCGGGGATTTGCTGGTTGCATAACACAACTCGTGCATAACGATTGAAGAGTACACAAAGTAATAAGTGTCTCCTCTTTTGCGGATCGAAGGTGCTTCAAAAAATTCATGACCTTCAAATCCGGTACCCTTGCTGTAAGGCTCGCTTGGCGCCACAAATACCGGCTCTTCCACAATCGTCAGCATGTCCGGCCCAAGTACCGTCGCCATGGCTCCATGTCTCGATCGATCACCAATAGCGCAGAAACCGGTGTACAGATAAGTCCGATCGCCTTCCGTCAACACACCTGGATCAAACTGTGGTTCATCGCCTTCTCTTTCCCCTAACCGTTGGCCGTCGGCATAATGGACATACCCGTAAAACTCATATTTTCCGGCAGGGGTGTCACAGACGGCAACGGAAACGACGGAAACCTTGTCGAGAACATAATAAAGATAATAACGCCCATCCGGTCCACGCGTGACGTCCGGCGCAAACAGGTTCATCCGCCCATCCGGATTTAAAGGGTCATCGGTTTTCTTGTAAATCACGCCTTCATAGCGCCAGTCGCTCAAGTCATCCACGGGGGCGGACCAACATACATAATCGTTTAAACAAAACACATGGCCGTTAAAACGATCATGCGATCCATAAACGTAAACTCGGTCGCCAAAGACATACGGTTCTCCGTCCGGGATATACTCCCAGGATGGGAGGTAGGGGTTTAATCCTTGTTTTTTCATAACACTTCATCTCTCCCTTGAACTTTGAATTCGGTCGACTGAACGACGACTGGGGTTCCTTGATAAGAAACGACAATTTGACCCGCTCTCCCGGCAATTTCCACCATGAACTGTCTGTGCTCCGGCATCCCTGGAAAGCTGCCGATGCGCGGCCCTATCGTCAATCTGTGGTTCGTATCGTCCCAGCTCATCTCGATCATCGAATAAGCGCCATTCTCGTAATGATAGGTGTCCCCCTCATCTTCGTAGAGCGTAAAACTTCCATCTTGGCCGGGATATACTTTCAGCAGAAGCATCGCCGGTTGTTCCCCCGTGTGTTGGACATCCGACCCCATAGGAACGATGGAGCCGGCGCGCACGAAGAGTGGAAGCGCATCCAAATCCGCTTTCGCATCGATCGTCTTCCCGCCCTCAAGATGTTCATCGGTCCAAAAATCATACCAACCCCCACTCGGCAGGTAGACTTGTCGCATCTTCCTCACATCGTGAAGCTTACGGGAATTGGGTCCATAATACATCGCGGTTGTCACGGGCGCAACAAGAAAGGCAGGTCCAAACAAGAACTGGTCATCAATATCATGTACTCTCGGATCTTCCCGATAATCAAAAGCGAGTACTCGATACATCGTATAGCAACGGTGTGCCACCGCCCCCGCAAGCGAATAAATATAAGGCATCAGCCTATAACGAAGCTTCAAATATTTGACCAATGCTTCGTAGAAGAGATCCCCTGGTTCACCAAATCTCCAGATCTCTCTAGGCGTGTCCGTCCCATGGGAGCGGAAGATCGGGAGAAAAGCTCCAAATTGGAACCAACGGACATACAGCTCGCGGTATCCCAAATCCGCAACTCCCTCGTTGTAATCACCGTTCCAGAACCAGAGATTCTCTTGGTTCCGAACGAAAAATGCACCAATATCCATCGTCCAGTAGGGTGACCCGGTCACACAAAAGTTAAGTCCATCTGCAATCTGCTTCCTCAAGGTCTCCCAATTGGCGGATATATCTCCTGACCAAGTGATCGTGCCGTAGCGATGCTGGCCTGCATAGGCAGAACGCGTTAAATTCACTACGCGTTTATGATCGGTTACAGAGCGTTGACCTTCATAGATTCCTTTGGAATGCAGCAATGAGTAAGCATTGATATATTCCGGATCAAGATAACGCTTCGCTTCAGCCGTATTGATTAGCATTCGCTGTTCAGGCTCCGGCTTGACCTGTCCGGTCCAATCCGCTTCAAACGGTTCAGTGCAGTCACACCACCATGCATCGACTCCATGGGAGAATAGCCCAGCATGAACCTGCTCCCAATATAATCGTCGGGCTCCATCTGTGAACGCATCATAGGTGGCCTGATTTCCCAGCAGATATCCATGCTCGCTCATCTCTCGATGGTTATCGCCCCCTTCTTTCATAATCGGCCAGATCGATACCATCAGCTTGACGTGTAACGCATGCAACTGCCGCATCATTTCCGAAGGGTCTGGAAAGCGCTGCGGATCCAATGTTTTTTGCCCCCATAGCTCTCCTGTCCAGGACTGCCAATCTAGGACGATCCCATCAATCGGCAGCTCTCTCTCTCGATATTCCCGTGCGATATCGATCAACTCTTCTTGGGAAATGTAGCGCTCCTTCGATTGGATGTAACCATATGCCCATTTGGGCAGCATAGGTGCGTCTCCTGTCAAATGACGAATCCCCTCGATGATTTGATCAAATTCCGGACCGTAGATAAAATAGAAATCCATTTCATCGTCCACATCAGTCCATATGTACGACCCAAAGGAATCGTCGTGAAAACTCATTAAAGAATAGCTGTCCACCAGGACACCATACCCTCGGGTAGAGATTAGGGCTGGAACAACCGCTTTCATATTTTGTTGGTACAAATATTGATGTTTGCCTCGAAGATTCATCATGCCCTCTTCATGTGAACCAAGTCCGTACAGCGCTTCGTCCTCCTGCCATTCGAACTCAAGTTTCGTATGGTAGGCGGTCCTGTCAAATATTTGGTTGCTCCCCTCTGCACGTGCACGGAACCCGTCTGCGCCGCGGTCCGTTGCAACTTCACCGGCTGAGACATCAAAAATCGTGCGGTAGACATCGGTACGTTCAAGCGTTTTTCCACCTCGGGGCGGCTCCTTCGTCAGCAGTCTGCCGCTGGCCTCCCAATAGCTAAATGCACAAGTTGTTTTGTTTACTCGGATCATGAGCAGCTCGGTGGAGATTTCCAGATCGTCTGAGTGGTCTATGATCTTAAATTGCACATTGCTACTCTGCGAGCGCTCCACCGTCATGAAGCTCGGTTTCCTGCTAAAATCCGAATCCAAGGTATAACGAATTCGAGCAATTCTCGGTGTACAAAAGACGATTTGCATGATTCCATTAGTAGTGTCCAATCGAATTCCATTTGCTTCGGCCTGCCATCGAGTCAGCTTCAGAATCATCGCTACCTTTCCTTATAGATTTGCTTTAATATAATGATATTATTGATTTTCTTGGATCATCTAGCAGATAATCCGGTTTTTATATCACAATATTACGATCCTAAGGAGGGTATCCATGTACGAGCATCGTTACCGGGAAGATAAACTGCATGGGGTTCCCGAATTTCCAATGCACATTTACAGGGTAGAGCATCCCGCAGGAGCCCATTCCATTCTCCCCGTTCATTGGCATAATGAAATGGAAATCATTTATTTGGCTCAAGGTTCCGCCACGTTTCGCATTGAAAACCACGAGTTAGCCCTTTGTCAGGGGGAAGCGCTCATTGTTCATCCGGGCGAGCTGCATTCGGGAGTGAACGACCATGAGGCTGTATGCTATTATTCGATTGTTTTCAAATTGTCCTGGCTGTCCTCCTATCAAAACGATCGGATTCAGCAGCTATTTCTCAGGCCTATCCTTCAAGGAACCGAGAAATTCCCCCTCTTGTTGTCCTCTTCTAGAGGGACACCGTCTGAATTGTTGGAGTACATCCGGCAACTCATACTTCGCTTTGAGCATCCGCTGCCTGCCTACGAGTTGGCTGTGAAAGGCATTCTCCTGCTGCTGATTGCCGATCTTCGCCGGTACGGACTCATAGAGAAAAATGATGCTCTCGGATATCCCCATAGACGTAAAGACAACGAGCAAATTAAGAAAGTATTGACTTATATTGAAGAGCATTCCCACGAAAAACTCGACTTGGATCAGCTTGCGGCTGCCGTCTCCCTGAGCCGTTCTCACTTTTGCACCTTTTTTAAGACGCAAACGGGGATGAGACCGATGGAGTACGTCAATTTTATCCGTATCAATAAAGCTGCAGAATTGCTGCGCACAGGGAGATATAACGTGCTTGAGGCTGCCTTGGAGTCAGGATACCAGCATGTAAGTTACTTTTCGAAATGGTTCAAGTTATATATGAATATGACACCTTCTGAATACAAAGCTTCCTATCCATCCGGGTTATAGCCTTCACCTATCACTCATGCTCTGATCATGACAAAAGCTCTGATCCCATCCTTTGATCAGAGCTTAGCATCATTCTAGCTTCACTTGAACCCGATACTTCCCCTATTCCCAGTACGTCGTCCCGCCGCTCTTCAGCCGGGCGAGCCCTTCCACAAAGAAATAATCGCCGTAGATCAGCGGAACATCGATGTTCGTCCCTTGCGGGTAGTTGCTCGTCCCGTGCAGGATCAACCCTTCTTCCCCCGGGTCGTCCCATGCGCCGTAATTTTCGTACAGCGACTTCAGGATGCGTTCACCGGCTTCGCGATACTTCGCGGCAGCTGTTCCCTCACCGCCAAGCTTCTCTGCCAGCAGCAACAGCCCGCTAGCTGCGCAGGCACCGGCGGATGAATCCCGCAGCTCGCGCAGCTCTTCCGGTGCGCGGAAATCCCAAGCCGGCACCTGATCATCCGGCAGTTGATCAAGGAAGAAATCCGCGACCCGCTGCGCAGCGGACAGATACTCCGGCTTGCCGGTATGGTGGAAGCCCAGCGTCAAGCCGTAAATCGCCCAGGCAGCCCCGCGCGACCAGGCCGACTCCGGCGCGTAACCTTGACCGCCTTGCGGGCCAACCCGCTCGCCCGTGACCGGATCAAAGACCACGATATGATAGACCGAGCCGTCATGGCGGACAAAATGATGGAGCACGGTGTCCAAATGCGCTTCGGCAACATGCGCGAACCGGGGATCGCCGCTCTCCCGGGATGCCCAGAACAACAGCGGCAGGTTCATGCAACAATCGATGATTGCCCAGCCTTCGTTCCGCTCCCCTTCCGTCCACGGATTCCAGGCTCGAATGTAACGCCCCTTCAGGTTAAAGCGCGCCGCCAAATAGTTCGCCGCCTTCAGTGCCCGCAGCCGTGAGGTTTCATTCCCCGTCAGCTTATAGGAAGCGATGCTGGTCAGCGTCCACATGAACCCCAAATCGTGATCCAGCCGCACGTAACCGTCCAGCACCTCATCCAGCTTGGCTTCACATGCTTGTGCCAGCGCTTTCAATTCCTCCCGGCCGCTTCCTTCATACAGCAGCCACAGCAGCCCTGGCCAGAACCCCGCCGTCCACCAGGCCGGCTCAGCCAGATCATAGACTCCACCCTTACTGGCGTGGGGGAATCCCGAGCCAATTCTCGCCGTGTTTCGCAACGTTTTGTCCAGCGACTTCGTCCAGGCTGCTTCCACCCATGCCCTTTCGTTTCCGATATGCATATGACCTCGTTCCTCCATTCTCCTTATTGCCGAGCGAATTTAAACAGAAGCTCCACGCCAAAACCCGCTTCCGGCTGCTTGACCCGAAAATCTAACGCGTACCAAACCGCGTCCTTCCCGTAATGATCCCGGTAGGTCCGTTCCTCCATCTCCGCCTCCAGCTGATACGGGTCATAGTTCAGTTCCAGCGCGAACTGACCGCGGACAAGGCGAAGCTGCCCCGGGCGGGTCATCTCCGGCTGAATTGGGCTAACGAACCGCTCAACCAGACTTTCCGGCGCTTCTGCAAAGCGAAAGTCGTCTCGAAGCGTTAAGCTGGGCAACTCCGTCTTGTTCCAAATCCAACTTCGGCTAAAAGACTGCAGATTATCATCCTCATAGGCGCTGGACAACTCCAAGGCGAACTCGCATGCCTCCGCAGTCATGTCGCAGCGAAGCTTCGACGCTGCCCTTTCCTGTCCCTCCCGCTGCAAGCAGCCGTTGATGATCGGCACGGAATGCCCTTGTGAGCCGTTACAGTCATAACGATACCTGCCCTCGCCAAAGTAATCCCGCGTATACTCCCCGCACCCGAGATCGGACAGGAAAAACGCGCCTCCGCCCGCCAGCATGAAATGGCCCAGGTCGTTGTGGTTATGCGATTCGCCGTTGTGCCCGCCTTTTGCGGCAAAACCAAACGTATCCCCCGCGGCAGTAATTCGCGAGATCAGCCAGCCGGCGTCTTCAAACCAAAAGTCGCCGTCTCTCCACTCCGCCGGGCCTGCCGCAGTGCGGTCCCGCCAGATCAGGTTGCGCAGCGCCGGCGCCCAGCGGCTGCAGTGATCCTCGCGGTAATCCGCATAGAGCAAGACAGGCGGAGCCTCGACTTCCTCATACCGCTCCGCAAGGTAATGCGACAGCCCGGGCTGGACGCTCCCGTACGGCAGCGCGTCAGAGAAGTTGGCGACTAGCCGGCCGCCTAGAAAACACTTCTGCTGGAACTCGGCAATTCGCCGCACTTTATCCTCGCTGAACCAATCCCGCTGCCCCCGGCTTCGCTTTAACAGCAGGTCAGCATAATACACAAAGTAGCCAAACCCATAGTTCCAGTAGCCCAGCCCTTCCGGACAACACCCATCCTCGCCGAATCCCTGCAGATAGAAGCCCATGCTGCGCTCGGTTTTCTCTAAGATCCGAGCCAGCCGGGCGAAATCCTGCGGTTCGGTCATCAGCAGCAGCGCAGTCGAACCAATCGAGCCGGCGCAAACCGCCGACCAGTTGTTCGTCAGTTCCTCCCAGTGATAAGGGCCATGCTCCAGAAAAGGCTGGAACAGTCGTTCATCCACCAGTTCGGCGATCCGTACCCGCAACAGCTCCGGCAGACGCGAGCCCAGCAGCAAAGATAACTCCGCCAACGCAAAGCCCGTCTCCGCCGAGAACAGGTCGATGGTCTCGGAGACCGGACGCTTCGCCTCCACATGTGCGGGCAAGCACCAGGTAAGTTCGCTGCAGATCGCCCAGACGGCATCCCGCAGCGCTGCTTCGTACACTGCCGACTCCGGTTCAAGCAGCGACAGAAAGGCGAAGGTGTTCAACCGCCGTCGCTTCTCAAAATACACCCGCTCATACTCCAGCCGCGAGCCCTGAACGGCAAATAATGAAAACAGCGAATAAGTCAGCTCTTCCGCCGGGCACTTTAGCAGCCGTTCCCCCTCGCTGCGGATTACTTCAAGCTCGGCCTGAGCCTCCGACGCTTCACGCAACGATGTCCAAAACGCCTGTCCGCCGCCGGGCGGATAATAATCCTCTGCCTTCAAAGGGATGAGACTTTCGGCCAGCTGCTCCCAGCCCTCGCGAACGGTCATCCGTGTTCCTCCTTCCACCGCAGCCCAAAACGGCGGCGTTGACTAAGCTAAACCAATCCAATCCGGATGTCATTGCCGGAGCAGGTTGTGATCACAATCGCCCGCTCCCCAATCGTAAGGTTTAACGCTTCAGGCGCCGCCGGCTGCCATGAGGCTCCCGGCGACGGATCGCCGTAAACCGCCGAAGCAAGCAGATGAACCCCCGGTTCCAGGGAAGCAAGCAGCGTGGGAAGAACAGTGCGAGGGTATAGAACGTTCGTATTGGCGTTCGGGCGAATCAGCTCGGCCGATTCGAAGCCAAGCAGACTTTGCACTCCGCTGGCTCCAACGGGACTGGCGGCTCCGGCAGCGATCCGACCAGCTTCCGCCCCCCCTGTCCGTTCCCCCTCGATCCACTCCGTCAACTCCGTCTCCACTCCCAGCGCGAATCCTCCTTCCGCGATGTCCAGCGCTCGCTTCGTCTCGATGCGATGAATCCGCACATGCCAGGGGAGTCCGGCAACGATCCAGGTGTGCACCTCCACGTTCGACCAAGGCTTCCATACCGCATACAGCACGTTATCCTGGATCGATGTCTTCTGATTGCGGCGTCTTACCCGGTACAGGTTCTCCCCGCGTTCGCTGAGTGCCAGCATGGAATCAAACGCACCTTGGGACAAGCCCCACTCCGCGCGCGGTACGCTGAACCCAAACCCGGTGGAATACACGAACTTCTCGTATTTTGCCGAGGTATGGGTGTGCTCGTTCGTGCCGCGATGACCGGTGTTGAAGGCTGCTACGTGGCCGGACGCAGGATCACGAGCCAGCACGAGATGTGCCGGTCGCTGGACCTTCAGCGCCGGCAGCTCCGGCAGCGGCAGCTCCTCCGCCGTCCAGAACGGATGGTCCTCCGGCAAGGCCAGCGGCAGGAACGCTTTCAGCGACCAATATGGCGAACCCGGCGCATTGTAGTTCTCCGCCATCACCAGGTTCGGATAGGCATAGCCCACGGTGAGCAGCCCCTCGGAACTGCGCATGGGCTGACTTAACCACCAGCGCAGATTGCGCAGCACCAGACCTTTGATTACCCCCATCGGCAGCACGTCTACACCGGCATAGGCCAGTGCGCTCCAAAAGGCGGATTGGGCGAAGCGGTAGGTTAAGCTGCGCCCGTACGGCAGCGCGGCACCGTCCGGGGCGAACCAAGCAAGAAACTCGCCTGCGAACATCGCGGCCCGCTCTTTATACACTTGCGCACGCCGCGGATCTTCCTGTTCCATGATCCGTGCGTAGAGCAGCCCGTAATAGTGAAATGCGAACGGGACGTAATAATCGCTGTGTCCCCCAACGCCGTCGCTGTACCAGCCATCTTCCAGATAGAATACGTCCAGCCGGTTTAGATTTCGCTCCAGCTGCTCCGCATCGTAAGGCAAGCCAACTTTACGGAAGCCCACATTCACCAGCACGTTAAAGAACAACCAATTGCAATCGTGACAGGGGTGCTGATTTATCTGATTCAGCCAGCGGTACAGCCGATCACGTTCCTCCGGGTGAAGCGGTTCCCAAATGTGTTCCGGGATCAATGCCAGCGCGTAGCCAAAAACCGCCATCTCCACGAGCCGTTGATCATAATCGCCGACCTCGCCCCAATACTCCGGATGATCCGGGTTCGTGCCGCAGCGGATTCCGTCCAGAACAACGTCCCATAACTCACTGCTGCCGCCGCCCGCAAGCAACGGTACTAATCCCCACAGCACCCGAGAGAACCCTTCCATTTCCGCTACAGCCGCCGGGTAGGATACCCCGCTCTTGCCAAGCCCAAGCCGGGCGCCGCCTTCACTATAGAACGGCCGTAGGGGATGCACCAGCTCTTCCAACACGTTCACCATGTCGCTGCGCGTTTGGAGCGGGGCATTAACGGTCAAACTATTCATTACTTCAGCTCCTTTCATCCGAGACTACCATTTATTACCCCTTGATGCCGGACGAGGCCACACCTTGGACAAAATATTTTTGCAGCGCGAGGAAGACGATCAGCACCGGAATGATCGAAATGACGCTGGCGGCCATAATTAACCCATATTCAGCGGAATATTGCGTAATGAACATCCGCAAGCCGATTTGGATCGTTTTGAGCTCCGTCTTGGTCAAGTAAATCATCGGCCCAAGGAAATCGTTCCACGTATTGACGAACGTGAAGATCGTCAGCGTGGACAGCGCCGGCTTTGAGAGCGGAAGCATGATTTTGGCCCAGATCCCATATTCATTAAGTCCGTCAATCCGTGCCGCTTCGCAGAGCTCATCCGGAATGCCTTGATAGAACTGACGCATCAAAAACACGCCAAACGCCGAAAACGCCTGTAGAAAAATAATCGCAAGATGAGTGTTGTTTAACCCCATGGAACGCATCATGATAAACTGCGGAACCATGTAGGCTTGCCACGGAATGGCAATAGTCGCAATATAGCCGAGAAACAACGCATGTCTCCCTTTGAACCGCAGCTTCGAGAACGCATATGCCGCAAAGCTGGAAGTCAGCAGTTGCAGCAAAGTAACGATCACCGAGAGCTTCGCGGTGTTGTATATAAACCGGCCGAGCGGGATCCGCGTCCAGATCTCCACGTAGTTCTGCCATCTTGGAGCATCCGGGATCCACTGCATCGGGAACGAGAATACATCCTTATTTAATTTCAGCGAGGACGACAGCATCCACGCGTAAGGAACAAGCATGCATAGCACAACGACCGCGAGCACCAGGTACGCAAAAATCTTGGCAACGGTTTTGACTTGTTTGTTAGCTCCTGTCATTTTTGCATCCTCCTATTGTCCGTACTTCTTCTCGCCCTGGAACTGAATCAGTGTAATCCCCAGAACGAGCAGGAACAGCACGATCGCCATGGCGCTGGCGTACCCGTAATCCAGCGAGCGGAACGCGGTATTGTAGATTTGATAAACAAGTACCCGGGTCGAATTGTTCAGTTGATTATCGGCACCGGCAAACAAGTTGATAAAGATGTCGTACACTTTAAACGAGTTGATGATCAGAATCATCAGGACAAAGAACGTAGTAGGTGCCAGCTGCGGGATTGTCACGTTGACAAATCTTTTCCATGGTCCCGCCCCGTCCAGCTCGGCAGCTTCATACAGCTCAGGATTTACTCCCTGCAAACCTGCCAAATAAATGACCATGTAGTAACCCATATTTTTCCACACTGTAAAAAGAATGACCGTAAACATCGCCCAATCTTTATCTGCCGCCCAACGGGGCAAATCCTCAATGGGGATGCCGGTAATCGAGTGCAGCAGATTGTTTACCGGCCCCATCGTGGGGCTGAACACGAAATTCCAAACGGCTGCCACGGCAACCAGTGAAGCGACATAGGGGAAGAAGAACACGGTCCGCATAAAGTTGCGGCCAAACAGCTTCTGATTAAGCAGGATCGCCAGTGCCAGCGCACACACCATTGTTAACGGCACCACGCCAATCGTATAAATAATGGTGTTCCAGAACGCCTTGTGAAAGGTGCTGTCCTGCAACAGCCGGGAGAAGTTACGCAATCCCACGTACTCCATCGGGTTAGCCCCGTCCCATTTCACAAAAGCGAGTACAAACGCATAAACCATCGGCACCAGCGTAAACACGGCAAAGCCAATGAAGTTGGGGGCAATGAAGCTGTACGCCACCAAATGATCTTTGACGTTCTTAGACAACGCGCTTCTTTTAACTGCTTTCGTTCCTAACACGGGTTCATTCTGCATGATTTCTCCTCCAAACCTACTTGTGCTAGAGCATTGGGAAAAAAAGGCGGGCTCATAAGGCCCGCCCCTGGCAGCATCGAAATCTCATGCGAGATCAGATTAGTTATTAAGTACCTCTTGCACCCGTTTCTCCATATCTGCCAATCCTTCGTCGATGGTCGCATTTTTCGTCATGATGTTGTCGTGTGCTTCGTTCAGAACGACCTCGATGTCCGCACTCTTCTCATGCAGCGGCATTTCCAGATAAGTTCTCTCGGTCGTGAGAGCTGCTTTGCTGTTCTCGTCCGTCGGGAAGCCGTCCATGGAAGCGATGGAGCTAACCACTTCATCGTTCTTGATCGCCGGAATCGTACCTGTGGATGCGATCACTGCTGCACCTTCTTCACCGGTAACGAATTTCAAGAAATCTAAAGCGGCATCTTTGTTAGCGGACTTTTGGTTTACAGCCAGGGAAGTAATGGTCCCCAGCGTTGTTCCGGCAGGTACGCCGTCCGGATGCGGATATTTCACGATCCCCCAGTTGGTAGCCTGGGATTCGCCGCTCTTCACTTTCTCAATTTGCGTAGCGATAAACCAGCTGCCCATGTTCATCATCGCAACGGAGTTATTGTAGAATACGCCGGAATAGTGAGTGCTGGAGGTTTTTAACGTAGCGTAGTCCATCACGATGCCGTCGTCTTGCTGTTTCAGAATTCGTTCGTAAATTGGTTTCAAAAATTGATAATTTCCATCCACGATGGTGTTCTTGCCGTCCAGGATGCCGAACAACTGTACTGCACTGCGCCAAGTGTGGTAGTGCGCGCCGTATACTTTTTCCGAGCCGCTGCCGGACGTCATTTTCCGGGCCAACTCGTCGTATTGATCCAGTGTCATATCGTTGGTAGGATAAGGAACTCCGGCTTTGTCAAACAGGTCCTTGTTATAGTAAACGACCCAGAAGTCACTGCGGAAAGGCAGTGCGAACACATCGCCGTTCATTTGAATTTGTTCTACCGTTCCGCCATAGAGGGAAGTATCAATGCCTTGAGTGTCAATGAAGCTCTTCAGCGGTTCCAGATGGTTCTGCTTCACCAGGTTGACGTAGCCCGGGATGTCCTTGATGGTCAGAATATCCAGGTCAGCCCCACCGGAGAGCTGCGTACTGAGCATCGTCATGTAGTCGGTAGAGCCAAGGTCAACATATTCGATCGTTACGTTCGGATGGTCTTTCTTATAAGCATCGATCAAAGGCTGGTAGTAAGCAGTGGCTTCCCAATCCCACAGCGCCCATTTCAGTGTGACCGGCTTATCGCTTGTCTCATTGGAAACGCTTGCAGAATTGTTCGTTTGAGGCTCTGTGGTATTCGCTTTGCCTGAGTTTCCGTTGTTGCCGGAACAACCTGCCAGCAGACCTATAAGAAGAACGGCCGCCAAGGTAATACCGAATACTTTCTTTCGTCTCATCTTCAAACCCCTTTTCCTCCTGTTTTGAACTTCCAGATCGGCAGCGCCGAATCCTTAGGTTCATGGTATCGAAATCTAAAATGAAAGGGCATACATTTTTACGTTCTTTTCCTACACTTTTCTATTTGGTTCTTCAAGAAATGGATGAAAAGCTGTAAAATCATACTCAAAAGATGTAAAAATGGTTGTTTATGAACCTTACCGCTACCGACGATGTCAACTCATGTTATTGTTATCTATATCGGTTAAAACTCGCATTGATCTTACTCCGGATGAGGTGATCGACACGCGCGCAAGAAAAGCCACTATCAAAAGCCGGATCATCCTGATCATGACCGTGTTTGCCTTGCTGATCGCAGGAATTCTGTCTTTTTTCAGCTACGAGCTGATCTCGTATTTTCAACGGAAAACCACCATTCAGGCGACAGAATTTAACCTGCAACTCGTCTCTCATATCATCGATCAAGATTTAAATAACTTGTATACTTTGGCTTTGACCAGCAGTACGAACTCGCCTACCAATCAGCTGATTCAGGACTATTTTATCTCACCGGACGCCAGCGCCAGAGACGGGCTGAACGCCTTCTTATCGATGCAGGAGGATTTCCGAGTGAATCGGTCCAACAGCTACGTGCGCCGCCTGATCATCACGGATCACCAAGATAAGTTCATTCAGGTCGACAATTCTGGAAGCGCTTCAGTTCCGTTGAATATTCATAATATAACCCAGCTTCCCGGTCTGGTTCCAGATGCGAAGGAAGCTTGGGAGCGCGTGATCCAGGACCCGTTCTCCCGCTCCAGCGGCATCCCCATCGTTCTGCCAATTTACGGTGAACGGGCTGCACGCATTGGGACGGTCTATCTTCTGGCGAACACCTCCGTGATCACCGATAAGCTTAAAGGCTACAGTCTGCCGGAGGGCTCGGAATTGCTGCTCTCCCTTGGCAGCCAAACGTACCGGATCGAAGGGGACAAAGTGCAGGAAATCGAAAGCCCTTACACATTGTTGCCGTATGATCAAAGTGAAGCCACCGGGGCGCTCACCAAGCTCGAGTGGATGGAGCAGGACGGGGAACGCCTCATCTCGGTGTCCTATCCGGTGCGGGAAGGCGTCAGACTCGCCCAAACGCTGGACAAGAAGCAATTTGCTCCACAGCTCAACGCTTGGCTACTGCTGATGATTGGCGTTTCTGTGCTGGTGCTGGCATTAAGCGGATTTATTATGTTGTATTTAACCCGCACCATCAGCCTGCCCGTGGAGAAGCTGCGCAAACGGATTGATAAGATCGCGCAAGGCAATTTCTTTATCGACCGGAATATTGAATGGAACAGCGAGCTCGGGGATGTGGGACGCGGCATCAATCGGTTGTCCCAGGATATTTTGACGCTGATGGAATCTCGTGTCGCGGACGAGAAGCAGAAGCAGGAACTGGAATATCGCATGCTGCAAAGCCAGATCAGTCCTCATTTTCTCTATAATACCCTGAACTCGATAAGATGGATGGCTACGATTCAGAACGCTACGGGTATCGCAGATATGGTCACCTCCTTATCGCGGCTGCTGCGCAGCATCGCCAAAGATCAACGCAAGTTGGTTCCGCTGCAGGAAGAGCTTAGCCTGATGAATGACTATTTCCTCATTCAGAAATATCGCTACGGCGGCACGATTACAATGGAACAAATCATTGATAACGAGGAGCTCCTTTCCAGTCTGGTTCCCCGCTTTACACTGCAGCCGCTGGTGGAGAATGCGATTTTTCATGGAATCGAACCGAAGGGGCGCGGCAACATCACGGTGTCTGTGGCCAAGAGCGGGTATGACATGCGGATTACGATTGAGGATAACGGCGTGGGAATGAGTGAAGCCCAAATTGAGGCGATTTTGTCCAAGCAAGAAGAACCCGGCTCCAAAGGCCTGTTCGAAAATATCGGGCTCCGCAGCGTACACGATCGGCTGCGTCTGACCTTTGGGGATCGATACGGCCTCTCGATCGAAAGCAAGTTGAACGAATTTACGAGAATGCATTTGCTGTTGCCCTGCCGGAAGTCTTGACCTCCAATTTTGACAACTTGTCGCTATCGTAAACCACGGGAGGAAGTGATCGTATGATTAAAATGCTGATTGCCGATGATGAGGCACTCGTCTGTATCGGCCTGCAGTCCATGCTCAAATGGGAAGATTATCAGATCGAAATCGTGGGCATTGCCCACAACGGTGCTCAGGCAGAGGAAATGATCGAATCGTTGCGTCCTGACCTGGTCATTTCCGACATTAAGATGCCGGTCAAAACCGGTCTGCAGGTCGCTGAATCCGTACGCGACAAATATGGCCGGATACCGCTCTTCATCTTCTTAACGAGCTATGAGGAATTTGAATACGCACGTCGCGCCATTCATCTTCAGGCAGCGGATTATTTAGTCAAGCTGGAGCTAACCCCGCAGATCCTGGCCGAATCCGTTCAGAAGGCCGTTGCCATGTTGGGGGAATACCAAACCGTGGAGAGTTACCCGAGTATGCTGTACCGCAGCAATTTGCATGCGCTGCGCGATAAATTTTTTATTCGGCTGTTTAATCAGCTGTTCGAGAACAAAAATCAGTTCCTGCTGCAACGAGACGATCTTGAGCTGGATTTATCCGCTCCTGCCCACCTCGTCTGCTCCTGCCGGATTCAGGGACCGGAGAGCGTCCCTCCGCGCGGGGATAAGCTGGTCGCTTTGTGCTCCAGCACGGTGCAGATGGCTAAGGATACACTCGCCTCGTCGCGGCCCTGCTTCGTAACCAGCCTGGATTTGCGGAACTTTGCAATTGTGCTGCCCCTGTCAGATCCAGATCCGAACCACTGGATGCCGGAAGTGGAGGAGCTCCTGCACCATATGGCAGAGGTGCTCCATTCCTATTTCAATGTAAAAATCATCGGCGCGGTTGGGAATGCCGTAGAGGACCCGTACCTGCTGCATGAAAGCTACCTGGCTGCCCGGCGGGCGTTGCCGTTTGCCCTCGATCAGCAATCGTTTGTCTTCTTCACCCAGAGCGAAGCGGAGAATCTCGCTTCCCCAGGAGTCGATGCCATCGTCTCCCGTTCGGAGATCCGCCGCGCCTTTGAAGAACTGGATACCCACGCATTGCACACCATGATCACGAATCTCATTGATCGGTTTAATGGCCGGCCGGAGTTACTTGTACCCGCTACCGATGCGGCTTGCAATATTTTATATATGGCCACCTCTTTGCTGGCAGACGGCGAGAACGTGGTTGAGCAAATTTTCGAGAATGAGCCGGAGGGGTACCGCGCGATCTATAAAAAGCAAACAACCCAAGGCGTGATCGATTGGCTCGTGCAATTCCGGGACGGTTGCTGCGAAATCCTGTCTTCCCGCAAGCAAAGTTACAAGGAGCAAATCGTGCGGAACGTGCAGGACTATGTGAAACGGAACTTGAACAGTAAGCTGTCCTTAAATCAGGTGGCGGATGTTTTTAACTTCAGCCCCAATTACTTAAGCCATCTCTTCTCCAAAACGGCCAAAATCAATTTCGTGGAATACGTCACGGAGACTAAAATCGCAGCCGCTAAGGAAATGATGGTTCGCGGTGAAGGGCGCATTTATGAAATCTCGCAGAAGCTGGGGTATGAAAGTGCGTTTTATTTCAGCAAAGTGTTCAAAAAAGTAGAAGGCATATCGCCGCGGGAATTTATTCAGCGCATGAACAGCTCGCTGCCTTCCAGCTGATCAACGCCGCAGAACGCTTTTTCGATGAATCTTCACCCGAGGATCGACGATTGTATAGAGCAGGTCAGCCAGAAAGTTGGCAACCACCACAAATGCAGAGATGATTAAGATGATCATGAGCAACACGGGATAGTTCCGGGATTGCGCGGAAAATACCGCCAAGCTTCCTATACCTCCCCAGTTAAAAACATTCTCGACCACCGCGGCACCCGATATCAGGGTCGGCAAATCCAGCATGATGATGGTAATGACGGGGACTACAGCGACTCTTAATGCATGTCGATAGGTGACTCTTCGTTCCGAGACCCCTTTCGCGCGGGCCAGACTCAGAAATTCGGAAGGCAGCACCTCAATCATGCTGGTGCGAACCATTTTCATATAATAAGCAATCAGTCCGATCGTAACTGTGGCCACGGGAAGAACCATGTGGTAGATAAGATCAATCCAGTCCCCCTTTTTGTTTGGAGCATGCATGCTGCTTGGCGGGAACCAGAACAATTTGAAGGCAAAGATGTCCTGCAGCCAGTGCCCCAACACAAACACGGGAATGCTGTAACCAACCAGGCTCAGGATCAAACCTAGTTTATCCGATAGCCCGTCCTGTCGTTTACTGTTATAAATGCCCCACGGTATAGCAATCAGCAAAGCAATGAGAAATGACGTACCCAATAAGTAAAAGCTATTCCAGAAATATCCCCAGATATAACTACTAATCGGTGTGTGATAATAATCCAGACCAAAGTTTCCATGCAGAAGGTCATTGATCCACCGGAAATATTGCTGGTAGATCGGCAAGTCCAGACCAAAGAGGTGCTTCTGTTCGTTCGCAAATTGAATTTGCTCTTCGGTCATCCCAATGCTAAGGGTCCACATATTCCCTGGCATCAGGCGCATCGCACAAAAACAAACGCTCATAACGATAAATAACACAAACACCGATTGAATAGCTCGACGAATCAGATAAGTCCACATTTGCATCCTCCCGAACCCCAATTTGTCACTTATTCTAACATAGATCATTTGAAATATGGCATTTATTTTTGTAAATCGAGTGTTAAATATTCAAAATTTTCATAATATGTTAGATGAGAGAGAATTCCTAAGACAATGTAAAACCAGCCCTAATGCAAAATTTTGTTGATTGAATAGGTTATTTACATTGCCTCACTGCGCCTTCTCTTCACAACTCCATCACGATTATGTCAGAATACTTCCCATAGTTAGAATGGCTGTGTTATCTTAAATATCCCACCTTTTCCATGAGATTCCTTATATTGTTCAACATGAAGTCGGTTGAATCCTGCATTCCCCCTCATTTTTGCGACATCGCATAAACAGCCCCTGCCAAGAAGCGCAGGGGCTGTTGAGATAAAACGAATATAGATGAAAGATTAATCATTCCGCGGAAGTTCTACAGACACCTCGCGCCCCGCTTCAGCGGAACGCAGCACGCCGTCAATGATCGCTTGTTGGATCAAAATTTGCTCGCCGGGGATCGGTGCAGGACGACCGTCGCGCACCGCTTCAGCAAAGTCCCGGACCTTCTCATCGAACAAGTTCAGTTTGTGCTCGATGAGTGGAATCGGCGTCTGGGTATTCCGACCGTATTCGTCGTGGTACAGCGTAACCGAACCTACCGCACCGTCCCATACACCAGACCAAGGACCGCTGCCTGCCGGTGTAACCTTGAGTCCCGCATCGGTACCGAGGAACATCGTTGCGCCTAACGTGTCCATGTGCATGGCCCAGGAGATTTTGAACTGCAACACCAGATCGTTCTCGAAGCGAACCATCGCCACACCGAAATCCTCCACTTCAAACTTGGATGCTTCGGGATGGTAAAGCGGATTGCGGCCGAAATGGTTCGACGTAAAGGCAGATACCGTGAGCGGACGAGGATAACCCAGCGTATTTAACGCCATATCCAGCGAGTAGCAGCCGATATCCGCCATCGCCCCGGCTCCAGCCAGCTTCTTGCTGATAAACGTGCCTCCCGGCATACCACGCCGGCGGCCGCCGCCCGTCTCGGCGTAATAGACCTTGCCTAACCGACCGGATTGCACAATTTCCTGCAACAGCTTCATATTCGGGTCATAGCGGGGCTGGAACCCGATCGTTAACATGTTGCCGGTGTCGCGGGCCACTAGCGTCATCTCCAGCGCCTCCGCTAACGTGACGGACATCGGTTTTTCCAACAACACTTGCTTGCCTGCCTTCAGCGAATCCACCGTTGTCTCGTGATGTGAGACGTTTGGCGTACAGATGCTGACGGCGTCCAGCTCTTGCTCGAGCAGCTTGCGATGGCCGTCATAGGCTGCCGCTCCGTCCAATTGCAGCGCCTCCACGAAATCCGCGGCTTTGCCGGGAATCACGTCGGCGACTGCCACGATCTCTACGAACGGAAGCTTCCGGTAAGCCGATACGTGGGCTTTGGCAATTCCGCCGCTTCCGATAATGCCGATACGTACATGTTTACTCATATGCTCGCTTCCTTCTCTCGTTTGGAATGGGTGCCGAATGCTCGCCCGCGTGCATTTTGCGGTACGCGCTTGGCGTTACTTCATACTTGCTCTTGAACACCGGGTACAGATAGTTTGGATTCGCGAAACCGTGGGCAATGGCGATCTCCTCAATCGCTTTGTCCGTCAGGAGCAGGTCCGAACAGATCGCGGTCAGCCGCGTATGCTCCAAATAATCGCGGAACGTCGTCCGCCCTTCACTTCGGAAGATCCGCTGAAGCTGCCGCGGGCTGATCCCGATGGCTTCTGCAACCTGTTCCAGCGAGATCGGCATGCTTTCGTTGTCCTGAATGTATTGCGTGGCCAACTTGTATCGATGGAAGCTCATATCTCTCTCAGGAATTCCCGTTCTGTCATCGGCCCGGTCCAGCACGCGAACGGTGCGCAGCAAAATCTGCACGATTTCCTGCTTCAGCAGCGTGTAGAAGCCGATCGGTTGTTCCTCCAATATACGATACGCTTCCAAAAAACCACTCATCGCATGGAACCGGTCAACGACCGGTGCGACGGGCAAACGATCCAACGAGGTGATGCACTCCTCCGCCTCCGCTGCCTCCAACTCGTCTCCCCAGCCGCCAGGTTGGCCACCCGCCTCCAGCGGCTCGATCTCCAGATGAAGGCATAGTTCATACATTGGATCTTCCGGGTCCGACTCCTGATAATGCACCAGATCCGGTCCGGTCAAATAGAACATGCCCTCGTGGAGATCATAGGTCTGGTCGACGAGAATGACTTTGCCTTTGCCTTTCGGAATATAATGAAATTCATAGCCCGAGTGCTTATGAAACTGAATGATATGTCCAGGAGGAAACGAGGCCAGATGGCAGCGCAGCACGCGAATGCCGTAACCGCCCCAGCGGAATTGCAGCTCCAGTCGGTCGAGTGCATCCTGTCTTTCCGCCATTCTGGCGTACGGAAAAGGACTCGCGCTCCCCGCCGTTTTACGGTCAGTTGGCTTCTTCCCTGTCGATTCGCGATGATCTGCCCGCATCTTGATCCCTCTTTTCCTTCAATGGTCATCTGTTATGTTTATTCAGCCAGTTCGTCGATCCGGATCGGCCGGCCTTCCGCTACCGAACGATTCGATGCTTCCATGAGTTTAGTCAGATCCACAGCTGCTGCGATATTGTCCGTCGCCTCGGTGCCTAGCTTGATATGTTCCACCCATTGGCTGAAGGCATAAGGTAATCGGTCATCCAGTTCCAGCTTCTCCCACTGTTCGCTGCCGCCGTTGTAACGAACGACTGGAACTTCATCCGGGAATCCGTACAACAGCGTGCCTTCCGTTCCGTGAAGCTCGATGGAAAACGGCGAGTGGCTGTTCACAAAGCCCGCTTCAACGATGCCAATCGCCCCTTCCGCATAACGCAGAATGGCTACGGCGTTGTCTTCGACTTCCTTCCCTGTCACATAGCCGAAATTCGCACTTACACTCTCTGGCATCCCCAAGAAACGCCGCACCAGGTACATCGGATGGCAGCCCAAATCGATAAGGGCACCGCCGCCACACTGCTCCTTCGAGAAAAAATGTTCAGGCAGCCAGTTCGCCGTCGCGCCGTTATGCGACAGCCGCACCCGTGCCATCGTCAGCTTGCCGAGCTTGCCGCCTTGGAGCACCCGATCAATCGTCTGCGTGTAACCGTCATACAGGCGCGGCAGGGAAACCATCAGCCTCACGCCCGCTTTTCGAACCGCAGCGAGAATATCCGAAACTTCCTTAGCCGTAGGGGCGATAACTTTCTCCGTGAAAATATGTTTACCTGCCTCCGCCGCCTTCACCATGACGTCGCGGTGCATATTCGTTGGTGCATCCACAATAACCGCGTCGATGTCGTCCTGCGCAAGCATCTCATCCAGTGAAGCATAGTACGGTACTCCATACTGCGCCGCTTTGGCCTGCCCGCGTTCGGGAAGTTCATCCCAAATCGCAGCCAGCTTCGTCTCAGGATGCTCTAGTGCCTGCTTCGTGTAATCTTCTGCATGAACGTGCCAATAGCTGATTTTGCCAATGCGAATCATTTGTTAGTAAGCCTCCTTGGCATTTGACTTAAAATATACGACAACATAGACAGATTACACAACTTTTATAGCCATTATAATGAGTTTTCGTGCCATTTTAACTATAAATTGACGACATGGTGATAATCGTGGATTGGAGCCCGCTGTAATCTACACGGAGCGTCCATTTGCATATTATAAGAAGACAAAAAAGAGGCCTCTCAAAAGAGAGACCTCTTTAGGCTAGACTTTATAGCCTATCTTACATCATGCCGCCCATACCGCCCATGTCTGGAGCAGCTGGTTTTTCTGGTTCTGGTTTGTCCGCGATCACGGCTTCAGTTGTCAGGAACAGGCCTGCAACGGAAGCTGCGTGTTGCAATGCGGAACGAGTTACTTTCGCAGGGTCAACGATACCTGCTTCGATCATGTTCACCCATTCGCCAGTAGCCGCATTGTAGCCGATGCCAACTGGTTCTTTCTTCAGGCGATCCACGATAACGGAGCCTTCTTCGCCAGCGTTTGCAGCGATCGTACGAACTGGCTCTTCCAGAGCGCGAAGCACGATGTTAACGCCCGTTTTTTCGTCGCCAGTTGCTTCAACCGCAGCTACTGCATTGTATACGTTCACGAGGGCTACGCCACCGCCGGAAACGATACCTTCTTCAACAGCTGCACGCGTAGCGTTCAGTGCGTCTTCGATACGCAGTTTGCGTTCTTTCAGTTCAGTTTCCGTAGCTGCACCAACTTTGATAACGGCTACGCCGCCAGCCAGTTTAGCCAGACGTTCTTGCAGTTTTTCTTTGTCGAACTCGGAAGTCGTTTCTTCCAGTTGCGCACGGATTTGGTTTACGCGAGCATCGATGTCGGCTTTGTCACCGCTGCCGTCCACGATGGTCGTATTTTCTTTCGTAACGATAACTTGACGAGCGTTACCCAATTGCTCGATCGTCGTGCTCTTCAGATCCAGACCAAGTTTCTCTGTGATCACTTGGCCGCCAGTCAGAGCAGCGATATCTTGCAGCATCGCTTCACGACGGTCGCCGAAGCCAGGAGCCTTAACAGCTACCGCACTGAACGTACCACGCAGTTTGTTCACGATCAGCATGGCTTGAGCTTCGCCTTCGATGTCCTCAGCAATGATAAGCAGCGGTCTGGATTGTTGTACGATTTTCTCCAGAATTGGCAGGATTTCTTGCGTGCTGCTGATCTTCTTGTCGGTGATCAGGATGTATGGATTTTCAAGTACGGCTTCCATTTTGTCCGTATCTGTAATCATGTAAGGAGATACATAACCGCGGTCGAATTGCATCCCTTCAACCACTTCAAGCTCCGTTGCAAAGCCACGGGATTCTTCAACCGTGATTACGCCGTCTTTACCTACTTTCTCCATCGCTTCAGCGATCAGTTCGCCAACTTCTTCGTCAGCCGCGGAGATTGCAGCAACTTGAGCGATCGATTGTTTGCCTTCGATCGTTTTGGAGATCTTCTTCAGTTCTTCGACTGCAGCGCGAACCGCTTTGTCGATCCCTTTACGCAGGCCGATTGGGCTAGCGCCGGCAGTAACGTTCTTCAGACCTTCACGGATCAGGGCTTGTGCCAGAACCGTTGCCGTTGTCGTACCGTCACCGGCTACATCATTGGTTTTCGTCGCAACTTCTTTAACGAGCTGAGCACCCATGTTTTCAAAGGCGTTTTCCAGTTCGATTTCCTTTGCGATCGTTACGCCGTCATTCGTGATGAGCGGGCTGCCGAATTTCTTCTCCAGTACAACGTTGCGGCCTTTAGGACCGAGCGTTACTTTTACTGCGTTTGCCAAAGCGTCAACCCCACGAAGCATCGCGTGGCGGGCGTCTTCACTGAATTTAATCTCTTTTGCCATTGTTCAATTACCTCCCATATAGTTGTGTAGATATTCGTTCAGATACGAATCGGCGGATTAGCCGATGATCGCGTGGATGTCGCTTTCTTTCATAATCAAATATTCTTTGCCTTCGTATTTCACTTCAGTGCCAGCATATTTGGAGAAAATAACGCGGTCTCCTTCTTTCACTTCCAACGGAACGCGGACGCCATCTTTCAAAGTTCCGCTGCCAACGGCGATGACTTTACCTTCCTGTGGTTTTTCTTTGGCTGTGTCTGGAAGCACGATGCCAAATGCCGTTGTCTCCTCTTGCTCGATCGGTTGCACGAGAACGCGTTCACCTAAAGGTTTGATCATGAAAAAACAGCCTCCTTTAAATATGTGGTGTTATGTGTAGATGTTG
>Ga0310829_1000572_pt1 | contig 29014 bp, 29 predicted proteins | sample WT_ome_4_FD_202244 | JGI IMG/M metagenome (GOLD analysis project Ga0310829, IMG submission 202244) | Sorghum-adapted microbial communities enriched on wild type (WT) sorghum from Joint BioEnergy Institute, Emeryville, California, United... ...
TAGAGACATATTTAAAGGAGAAGACCGGAGGAAAGAGCGGCGATTATCACCGTTCGTAACCGGGGGCGGAGGTCAGAAGTATGGCACATGAGAAAATTCCACACGCGACGGCCAAGCGTCTGCCATTATACTATCAATTTTTACAACATTTATCGGAATCCGGAAAGCTTAGGATTTCCTCATCTGAATTGAGTGAACTCGTAAAAATCGACTCGGCGACCATCCGCCGTGATTTTTCCTATTTAGGTGCATTAGGGAAGAAAGGTTATGGATATAATGTTGAACATCTTCTCGCGTATCTACGGGAAAAATTGAATCAAAATGAACTCACAAAAGCGATGCTCGTCGGTGTCGGTAATTTGGGAACAGCGATTTTAAAGTATAATTTTATTAAGAATAATAATATTCGCATTGTCGTTGCTTACGATAAAAATCCAAAGACAGTCGGAAAAACGATTGGTGGGACACCCGTATACCACATTGATCAATTACCAAAGGACAAGCATCGGGATATCCCGGTAGCCATTTTAACCGTTCCCGCCGATAGTGCGCAGGCTGTTACCGACCAGCTTGTTCAGAGTGGAATCAGTGGTATACTTAATTTTACACCCGTGCGTTTAACTGTACCGAAACATATTCGGCTTCATCATATCGATTTAGGCGTTGAATTACAAACCCTTGTTTACTTCATGAAAAATTATCCTTTAAACCGGGAATAGGAGGTGGGAACATGGGTATAGGTCCGGGAGGTATTATATTAATTATCATTTTGGCACTTATTCTTTTTGGCCCGAAGAAGCTGCCCGAATTGGGCAAAGCCGTCGGCCATACGTTGCGCGAGTTTAAAAGCGCTACCAAAGGATTAGCCGATGATGATGAAGAAGATAAGAAGAATAAAAAACAGGATGATCTTTAATGACCGATAAACAAATGAGTCTGGCGGAGCACCTTCAAGAACTGCGAAGGCGTCTTGTGATCGTCTTAATCGGTTTTGTCATTACTTTCATATTAGGTTTAGTTTTATCCAAACCGGTCATCCGTTTTTTGCAAAATGTAGAAATAGCAAAAGGAATTGAAATGAACGCTTTTCGGGTGACCGACCCTTTTAATGTATACTTGCAAGTGGCTTTTGTTATTGGGCTCGTTCTTGTTGTCCCGCTAATTCTCTATGAGTTATGGGCGTTCATCAGCCCGGGCTTATACGAGAATGAAAGAAAAGTGACGCTGAGCTATATTCCTTTAATGATCATTTTATTTTTGCTTGGGATCGCCTTTTCGTATTTTGTCCTTTTTCCGTATGTCATTCATTTTATGACGAATTTAGGGGAATCTCTTGGCATCCATAGCGTCATCGGCATTAATGAATATTTTCATTTTCTGATCCAACTGACACTTCCATTCGGCTTTGTGTTTGAATTGCCCATTTTGATAATGTTTCTGACGCGTCTAGGTTTAATGACGCCCCATCTTTTGACAAGAATAAGAAAATACGCGTATTTTGTCTTATTTGTTATCGCAGGGTTAATTACCCCTCCGGACGTTGTTTCCCAATGCATCGTCATGGTACCACTTGCACTGCTTTATGAGGTTAGCCTAGTCATTTCAAGACGCGTGTTTCGGAAAATGATGAAGCGTCAAATGGAAATGAACCACGAGTCATAATCGTGGTTTTTTTATATACTGGTAAGAAAAGTATTCATTTTTCGGGTCGTATAAGGGATACGAGGTATTGCCATCACAGGAAAGGTTTGCACTGACTTTTTAACCAGTCCAGTATAAGGTCAACTAAGACTCTGCCTTCGCCTAAAAGGCTTGCACTGGCTATTAACCGGGCCAGTATAAGGTCAACTAAGACTCTGCCTTCGCCTAAAAGGCTTGGCAGAGTCAAGTTTCCTTTAGCAGAGTCAAGTTTCCTTTAGCAGAGTCACGTTTCCTTTAGCAAATTCAATTTTCCTTTCGCAAAATTAGGTTTTCTTTATTTTACAGCCTCGTTTGTTAAAATAAAAAAGCATGGTTTTGTATCCGTTCCAATTCCACGACATAATGTAGACAATAGATGAGGTGAAACGCATGATCCAATTAAAATCGATGAATGAAATAGAAAAAATGCGCGAAGCAGGGCAGCTATTGGCGCGATGCCATCAGGAAATTGAAAAGCTCATCAAACCCGGGGTGACGACTGCCGAAATTGACCAATTCGTCGAAGATTTCCTTGCCAGCCACGGAGCGGTGCCAGAACAGAAAGGTTATCATGGCTATCCGTATGCAACATGTGCTTCCATCAATGATGAAATCTGCCACGGGTTCCCCCGTAAAACCCCTCTTAAAGACGGGGATATTGTCACGATCGATATGGTTGTGAATTTAAACGGCTGGCTTGCCGATTCAGCATGGAGTTATGCTGTTGGGGAAATATCTGAAACAGCGCAGAAATTGCTAGATGTGACGAAGACTTCCCTCTTTTTGGGGATCAAAGAGGCTGTTCCCGGTAACCGAATCGGCGATATTGGGCATGCGATCCAGACGTATGCTGAGGGGGAAGGTTTTAGCGTCGTCCGCGAATTTGTCGGACATGGCATCGGACAATCCATGCATGAGGAACCACAAATTCCCCATTATGGATTAAAAGGAAAAGGGTTAAGGTTGAAAGAAGGCATGGTCATTACAATAGAACCCATGCTGAATGTCGGAGATTGGCGGTCGAAAGTGGATGCTAACGGATGGACGGCACGAACCGTCGATGGCTCATTGTCCGCCCAATATGAGCACACGATCGCTATTACAAAGGATGGTCCGCTGATTCTGACGACGCTTGAATAAAGAAAAAAGGGTGTGTCCAGTCGACATACCCTTTTTGTTTTAAACGATTGTTTAAAATGTATGGAAATCAGAGATGAATCCAAAGCTTTGGAAAGCCACAAGAACTGCGATGGTATTCATCGTTCCGTGTGCGACCATGGATACGACGATCCGTTTTGTTTTTCGATATAAATAACAGAGGACAAGACCGATTGAGCCATAAAGAATAATATGTCCGTCGGCGTGTAGAAGGGCAAATAATAGCGAGCTGATGACGCCGGCGATCCAAAAATTCGTTTTTTTATAGAGCTCTCCGAAAATGATTTTCCGAAATATGATTTCTTCCAGAATCGGCCCAACAATGACGACCACAAGAATGACGTATGGGGAGATGGTTGAGAGCCTGATAATTTTTTCCGTATTTTTCGATTGAACAGGTGTACCGAAGATAGCCTGTTCAATAATTGCCGCGGCAATTTGCGTGATATAGACGAGGAAAATGCCAATCAAAGCCCATTTGACAGCCTCACCAAAATCGGCGCGCTCAGCATCTCGAACGAATCGATGTTCCGGCCATAATAGGAGAAGCACAATGATCAAGGTGATCAGAAAGCTCGTAACGGTTAAGATCCCTATCCGTTGCCCAGCTGGCAAAAAGTTTAGTAACGTTGTGAAGCTTAAAAGTCCCGAAAGTTGGCAAAGAATGTAGGTGGCAAGAATCCACCAATATCTTTTTGGCAAACTGGTTCTCTCCCTTATGTAAGGAAAATAGAATATCAATCCTTTTAATATTTTAACACAGTCTGGGTATCCTAAAAAATTTGTGTCAGAGACTTGCATTCGTTTTCGATATTGATTATTATAATACTGGATTTAGCACTCGCACGTTTAGAGTGCTAACAACACCATTTCATCACTAAGGAGGGTTTTCCATGTTAAAGCCTTTAGGTGATCGCATTGTTATCGAACCAGTAGAAAAAGAGGAAAAAACGGCCGGCGGCATCGTTTTGCCTGACACGGCGAAAGAAAAGCCGCAAGAAGGCCGCGTGATTGCCGTCGGCACAGGTAAAGTTGCTGACAACGGCGAACGCATCGCCCTCGAAGTGAAAGAAGGCGACCGCATCATTTTCTCAAAATATGCGGGTACAGAAGTAAAATATGATGGCAAAGAGTATTTAATTCTTCGCCAAGACGATGTTTTGGCCATCGTTGAGTAAAAAAGACATTCCATACTACATATTGAGGAGGGTTTTGTCTAATGGCTAAAGTCATTAAGTTTAGTGAAGACGCTCGCCGCGCCATGCTTCGCGGTGTGGATGCCTTAGCAGACGCTGTTAAAGTCACGCTCGGACCGAAAGGCCGTAATGTTGTTCTGGAGAAAAAATTCGGATCTCCGCTCATTACGAACGATGGTGTCACCATCGCTAAAGAAATTGAGCTTGAAGATAAATTTGAAAACATGGGTGCGCAACTGGTAGCAGAAGTTGCCAGCAAAACGAACGATGTTGCCGGTGACGGTACGACGACGGCGACGGTTTTGGCTCAAGCGATGATTCGCGAAGGCTTGAAAAACGTCACATCTGGCGCTAACCCAATGGTCGTTCGCCGCGGGATTGAAAAAGCGGTGAAAGTCGCTGTTGAAGAATTGCAACGCATCAGCAAACCGATCGAAGGCAAAGAATCCATTGCCCAAGTTGCTGCGATCTCTGCAGCTGATGAAGAAGTCGGTCAATTAATTGCTGAAGCCATGGAACGCGTTGGCAACGACGGCGTTATTACGACCGAAGAATCCAAAGGCTTCACCACCGAACTCGAAGTGGTTGAAGGGATGCAATTTGACCGCGGCTACGCTTCCCCGTACATGGTCACGAACTCTGACAAAATGGAAGCTGTATTGGAAAATCCGTATATCTTAATTACGGATAAGAAAATTTCCAGCATCCAAGAAATTTTACCGCTGCTTGAACAAGTTGTTCAACAAGGCAAATCTCTCTTAATCATCGCTGAGGACGTTGAAGGCGAAGCTCTTGCAACGCTCGTTCTCAACAAACTTCGTGGTACCTTTAATGTCGTTGCCGTTAAAGCTCCGGGCTTCGGTGATCGCCGCAAAGCGATGCTCGAAGATATCGCGATTTTAACCGGTGGTCAAGTCATCACGGAAGAACTTGGCCTCGATCTGAAAACGGCTAATGTCACACAACTTGGTACCGCAAGTAAAGTCGTTGTTACGAAAGAAAACACGACGATCGTTGACGGCGCTGGTTCGGCAGATGACATTGCTGCCCGCGTGAACCAAATTCGCGCTCAACTCGAAGAAACAACTTCTGAGTTTGACAAGGAAAAACTGCAAGAACGCTTGGCAAAACTCTCTGGCGGTGTTGCTGTCATCAAAGTCGGTGCGGCGACAGAAACCGAATTGAAAGAACGCAAACTCCGCATCGAAGACGCTTTGAACTCAACCCGTGCGGCGGTTGAAGAAGGCATTGTTTCCGGTGGCGGTACCGCATTGGTTAACGTCATCAAAGCTGTCGAAGCGATTGAAGCGGAAGGCGATGAAGCAACCGGCGTGAAGATCGTTCTTAAAGCTCTGGAAGCTCCGGTTCGCCAAATTGCTGAAAACGCTGGCCTCGAAGGTTCCGTCATTATCGAACGCTTGAAAAACGAAAAAGTCGGCATCGGTTTTGACGCTGCTAAAGGCGAATGGGTCAACATGATCGAAGCCGGTATCGTCGACCCGACGAAAGTTACGCGTTCCGCACTCCAAAACGCAGCATCCGTATCGGCCATGGTTCTTACAACCGAAGCCGTTGTTGCGGATAAGCCGGAGGAAGAGAAAAATGCCGGCGGAATGCCTGACATGGGCGGCATGATGTAATAAAGAACTTAAAAGGAGAATGGACCTCGATCCGGTCACATTCTCCTTTGAATGATGCTTTTCATAAGTTCACTGAACTTATGGGAAGCATCTTTTTTTGTGTTTGAGTCTTTTTTTGTGGGGTTCGTCATTCAAGGGATCCCATTGGAGCACAGCCACACCCCCAAAGTGGCTGTCCATGCGTCATCTTTCTTACCATTTACCTAAACACCAATAAGTAAGCGTACAAGGTCAAAAGGTGTCATAGCCATTCTTTCGGAATGTTTGGCATGTTATAATAGAAACAAGCACAATAGATCGGCTTCTCAAGGGAGGCGGCTCATCCCCTGTGAAAGGGGGTGATGCCATGGACGAAACGATCTACCAATTACTCTCGTTGATGATCGCCTTTGGAGCCTTAGTAGCTCTGATAATGTCCAGTAAAAGTAAGTAGACCTCCCTTGGGCTCAGCAGGCATCTAGGGAGGCCTTGTGTGTTGAACTAGAGCCGCCCCTCTTGGAGGGGTACGGTCTATTGTGCTTAATATATGTTCCTTTTATTTTTATTATACCTAATTTTTCCGAATTGTAAACAAACCGGCACTGGGGTAGTTTTTGGCTGATGACGTTTTCGCTTTATCGGAAAGCGCGCCTGTATTTTCGGGTGAACGCCATGATTGATCGCCGGGTAGGCATTGAAAAGTTATGCATTTAGGTATTGCTTAGGATGATACAATGTGTCAGCCTTAAAGAGAGATAAGCCCATATCCGAGTTGACACGTAGGAATAATACGACTAAAATAAAAGACAAAGAGTATAAATAGCCCAATAATCTTACAAGTCTTCTTCTTATTAAGAGTGGCGGAGGGACTGGCCCGATGAAGCCCGGCAACCTTGGTGATTCTTTAAGCCAAAAGGTGCCAATTCCTGCAAGTCGTCTGCGACTTGAGAAATAAGAGGAGGTGGCAGAATATATCGTGAACCCACTTCCTGTATGTGAAGATGGGTTTTTTTGTTTTTCTATGTATTTGTTGGTCATGCGTGTTCAAGAATTGTATTGAAAGGGTGAAGTCATTGAGTGAATTGTTTCGTGCCGCACTTGAAAAAAGGCGCCAAGAGTTGATCAATAAATTGATCGCCTTTGACATCTATAAAGTCCAACATAAACATTTATACGAATTAACGTTGACACAGTTAGAAAATGCCTATAAAAGCGTAATCGCACGTTCTCATGCAAAACATGTGACAGAAGCAAACAGCGATCATGCCCGTCAAGCACCTGAAGCTTAAAAAGCGGACTTATAGGCTAATTAGGGAAATAGTCTGCAGGAACAGAGGAAGTATTAAACGGCATCAATCAGGGATACAAATCGTAAGGATTTGTATCCCTGATTTTTATAGGAATAGACTTTTTTGTTGGTTATGCCATTGTTGATTTTGGATCAATATAATGCCAGTGTAAGCCCTTAAATTAAATGCTCCGTTCATTACTCAAAAATCACTTTGTCATGTGCTATTACTTGTTTGAATTCAACTTTCTAATCAGAGCAAGCACTACGAAGATCATCACTGCAAAAACTCCACCAATTATTAAAAAAGTCATCAATTGAAAGATAAGAGTACCAATATGGAATTCCAGCATTTTTTTCCCTCCTTTATTTCATGTAACGGTGATGACCTACCAGGAAGTGTATTTACCCCAAGGTAACGAGCATTAAATATTTTGATTATTACCAATATATTACCATACGTGCTGATATTTTGAAGCGACGAAAACAAGAAAGTATGCGCTTTTTGCCATAAAATAGTTTCCTATTATTCAATTCTGATATAATAATCTATATGTCAATAATTTTTTGATAATATATAATTTAGTCCGTATTAGGTTGTGTTAGGGGGAAAAATGATGATCGCTGATTTTGAAAGCCTGGATCCATCCGTTCAAAAAGTCATTGATAATATTGAGAAAGTCATGGTTGGCAAGCGCCGTACGGCGGTTTTGGCACTCGTTGCCCTCTTTGCGGAAGGGCATGTATTGCTCGAAGATGTCCCTGGGGTAGGTAAAACGATGCTCGTCCGTGCTATTGCCAAGTCACTAGGGATAGAGTTTAAAAGGATTCAATTTACGCCGGACCTCTTGCCGTCCGATTTAACCGGGATGTCGGTATACAATCAGAAAACGATGACCTTTGAGTTTCGTCCGGGACCGTTAATGGGGAATGTCGTTCTCGCCGATGAAATTAACCGCACGTCGCCGAAAACACAAGCGGCGCTCCTTGAGGGCATGGAAGAAGGTAGCGTCACGGTCGATGGGAAAACGCGTATATTACCTCAACCCTTTTTCGTTATGGCGACACAGAATCCGATCGAATATGAAGGGACATTTCCGCTGCCGGAAGCCCAACTTGACCGTTTTCTCTTAAAGCTGACAATGGGTTACCCCGACCGTACAGAGGAATTAGAGATTTTAAATCGCTTGGAATCAAGCCATCCGATTTACGACATTGAGCCCGTGATGTCCCAAGAAGAAGTGGTGGCGCTTCAAGAAAGAGCCCGCCGCATTTATGTCGAAGAAACCGTAAAAAAATATATGATCGACTTGGTGACCTTTACGCGCAAACATCATGATGTCTATCTTGGTGTCAGTCCGCGCGGGACATTGGCGTTATTAAAAACATCGCAAGCCTATGCGATGATGCATGGTAGAGACTTCGTCGTGCCGGATGATGTGAAATTTTTGGCGCCTTTTGTGCTTGGGCATCGCATGATTTTAAAACCCGATGCAAAATACTCCGGGACAACGGTGGAATCCGTTGTTGAAGATACCTTAAAAGCCGTTAAAGTTCCCGTATTGAATGAGGGCGGGGTCAAATGATCCGCCGACTGCGACGATATCGGCCGACACTCGGCTTGTTTTGGGTTGTCGTTCTTTTTCTCATCGCGTTTTGTTATGCCATGTTCCAAGGCGGTTTTGTCAGCTGGTTTGTGTTTTACAGTTTCCTTCCTGTTTTTCTATATACAATATTATTGATGTTTTACCCACTTCATGATGTCCACATCGAGCGACTGGTGGACCAAGAGGAGCTCTATGCGGAAGAACCGCTGCAAGTGACGATTAAGCTCACGAGAAACCGTCCGTTCCCGCTCTTTTACTTGATCATTGAAGATCACGCCCCTGAGAATATGTTGAAAAAGCATGATCAATTAACGAAAGAAACGACGAAGGCGCTAGTTTCACTTGGCTTTCGGAAACAGGTGGACTTTGATTATCGCATTGATGGAATGCCGCGCGGAGATTATCGGTTTCGAGAAGTGACCATCAAGACGGGCGATTTATTCGGTTTCGTCCAAAAACAAAAAACGTTTCGGGTCGAGCAACGTGTTCTTGTCTATCCGAAAGTGATCACACCAAAAAAATGGCTGCCGCTGGATTTATCCCAGGGCGGACGGCTGCGCTCTAGGCGGAATTTTGAGTTGGATTTAACGTCGATCTCCAGCATCCGCGATTACATTCCGGGTGACCGCTTAAGTTGGTTGGACTGGAAAGCGACGGCGCGGACTAATAAGCTTGTGACAAAACAATTTGAATTCCCCCTCAATAAAGATATTGTTGTTGTCTTAGATCGAACCGGCCAAAGTTCTTCCGATGATTTTGAACGGGCTGTCTCACTTGCTGCGAGCCTTTCAGACCGGGCGCTTCGGACAGGGTCCGCGGTTGGCTTTGGCTCATTCGGGAAAGAAACGACTTGGGTGACAATGCATGACCAAACCTACCAGAAATGGGTCATCCTTCATCATTTAGCGAGTGCAGAACAAGATGGTGCCATGGATATCACTTATCTATTCAATAAATATGTGCGGCATTTGTCACCGCAAACAACCCTTGTGTATATTACGCCTCATTTAAGTGAACGCCTCATTTGGCTATTTAATGATTTATTGAGCCGGAGCCTTGCCCTGGAACTGTTTTTCTGTGCGGAAAAACCGTTGCCTGTAGATTATCATCTTTTAGAGAAGCTGAAAGCTTTAGGCGTTTATGCGCACATTGTGTCCGACGATCGTTTTGATGAAATACCAAAAGCGGGTGATACCGTTGCAACGATCTGAAACCCAATCTTCATTTCTTCTGTATCTATTAGCATTTTTGCTTTTCTGGGAATGGCTCAGGCCATTAACGGTGATTTCCAGTACCAGCCGCATCGATTATTTTATCGGGTTTGCCGGTTTTGCCTTTCTGTTATCTTACTTGCGGCTCCCCATTTGGATCACTTTTTCGGCGAAGGGGTTTGCCCTTCTTTATGCCTTGCATATGTTGTTTTTTTATAACACACCGCTAATAAGCGGGCTTTGGATCGATTATTTCCTTCAAGATTTAAAAATTAATACCGTGTTTCTGTTTGAAGGCAACTGGGTGGGATTAACGAACCTATTTCGATCATTTCTGTTTTTTATTTTGCTTTGGATCGTCAGTTATCTCATGCATTTTTGGCTTATTCAAACCCGGAAACTTTTCCTGTTTTTCTTCATGACGCTCATCTACCTCACTGTCGTGGATACTTTTACAATGTACCATGCCGACATGGCCATAGTCCGAACCTTGATCATTGGGCTTGTGCTTCTCGGTTTATTAAGAATTTTGAATATCCAAGAGCGCGAACGGGTGGCATTTGAGAAAGGTCCTTTTCCACTCAAATGGATTCGGCCCTTAATTCTCATGATTGGGCTGTCGCTGTTAGTTGGCTTGGTCGCTCCGAAGCCGCAGCCGCAATGGCCAGATCCGGTGCCGTTCATCACCAAAGCGGCCAATGGCTATGGCGATGAGACGAGCCAGGGTGCCTCGGGTGCCAAAGGGGGGCAAACCATTGGTTACGACAGCGATGATACGCATCTTGGCGGTACTTTTCACATGGATGACACGCCGATTTTTACGACCGTCGGAGAGCACAGTCATTATTGGATTGTGGCCACGAAGGACGAGTATACGGGAAAAGGTTGGGTCGTGCACAACGGGGCGGGGACTGAATCTTTAGATCCCCGCGATTTATCCCAGTACCCGGAGTTTACTCCATTTGAGAAAGGAACAAAGACCGAAACCGAAACCGATTCCGTGAGCTACCACGGGCAAACTTTTCCGCAATTGATATACGGCAGCGGTATTTTAAGCGTTGATGCGTCGGAAATGGACACCCTTGAATGGAATAAAAAAACCGGTGAACTTAAACCGTTGAATAACGGTCGCTTCGTAACGTTGAAAAATTATCTCGTTAAATTTCAGTATCCAACTTTTAGTGTTCCCTTGTTGAAAAAAGTTACCGACGCAAGCGCCGACCCTGAAGCGATCAAAGCGCGTTACTTACAATTACCGGAGAACCTGCCAGAACGGATTCGTAAGCTTTCAGAAACCATTACGAAAAGTGCCAATAACCGCTATGATAAAGCCAATGCCATTGTGAATTATTTTAAGTCTGGAGATTTTCATTATGAGACATCGAATATCCCCGTTCCCGGAAAAGGCGTCGATTATGTCGATCAGTTTTTGTTTGAGACTAAACGGGGGTATTGTGATAATTTTTCAACGGCCATGGCGGTCATGCTACGTACGATAGGCATTCCGAGCCGTTGGGTCAAAGGGTTTACTCAGGGTGAATATAAAGATACGCTTGGAAATAACCGATACGAGTATACAATTAGAAATTCCAATGCGCATTCTTGGGTGGAGGTTTATTTTCCTGGGAGCGGATGGGTACCATTCGAGCCGACGATTGGTTTTGACAACATCACGTCATTTAACTATGCCGATTCGTCCGCAGCTGAAGAGAAAACACCTCCGCCGGCGAAGAAACCGGATAAACCGAAACAAACGCCGAAGAAAACCGTGGCTGAGCAAGACACCACCCATCCATCGCTGTTTTCTAAAATCAATCTGAAAGTCTTGTATGTCATTTTTGCTTGTATGGCTGGCGTAGCGCTTATTTTAGGTATCTTCTTGTATCGGACGCGGAAAAAATGGTTGCCGGGCTATACTTTAAGAAGGTTTAAGCATCAAACGGACGCTTCCACGCTTGAACTGGCGGCTAAAAGACTTCTGAAATTGCTGTCGCTATACGGTTATGTGAAAAAACCGCATCAAACCTTACGCGAATTTGCTTCGATCGTCGACCGCGGTTTGGGGACGGACGATATGAAAAAATTTACGCTCGTTTATGAGCGCGGTCGTTATCATCGATCAGCCACTGAGGATTGGTTGGAATCCAAGCAATATTGGGAAAATATTATCAATAAACTGCGCGGTTGAAGAAAGGATCTTAGACTGATAGAATAGGATCTATAAATCAAGACGTTCCTTTTGCCCTTCATTTAAGCCTGGGGATACGGCCTGGGCGTCTCTACAAGATCACCGTAAAGGATCTTACAATGAAGGCGGATTCCGCGCATTGTTTTTTTGTTTGCATTCCGGGGATCTGCCTTTTCGGCGGTTCGCTCGGTTTTTTTTATGGAAAAAGGGAACATTCAAAATAAGAGACGGTTATAAGAAAAGGAAAGAAGGTCATTTAGCTTGGATCAAGATAAAATCATCGTAGTTGATTTCGGTGGTCAATATAACCAATTGATTGCTCGGAGGATTCGCGACCTTGGCGTTTATAGCGAATTAAGGCCATATACCGTGACGGCTTCGGAAATTCGCAGTGAGCGGCCAAAAGGCATCATTTTTTCCGGTGGACCGAACAGCGTCTACGCGGAGGGAGCGCCGAAATGCGATCCGGAAATTTTTGAACTGGGCATCCCGATTCTGGGCATTTGTTATGGAATGCAGCTGATGAGCGCCCATTTTGGCGCTAAGGTTATGCGGGCAAATCATCGGGAATATGGGAAAGCCATTGTGACTGTTGATACAAACAGCCTCCTTTATAAGGACCAGCCTGTTGAACAAGTCGTTTGGATGAGCCATAGTGATCTTGTCACAGCGCCGCCGGAAGGTTTCGATGTGATTGCAAAAAGTGAATCATGTCCGGTCGCAGCCATGGCTGCTTACGACAAAAAGCTTTACGGAGTGCAATATCATCCTGAAGTGAAACATAGCGAATATGGCTTTCAATTATTAGAGCGGTTTACCTTTGACGTTTGCGGATGCCATGCGACATGGTCGATGGAACATTTTATTGACCAAAAGATTGAAGAAATCCGCCAAGCCGTCGGCGATCGCCGGGTGCTTTGCGCATTAAGCGGCGGGGTCGACTCATCCGTTGCCGCAGCGCTTGTCCATCGAGCCATTGGTGATCGGCTGTATTGCCTGTTCGTCGACCACGGTTTACTTCGAAAAGGCGAAGCCGAAGCGGTTGAAGAAACATTCCGCGGCCGCTTCCATATGAATTTTGTTAAAATTGACGCCCGCCGCCGTTTCCTTGATAAGTTAAAAGGCATCAGCGACCCTGAACAAAAGCGGAAAATCATCGGCAATGAGTTCATCTATGTGTTTGAGGAAGAAGCGGAGAAGCTTCCAGATATCTCGTTCCTCGTCCAAGGTACGTTATATACGGACATCATCGAAAGCGGCACGGATACGGCGCAAACGATAAAGTCGCATCATAATGTCGGGGGACTTCCCGAAAAAATGAAATTGGACTTGGTCGAACCTTTAAATACGCTTTTTAAAGATGAAGTGCGGAAGCTCGGTCAAAAGTTAGGGCTTCCTGATGAAATCGTTTGGCGTCAGCCGTTCCCTGGGCCGGGGCTTGGGATTCGGGTTCTCGGCGAAATAACCGAGGAGAAGCTGACGATTGTTCGTGAATCGGACGCCATTTTGCGTGAGGAGATCGCGCGTTCCGGGTTAGAAAGTGACATTTGGCAATATTTTACGGTGCTTCCGGACATCCGCAGTGTCGGTGTCATGGGAGATGCCCGAACGTATGACTATTGTGTGGCCATTCGCGCCGTAACCAGCGTCGATGGGATGACGGCAGATTGGGCACGGATTCCTTGGGATGTGCTCGAAAAAGTGTCCACACGCATTGTCAATGAAGTGGACCATATCAATCGCGTCGTTTATGACATTACATCCAAACCGCCGGCAACGATTGAGTGGGAATAACATTTAATCCGAACATTTCCATCAAATATAAATAAAAATGTTCGTTTTTATCGTTGACAGTCGGCAACGCATTTCGTATAATGAGGATGCTCATTATGAATAATCTAATAAGTATAATCCACGGGAATATGGCCCGGGAGTCTCTACAAAACCACCGTAAATGGTTTTACTACTTATTTTGACTGTATTTCTTTTGATTGGCGGTATAGCTGTTTTGTCAAAAGATGTCAAAATATGGAGATTGTAGAGGCTTCGGTCATGTGACCCGAAGCCATTTTTTTTAAAGGGGGAAGGATTGTGAATCGCAATCCCATTGCACGTTATTTTCAGTTTGATGAGTTCGGTACCAACTTTAAGCGAGAAACGGTAGCGGGCATTACGACGTTTCTTGCGATGGCCTATATTCTTTTTGTGAATCCAACGGTCCTTGGTGCGACCCATATGGATACAAAAGCGTTGTTTACGGCAACAGCTTTATCGGCTGCCATTGGCACGCTTCTCATGGGCATTTTGGCAAAATATCCGGTAGCTATTGCTCCGGGGATGGGTTTAAACGCCTTTTTTACTTATACGGTTGTCATTGGCATGGGGATCCCGTGGCAAACGGCGATTGCTGGGGTGTTCATCGCCGGGGTCATCTTTGTTCTCATCTCAATTTTTAAAATCCGTGAAATCATCATCAATGCCATTCCGGAAAACTTAAAACGGGCGACAGCAGCCGGAATCGGTTTATTTATTGCGTTCATTGGGCTCCAAAATTCAAAAATCGTTGTGAAAAACCCAGATACTCTGGTGCAAATCGGCAGCCTCCACTCAACCGGCGTGCTCCTTACCCTTTTCGGTCTCATAGTTACCATTCTTTTTCTTGTCCGCGGTATTCAAGGCGGAGTCTTTTACGGGATGGTTGTCACGGCGGTGGCGGGCGTAATTCTCGCCTTAATGGGTATTACCGATAAGGCGAATCCCGTCTTTATACCGGACAGCATTGTCTCAAGCATTCCAAGTCTTAAGCCGATCTTTGGCGTGGCGATTACGCACTTAGGGGATATTAACTCATGGAATTTAGTCGTCGTTGTCTTAACCTTCCTTTTTGTCGGCTTTTTTGACACCGCCGGTACGTTGATGGCCATTGCTAACCAAGCTGGGATTTTAAAAGATAATAAATTGCCGCGCGCCGGACGAGCTTTGCTTGCGGACTCTTCATCCATTGTCATCGGCAGTATTTTGGGCACAAGTCCGACGACGGCTTATATTGAGTCCTCCGCAGGGGTGGCTTCAGGCGGACGAACCGGCTTTTCAGCGGTGGTCACAGCAATTTTATTCCTTCTCGCCATGTTTTTCTCGCCGCTTTTAGGGGTTGTCACCGCTGATGTTACGGCGCCAGCTCTCATTATTGTAGGGGTTCTCATGGCTTCAGCGTTGAAAGACATCGAATGGAATAAATTAGAAATTGCTATTCCGGCCTTTCTAACCATTGCGATGATGCCGTTCACATACAGTATTACCACAGGGATTGCCCTTGGATTTGTGACCTATCCGATTACAATGGCCGTTCGTGGTCGCATTAAGGAATTACATCCGGTGATGTGGGTGTTGTTTATCATCTTTATTATTTTTCTTCCGGTCCTTGCCAAATAGAAACAGGAGGTTGACGTTTTCAGTCAACCTCCGTTTGTTTCATTAAGTTTGAAATCCTTTGCTTTGAAACATAATTTTTCTTGTCTCGACACATCCTTTAATTAAACGTTTAATCAAAGGATGGGATGAGATGGCACCGATTGTTGTATCGATCGTGATTTGGTTAATTGGAATCATCATCATTTTGTCGGGAAAGTATTTGTACCATTGGCTCATGAAGACGAAAGAAAAGTTTAAGGAAAAAGCAGAAGGGGCACAGTTTCACTATCATTCGAAAGCAGTTGCATTCCAAATCTCCGGTAAGGTTTTGGATGCCATTCCTTGGTATTATGTGCGGTTAATTTTTATTTTGGTCGGGGCCGTGATTATTGCACTCGGTTTCGTTCCGCTTGGTTTTTTGTTCATTTAGTTGTCATCATCTGCAATAATGATTTCGCTCACTTCAAAATCGCGAATTCGGTTCAATGTCAGAAGCAAGATGCCTTTTTTATAGACAGCTTCCACGGGTTCGTGATGAACAGGAACCGGCAGCTTTATCACGCGTTCAAAACGCCCTTTATAAATTTCTTCTTCGACCGGTTCAAAGCCTTGAAATTGCCAGTTCAGATGTCCCTTAATCGTTAATTGCGTATGGTTGATAAATATATGGACATCATTGACGCTCTGAATGCCGGGTAACGCGATGAGGCACAGAACTTGCGTCTCGTTTTGATAAAGATTGACTTGGGGCCAATTCTTGGTGAAAAAATCTTGGAAATCGGACCAAAAGTCTTTACCAAGAAAACCGCTGATCGAGTCTTTCCAATCTTGATACTTTTTTCTTTGGTCAGCCATTTTATTTCTCCTCCATGCGAGAAATGTAAGTGTTCACGGAAATCGTGGGATGGTGTATGATTAAAGTCGCGAACCGTTAAAAAAGGGTGTGGAAGGTTATATGTTACAAAATGGGCTGATCATGGTCGCGATAATATTTGTTATTAATATTGTTTATGTCTCTTTTTTTACAATCAGAATGATTCTAACGTTAAAAGGTTATCGGTACCTTGCCGCCTTTGTGAGTGTTTTTGAAGTCCTTATTTATGTTCTCGGGCTAGGGCTGGTGATCAATCATCTAAATCAAGTGCAAAATCTCATGGCCTATGCCTTAGGATACGGCTTCGGCGTGATTTGTGGGATGAAAATCGAAGAGAAGCTCGCGCTTGGCTATATTACCGTTAATGTCATCACGAGCCGCATTAAGGAGAATTTTACCGAGAGCATCCGCGAGAAGGGGTATGGGGTGACGGAATGGGTCGCCCATGGTCGGAGCGGCGAACGGTTGATGATGGAAATTTTAACACCGCGGCGCAATGAGAGAAATTTAATGGATACGATTAAACAGTTAGACCCTAACGCGTTTATCATCTCTCACGAACCCCGGAACTTCCACGGCGGCTTCTGGGTCAAAACCATTGGAAAAAGGCTTGCCCCATGACGTGTCAAAACCACTTCATGCCAATCGCTGAAAGACATGGGACATGTTTTTTACCATGCGGAAAGAAGGGGGCACACTTGTTTGTGGATTAAATCACCGATTTTGAGGAATGGCAACTTGACATGGAAAGGGCGGCAATGAACAAAATCCGAACATTTAAAGTTAAAAATAAGTTAGAGTTCGGTTTTTCGTTGACTGTGGACAGATAAAACTGTTAAGATAGAATCGTAAAAAGTGAATCGTTAATATTTAGCTTCCTCATATAATCTTGGGAATATGGCCCAAAAGTCTCTACCCGGCGACCGTAAATCACCGGACTATGAGGGAAAGCTTTGGCATTCGGAAAAACATCCGGCATGTTCGCTTTCTCTCGTATTAGGAAGCGGACAACCGGATGTTTTTAGTTTTCAAGAAAGGTGTGTTGAGCGTGAAGCCGGAAGTCGGTGTGATCATGGGAAGCCGTTCGGATTGGGAAACAATGAAAAAGGCTTGCGACATTTTAAATGAGCTGGATATTCCATATGAGAAAAAAGTTGTCTCCGCACACCGAACACCCGATGCGATGTTTGCGTATGCCGAAACGGCTAGAGAACGCGGCCTCAAAGTTATCATTGCTGGCGCGGGCGGGGCGGCGCATCTCCCTGGGATGGTGGCCGCTAAGACGACATTGCCGGTCATCGGAGTTCCAGTTCAATCAAAAGCGTTGAATGGGCTAGATTCCTTGCTTTCAATTGTGCAAATGCCAGGCGGCGTTCCGGTTGCTACCGTTGCCATCGGCGCATCTGGTGCGGTTAACGCTGGATTATTAGCCGCTGAAATACTTGGTGCATTTTCTGAAACCGTTGCGATGAAACTGCAAAACTACCGCGAAAATATGAAACGAGCGGTACAGGAAAGCGTGAACTTATCATGAAAACCATTCTACCAGGCGAGACGATCGGCATTCTCGGTGGTGGGCAGCTTGGCCGGATGATGGCGATTGCTGCGAAGCAAATGGGATTTCGGGTCGCTGTCTTGGATCCGACGCCGGACTGCCCGACAGCTCAAGTGGCCGATGTCCACATTGCAGCTGCTTATGATGATGTTGCCGCCGCGAATCGATTGGCTGAAGTGTCGGATGTCATCACATATGAATTTGAGAACGTCGCCAGTGAAGTCGCTGAGGAGCTTGAGCGAAAGGCCTACTTGCCACAAGGAAGTGCCCTGCTTCACATCACACAAGACCGTTTGCGCGAAAAAGCAGCCATTGAAAAAGCTGGTGTTCCTGTCAGCCCATATCGGAAAGTTGTGACGCAAGCGGATTTGCGGAGTGCCATTCACGAAATCGGGTTTCCTTCCGTCCTCAAGACGACTACTGGGGGTTATGATGGCAAAGGCCAGTATGTTTTACGCAATCTAGATGACTGTGTCGTGATCGAAAAGGAACTTAATGGTGAGCGCGTTTTCGTCTTAGAAAAATGGGTGGATTTTGATAAAGAAATCTCGGTCATCGTCACCCGGAGCACTCTCGGTGAGACAGCAACTTTTCCGGTTGCTGAAAACCAACATATCAACAACATTTTGCATCAAACAATTGTGCCAGCCCGCATCACCGAATCCGAAGCAAAAGATGCTGTCGCGATGGCTTTAAAGATTGCCGAATCAATCGACTTGGTTGGTACTTTGGCTGTGGAGATGTTTTTAACAAAAGAGGGATGCCTCTTTGCTAACGAGCTGGCTCCGCGACCGCATAATTCCGGGCATTATACAATTGAAGCTTGCGAAACATCGCAGTTTGCGCAGCACATTCGCGCGATTTGCGGCTGGCCGCTCGGCTCGACCGCCTTATTAAAACCAGCTGTAATGGTCAATCTGTTAGGGCAGGACATGGAACGGGTGGCCGAGGCCATTCCTCATCTTGGGGCAGCGCACTGCCATATTTATGGGAAAGCTAGAGCCAAACCGAACCGCAAAATGGGCCATGTTACCGTTTTGGGACATACAACAAAAGAAGCGCTTGAGGCCATCAAAGCGCTTGGAATATGGAAAGAAGAACTAGAGAAAGTGGAGGAAAACCGATGATTGAACGTTATACGCGGCCAGAAATGGGCGCCATTTGGACGGATGAAAATAAGTTTAAAGCTTGGCTTGAAGTCGAAATTTTAGCTTGTGAGGCTTGGGCCGAACTCGGGGTGATCCCGAAAGAAGATGTTAAGAAAATCCGGGAGAATGCCAGCTTCTCCGTGGACCGGATTCAAGAACTGGAACAAATCACCCGTCATGATGTCGTTGCGTTTACCCGTGCGGTGTCCGAAACATTGGGCGATGAAAAGAAGTGGGTGCACTACGGATTAACTTCAACGGATGTGGTGGATACCGCTTTGTCTTACCTCATTCGTCAGGCGAATGCCATCATCGAAAAAGACTTGGAAGCTTTTATTGAGGTTTTAAAAGAAAAAGCGAAAGAACATAAATACACCATCATGATGGGGCGCACGCACGGGGTGCATGCAGAACCGACGACATTTGGTTTGAAAATGGCGCTATGGCATGAGGAAATGAAGCGGAATTTGGAGCGATTTAAACAAGCTGCTGAGGGCATCCGCGTTGGAAAATTGTCTGGGGCTGTCGGCACTTACGCTAATATCGATCCTTTTGTTGAACAATACGTTTGTGAAAAGCTGGGGCTTCGTCCCGCCCCGATTTCAACACAAACCTTGCAGCGCGACCGACATGCTTATTACATGGCTACGCTTGCTTTAATCGCTACATCGATTGAAAAATTCGCTGTAGAAATCCGCGGGTTACAAAAGTCGGAGACGCGGGAAGTGGAAGAGTTTTTTGCAAAGGGACAGAAAGGCTCCTCTGCGATGCCGCATAAGCGAAATCCCATCGGCTCGGAAAACATGTCCGGAATGGCGCGGGTCATCCGCGGCTACATGGTCACGGCGTATGATAATGTCGCGCTTTGGCATGAACGCGATATCTCGCATTCATCAGCTGAACGCATCATCATTCCCGATGCGACCATCGCGATCGACTACATGCTCAATCGTTTTAAAAACATTGTCAAGAATTTAATCGTTTATCCAGAAAACATGAGACGAAACATGGATAAAACGCTCGGCTTGATTTTTTCACAAAGAGTGCTTTTGGCATTGGTTGACAAAGGCTTGAGCCGTGAAGCCGCATACGATCGTGTCCAACCGCTTGCGATGCAGGCTTGGGAAAAACATGTGCCGTTTAAGGATCTAGTCGCCTCTGATCCGCACATTACAGCTTACTTGACACCGGCGGAAATAGAGGATTGTTTTGACCCGACCTACCATTTAAAAAATGTTGATGTCATTTTTGATCGACTCGGACTCAATTAAATTCAGGATGCACAGATCGGGCCTTTAATTCAGGTTCCCTTTGGGGGCATTGGAATGGGGCGTGCCGCCCCTTTTGATTTTTCATTAAACAGCGAGCGGGGAGTTGAATTGGATCATGGAACTTTTATATGAAGGCAAAGCCAAGCGCGTTTATCGGACTGAAAATGAGTATGTATTGCTCGTGAAGTATAAAGATGAGGCCACCGCCTTTAATGCCCAGAAGAAGGCTGTTATTGAAGGGAAAGGCCGTCTGAATAATGAAATCAGCACCATCCTTTTTACGATGCTTAAAAAAGCCGGTGTTGACACCCATTTTATCGAAAAGGTTTCAGAAACCGAACAGCTCGTCCGGGCCGTTGACATAATCCCTCTCGAGGTCATCGTGCGCAATGTGGCAGCGGGAAGCTTGTCCCAGCGGCTCGGATTGCAAGAAGGCCGTCCCCTTAAGCAACCCGTTATCGAGTTTTGCTATAAAAGGGATGACCTTGGCGACCCGCTCATCACCGAGGCCCACATCGATCTTTTGGAGCTCGCGACACCGGAAGAAGTGGCGCTGATCAAGCAAAGCGCCCTGAAGATCAATGACATTCTATCAAACTATTTTGATCACCTTGGTATTTTATTAGTTGATTTTAAGTTGGAATTTGGCCGTGAGAAAGCTTCCGGAAAGGTGATCCTCGCCGATGAAATCTCGCCGGATACTTGCCGGCTCTGGGATAAGGCGACCGGTGAAAAACTGGATAAGGATGTTTTTCGGAAAGATCTTGGTGACTTGCAAACCGCCTATGCGAAAATTCTCGAAAGGTTGATCTGAATTATGAAAAAAGTAAAAGTCTATGTGACTTTAAAAGAAGGCGTGCTTGATCCTCAGGGAAAGGCTGTCGAAGGCGCCATGCATCGTTTGGGTTATCCAGAGGCAAGCGGTGTACGCATCGGGAAATTTATTGAATTCGCCATGACGGATGACGCTTGCTCGGATCAAAACATCAGGGAATTATGCGAAAAGCTTTTGGCCAATACGGTCATCGAGGAGTTTCGCTATGAGGTGGAGGAGGTTACCTCCCCATGAAAACGGCTGTGATTGTCTTTCCAGGATCCAATTGTGACCGTGACATGTACGAGGCGATTCAATGTGGTCTGGGTGTAGAAGTTGAATATGTCTGGCACGCGGAAACATCGCTTGCTGGCTTCGATGCGATCATGATTCCCGGCGGATTTTCTTACGGCGATTATTTGCGTACGGGTGCCATCGCCCGTTTTTCCAACATCATGCCCGCAATCGTTCAAGCCGCAAACGAGGGAAAACCTGTCCTTGGCGTTTGCAATGGCTTTCAAATTTTACTTGAGGCAGGGCTTTTGCCCGGGGCTTTAATCCGCAATAAAAATCTAAAGTTCATGTGCCGCACGGTGGGCCTTGAAGTCGTCAACCCGCACACGATGTTTTCCTCCCTTTATGAAAAAGGGGAAGTGATCCGCCTGCCCATCGCACACGGCGAAGGCAACTATTATTGTGATGAAGCAACGCTCGCCAAACTTAAAGCGGAAAACCGCATTGTCTTTAAATATCAAAATAATCCGAATGGCTCTGTAGCGGATATTGCCGGCATCATCAATGAAAAAGGGAATGTGCTCGGCATGATGCCGCATCCAGAGCGGGCCGTGGACGCCTTACTTGGCAATGTTTCCGGTTTGCGCCTCTTTCAATCGATTCTAAAACATTGGAGGGATTCCGTTGCCACAGTTACAGCATGAACCGACTGCTGAAGAAATTGCCAAGAATCGCCTTTACCTCAAAATGGGGCTAAAAGAAAACGAATATGAAAGAATCATAGAGGTGCTCGGCCGCAAGCCGAATTATACCGAAACCGGACTTTTTGCGGTCATGTGGTCGGAACATTGCAGCTATAAAACATCCAAACCGGTTTTAAAACGGTTTCCGACTTCCGGCCCGCGCGTCCTTCAAGGCCCCGGGGAAGGAGCTGGTATAGTTGATATCGGCGATCACCAAGCCGTTGTGTTTAAAATAGAAAGCCATAACCACCCTTCAGCCATAGAACCGTATCAAGGAGCAGCAACGGGCGTCGGCGGCATCATTCGCGACGTTTTTTCCATGGGAGCCCGTCCCATTGCTTTATTGAATTCGCTTCGTTTTGGCCCATTAACATCCTCGCGCGCACGCTATCTTTTTGAAGAAGTTGTATCCGGCATCGCCGGTTACGGCAATTGCATCGGCATCCCGACCGTTGGCGGGGAAGTCGCGTTTGACGCCAGCTATGAAGGCAATCCGCTTGTGAATGCGATGTGCGTCGGCTTGATAAACCATGAGGACATCCAAAAAGGGCAGGCAAGCGGCATCGGCAATACCGTTATGTATGTGGGAGCTGCCACCGGTCGCGATGGCATTCACGGTGCAACTTTTGCGTCGGAAGAGCTGACGGAAGCATCTGATGAAAAGCGCCCGGCCGTACAAGTCGGTGACCCATTTATGGAAAAATTGCTCCTTGAAGCGACCCTTGAAGCGATTAAAAGCGATGCCATTGTCGGCATCCAAGATATGGGGGCGGCGGGACTTGCCTCATCTTCAAGCGAGATGGCTTCCAAAGCCGGAGTCGGCATCGAAATGAATTTGGATCTTGTTCCGCAGCGCGAAGCAGGTATGACGCCTTACGAAATGATGCTGTCGGAATCTCAGGAGCGAATGCTTCTTGTCGTCAAGAAAGGGCGCGAAGCAGAAATACAGGAAATTTTTAGAAAATGGGATCTCTATGCTGCAGCTTGCGGCCGGGTCATCGAAGAAAAAGTATTGCGCCTCCTCCATCACGGAACCGTTGCCGCCGAAGTCCCAGTAGATGCACTTGTCAAGGATGCCCCGGTTTACCATATGCCGAGCCAGGAACCCGCTCAATATCGGGCTAGGCAGGAACAAGAGGCATGGCGGCCTGAAATCACAAATTACAAAGAAATTTTACTGAATTTATTGAAAGACCCGACCATTGCCAGCAAAGAATGGGTTTATAACCAATATGATTACATGGTGCAAACGAATACCGTCGTTTCTCCCGGCTCCGATGCAGCCGTCGTCCGGATTCGCGGTACGCAAAAAGCGCTCGCCATGACAACGGATGGCAATGCAAAATATTTGAAACTCGATCCAGAGGCGGGCGGGAAAATCGCTGTGTGCGAAGCGGCACGGAATATTATTTGTTCCGGAGGAGAACCCCTCGCAGTGACCGATAACTTAAACTTCGGCAATCCTGAAAAACCAGACGTTTTTTGGCAAATCGAAAAAGCGGCAGATGGCATCAGTGCAGCATGCCGGACGCTTGAGACACCTGTTATCAGCGGAAATGTGTCGCTCTATAATGAAACGAACGGTCAGGCGATAGATCCGACGCCAGTCATCGGCATGGTGGGTCTCATTGAGAACGTTCATCATATTACGACGGTTTCAGTGAAAGCACCTGGAGACCTCATCTATGTGATCGGCCGCGCGAAAGGCGAGTTTGGGGGCAGTGCGCTGCAAAGGCTCCTGACTGGTGATGTGTTCGGACGTCCTCCGCAAATTGATCTTGAATTGGAGAAAAAGCGTGAAAAGCAGCTTTTATCCGCAATCAAAGCCGGCATCATCCAAAGCGCCCACGATATATCAGAAGGGGGCCTCGCGGTAGCAGTGGCGGAAAGCCTCTTCAACACAAAATTGGGCGCCTCCCTCACCATAAGCGGGGACAACGTTTCAGAGTTATTTGATGAAACCCAATCGCGCTTTATCGTAACGGTTAAGAAAGAGGATGCCGAGCGCTTGACCACCATGGTTGAGGACGCGTATCCGATCGGTTTCGTCACGGATGGGCCGCGTTTAACGATTCAAACGGAAGACGGCATCATTATTGATGACGAGCTGTCCTTCTACGAAAACGCTTGGAAAGGGGCCATTCCATGTTTAATGACCGCGAATTAAAAGAAGAATGCGGGGTCTTTGCGATTTGGGGCCATGATAAAGCCGCCCACTTGGCCTATTATGGCCTGCACAGCTTGCAGCATCGCGGGCAGGAAGGGGCTGGCATTGCCGTGACCGACGGCCGGCGCGTGCAATTCCATAAGGGGATGGGGCTGGTCAATGACGTGTTCACAAAGACCATATTGGATGAATTAAAAGGTTATGCCGCCATCGGCCATGTGCGGTATTCCACGCAAGGCGACAGTAACTATGCCAATGTCCAGCCCCTCGTTTTCCGGTCGCAAACCGGCACGTTAAGTTTGGCACACAATGGCAATTTGGTCAACGCCCACGCTTTGAAATATCAATTGGAAGCGCAAGGCAGTATTTTTCAGTCCACATCGGATACTGAAGTGCTTGCCCATCTCATCAAACGCGGCGGTGCGCTTGATTTTAATGAGCGCGTGAAAAATGCCTTATCTATGATTAAAGGGGCCTACGCCTTTGTTATTTTAACGGAGGACCGCCTTCTTTGTGCATTGGACCCCCACGGGTTAAGGCCGCTTGCGATTGGAAAATTAGGAGAGGCGTATGTCGTTGCTTCCGAAACATGCGCGTTTGATATTATTGGCGCGACCTATTTGCGCGATGTGGAACCTGGGGAGCTGATCACCATTGATAAAAATGGACTGAGTTCAGAAACTTTTTCATCCTCAGGGGAACGCGCGATTTGCAGCATGGAATACATTTACTTCTCAAGGCCGGACAGCCACATCGAAGGCATCAATGTGCACACCGCAAGGAAAAATCTAGGTATTGAACTGGCCAAAGAAGCCTATGTTGATGCCGATGTGGTTACAGGTGTTCCGGATTCGAGCATTTCCGCGGCCATAGGTTATGCAGAAGCCGCCGGCATTCCTTATGAACTCGGCTTGATTAAAAACCGTTACGTCGGTCGGACATTTATACAACCTTCTCAGGCCCTTCGTGAACAAGGCGTGAAAATGAAATTGTCCCCCGTCCGCGGGATTGTGAAAGATAAACGCGTGGTAATGGTCGATGACTCCATCGTCCGCGGAACTACCAGTCGGCGCATTGTTGCCATGCTCCGGGAGGCAGGGGCTAAAGAGGTGCATGTGCGCATCAGTTCACCGCCGATCAAATACCCTTGTTTTTACGGCATTGATACCTCATCTTCCAGTGAACTCATCGCTTCCTCCCATTCTGTAGAGGAAATAAGGGAAATGATCGGTGCGGACAGCCTCGAATTTTTAAGTGTCGATGGTATGTTGAAGGCGATCGGACGAAATCCTTCCCAACATCAATGTGGCCAATGCCTCGCCTGTTTTACGGGACGCTATCCGACGGAAATTTATCCCGACACGGTTTTGCCGCATGAAAAAGAATGGGAAGGCCTTAAAGGTTAGGGGGGTTGGGTATGAGTGATGCTTATAAAAAAGCCGGTGTCGATGTCGAGCAAGGTTACGAAGCCGTCCGACGGATTAAAGCATTAGCCGCGACAACGGCCCGTTCCGAAATATTAGACGGCATCGGTTCCTTTGGTGCAGCTTTTGACCTATCAAACCTTGGATTGGAAAACCCCGTGCTCGTCACTGGAACGGACGGGGTAGGAACGAAACTCATGCTAGCCTTTCAAATGAACCGGCATGAATCTGTTGGAACGGATGCTGTTGCGATGTGCGTGAATGACATCGTGACCCAAGGGGCTGCCCCTTTATTTTTCCTTGATTACATCGCTTGCGGGAAGCTTATGCCGGAGAAAATTGCCGATATTGTCAAGGGCATCGTCAACGGGTGCAAACAGGCCGGCTGTGCTTTGATCGGTGGCGAAACCGCAGAAATGCCAGGGATGTATGACGAAAATGAATACGATATTGCCGGCTTTGTCGTTGGCGCAGTGGACAAAACTAAAAGAATCACTGGCGACCGCATCACCGAAGGCGATTGTTTAATCGGTCTTGCCTCAAACGGCCTGCACAGCAACGGTTTCTCACTGGTCCGCCAGATTATCCGAGAAAGCTCGCTCGATTTGAACGCTCCATTTGGGACTTCCGGTAAAACCCTCGGTGAGGAACTTCTTATACCGACGCGGATTTATGTGAAACCGATTTTGGACGTGTTAAAAGCGTTTCGCATCCATGGGATGGCGCACATCACCGGAGGCGGTTTTTATGAAAATATACCGCGCATGCTACCAGAGGGTCTCGGTGTTTTGATAAGAAAAGGCGCTTGGCCGATACCTGGGATCTTCAGCTTTTTAGCAGAAAAAGGGCGCTTAAGTGAAGATGAGCTTTATCGGACGTTTAATATGGGCATTGGCATGGTTTTGGCAGTGCCCGAAAACGAAGCTGATGCCATCATTCGCAAAATGATCGAACTGGGTGAGCGGGCTTATAAAATCGGTGAAGTCACACGAGGGGAAGGCGTGCGGTTTCAATGAACAGGATAACGTCTAATGGGCTACCTTATTCGCAGGCGGTTAACATCGCGGTTTTTGCTTCTGGCAATGGTAGCAATTTTCTAGCCATTCACCGCGCCATTGAGCGCGGAAAGCTTCATGCCAACCTCGTCCTTTTGGTTTGTGATAAACTGAGTGCTCCGGTCATCCATAAAGCTGAAACTTTAGGTGTACCGACTCTCACCCTTTCGCCAAAAGATTTTCCCGATAAGGCGGCTTATGAACAAGTCATTTTAGAAGCCTTAACCGAAAAAAAGGTCGCCTTTATTGCACTTGCCGGCTATATGCGTTTAATCGGCCCAACTTTACTTCAGGCTTATCCAAATCGCATCGTGAATATTCACCCATCGCTTTTACCGGCATTTCCCGGACGGGATGCAATCAAGCAAGCGATGGAGGCCGGGGTTAAAGTCACCGGTGTGACAGTTCATGTCGTTGATGAAAGTTTAGATAATGGGCCAATCATTGCGCAAGAACCGGTCGCGGTTTTTGACAATGATAGCTTGGAAGAACTTGAAGCGCGCATACACGAAACCGAACACGACCTCTATCCAAAAACGCTGGCCCAGCTTCTCAATCACTTTGCAAAGGAGACGAGTCATGACAAAACGAGCTCTCATCAGTGTATTTGATAAAACTGGAATGATACCGTTTGCCAAAGGTCTTGTTGACATCGGTTTTGAACTCATTTCAACGGGAGGAACGAAGCGCGCTTTGGAAGAGGCGGGTTTACCTGTCGTCTCTGTCTCGGAGATTACCGAGTTTCCGGAAATGCTGGATGGCCGGGTAAAGACCCTTCATCCTAAAATTCACGGTGGGATCTTGGCCATACGTGACAATGAAAGTCATGTTCGTGATCTGGAAACAAACGCTATCGTGCCTATCGATCTTGTTGTCTGTAACCTTTACCCATTTAAAGAAACGATCGCAAAGCCCGGCGCAACGTTTTCCGATGCGATTGAGAACATCGATATCGGCGGGCCATCGATGATTCGCTCCGCCGCGAAAAATCACGCCTTTGTCACGGTAGTCACAGATCCGGCCGACTACGAAGCCGTCCTCAATGAACTAAAAACTCTAGGGGAAACGTCTCTGAGTCTTCGACAAAAACTCGCAGCTAAGGCCTTCCGGCTTTCGGCAGCCTATGATGCGCTCATTGCTGATTATTTGACAAAACAGACAGGCGAGCGCTTTCCTGAGAGGCTCACGAAAACGTTTGATTTGCACCAAGCGCTTCGTTACGGGGAAAATCCTCATCAAGAAGCGGCATTTTATCGCGATGTGTTTGTTGAGACGGGAACTCTAGCCGCATCTGAGCAACTTCATGGCAAAGCGCTTTCGTTTAACAACATCCGCGATGCGGATAGTGCGCTTAGAATCATCAAGGAATTTGACCAGCCCGCTGTCTGCGCCGTGAAACATATGAATCCTTGCGGTGTCGGCCTTGGTGAGACAGTGGAAGAAGCTTATATCAAAGCCTATGAAGCCGATCCGGTTTCGATTTTTGGAGGCATCATTGCGGCCAACCGCCCTATCGATGAAGCTACTGCTCGGCGGATGTCGGAACTATTTTTGGAAATCATAATTGCCCCGGCCTTTTCTAAAGAAGCCTTAGCGATTTTGACAAGAAAGAAAAACATTCGCCTCTTAACCGTGCCGATGGAAGAAAACGTGTGCCGTCGCCATAGTTTAACATCTGTCGCTGGCGGTTTGCTCATACAAGATGAAGATGCCTTCTGTTTTGGTGATGCCGAACTGACCTACCCAACGAAACGCCGGCCGACAGAAGCGGAAATGCGCGATCTTATTTTAGCTTGGCAAGTCGTCAAACATGTCAAATCCAATGCCATCGTTCTTGCCAAGGAAGATCGCACTGTTGGCATTGGCGCAGGCCAAATGAACCGCGTGGGCTCGGTGCGCATTGCCGTTGAGCAAGCAGGGGATGAGGCCCGTGGTGCGGTCATGGCTTCCGATGCCTTTTTCCCAATGCCGGATTCAGTGGAAGAAGCGGCTAAAGCAGGGATTACCGCCATCATTCAGCCGGGCGGTTCCATCCGCGATCAGGACTCCATCGAAAAAGCCGATCAATACGGCATCGCGATGGTCTTCACGGGCATCCGCCATTTTAAACATTGATCCGTGTTTTGAATGTTCCCTTATCCATCATTTTTACCATTGATTTGTTATTGGTTTGAAGACGGCATGGTCAACCTGATCTATACACGTTACTATTTTAAACGTTTGATTTGACTGTAACCTGAAGACAAAATGATGGGCTTGATGAATGGCACGTGAAGGCACGTACAATTTGGTAAACCATGGAGGGATAGAATGAAGGTTCTCGTCATTGGGAAAGGCGGAAGAGAGCACGCTCTTGTCTGGAAACTCGCAC